>JGI24158J21664_10011631_pt1 | contig 11702 bp, 6 predicted proteins | sample Ectturendosymbi3_FD_21664 | JGI IMG/M metagenome (IMG submission 21664)
CATGCCATACCCAAGCTACACAGGTACTCCATGCCATACCCAAGCTACACAGGTACTTCAGCTGATGTGCCGCTTGACGCAGCTCTACAAGTTTTCTGTTCTCGCCCAACGTGAATCGAGCTGTGAAAGATCTATGGAACATTTATCCCGCATTTTTTTATTGAACCACAAAACTGTATTCGTGTTTGTGTTTTAATGAAATGACCACATTCCCGCTACATTGTCTTCATTGGTGAGGAACATGCTGCAGTGCAGCTGATGACGTCGTAGCAAACTAATTATGCTTACTCCTTTTTCTGGCTTTAAAATATTCCGTTGCAATGAGATGCTTCGCTGTCCAAAAACTGGTTAAATTGTTTCTTGTGGGTGGTTTGTGTCAGAGATGTTTTTAAAACTTTGTAGCACATTGTGTGTAGCTGGTGTTGGAAGGTGTAAATTTTGTAGCACACTGTGTGTAGGTGGTGTTGGTAGGTGTAAACTTCAATCTGGAAGTACTTCACGCTTGAGTAGTCATAACATTTAGTCCCCGCCCCAAGTGACAGGTTGAGAATGTAAATACTTTCAGGAAGTAATGACTGCTACGTACACACCCTAATACCACGAAGCCTTCGGTCACATATTGATTCAGAGATGGTGTTGAGCCTAACACTCCGTTAACTGTAGAGGATGTGTGATTGGTTGATGATCAGAGGATGTGATTGGTTGATGACCCTTCCGGAAAGTCTTCTTTTATATGTTTGAAGACAAGACAAGGAGTGAAGTCTGCCGGATCGAGACTCAATCTTTTCCTTTCCGTTGTAAAGCTCTTGCTGCGAACGTGAAACACCTCACACACTGTGCAGGTTGCGACCATGCACTGCAGCAGTTGATAAATCACTCAGAGGAAGACCCAGATGCTTTTTTAAATAGAATAAAGTAACAAAGCTGTTCATCAAACTGATTTAACTCTCGCCAGCCGCTGACTGTCGAAATATTCACAACGATTTGTGTTGCAGGTTTGTTCTACATACTCAGTGAAGAAATTATAGTGACAGGAAGTATATTTAGATATGGACAAGAATTTCTCTTTTTCAAGGAAAACTTGTGTCAGTGCCGATGTGCCTCAGTTTAGATAAAAATACGTCAAGAAACTGAAATGTTTCATGTCGGAGAGCTGCAGATGAAATTCACAACATTTAAACCTATGCTTTTCAGTTTAATCTTGATAAGGCAAGGTTACGAGTATAATTATTGTATTTTTGTAGCCTGGACCCTGATCAGAAAGAAAATTTGATTGAGATAATCGAAAAGTTACTGAACGATCGAACAACGGTGAGTACTTTTATTTTATAAACGGATGCAGCAGCAAGTTTTTTTGTCGTAGACGAGAATCGCAGATTTGAAAATTTGATTTTTATCAAGAATTTGTTTCCTGAAACTTACTACGAGAAAGCATTAGTAGAGAAAGGTTTCTATGAATAATTTTTAAAACTTTGTGTGTCTTCTCGTATCAAGAAAACAACGTAAACCACAAGCATTGCACACGGGATTGACTGTTTGTTGCGGCCACCACTGCTATCAAACACGTTTCAGCGTCTCTGCTTTTAATACCAAATATTTTGCGGCATGAGAATGTTGCACAGTATAAAACATTGGTTCTCAAACCTTTTCTCGCTGCGGACCCCTTTCACTGCACCCAAAACTTCTACCGACCCCTTCGTTTTGTCAAGGTGTTTTCGATTATTGAGAAATTAGATTTGGTTGCTTCTTAACGTGAGCGCCTCAACTGTCCCGGCAAGCAGCAAATTTCAGGCTTCGGCCTGCTGCCAATTGACGTCATCAAAATCAAATAAAATAGATCATCCGAGTTACAATATGAACATGTCAGACTACAGTTGTGCGATTGAGCTGAATGATGGTCGAAATGAGCGGATAAAAACTACTGGATTTCATTGCTTGGATTTTAGTTTACGCACCCTCAACCACATTCGTGGACCCCTGACGGGTTAACGTGCCCCATGTTAGGAACCCCTGGCATGAAGAGAATGCGCAACTCTTTGTTGGTGGCACCGGGAAATTAAATGGACAGAAAGCAGGAAAGCGAGCTGGCGGATTTTTGAGTTTTGGTTGCTGGTGGTAATTTTTCAACTATGTTATGTATATTTGCTGGACAGTGTCTTTCGATGCCACCACACACGACGAGTAGAACTTTTCCTTGAATGAAATAGAAACTAGTATCATTGAAGAAGCTAAAGCCTAGTAATTCAGCTTTCACTTTGGCCATTATGCGGTAACAATATATGTTATTACCGCGCTGACGAATTGTTTAACTATTGTGTCTCATCATCTCACTGAAGTGAAGATTAATTCCGTATGTTGGTGGGATGCGTGCTTGGGGGGAACCTCCAAAGAAACATCAGCAACTTTGCTGTTCCACTGAAAATGGACAAAATTGAAATCGGAAAGTAAAATATAAAATGACTTGGCAAGCTCAAAATGTGTTTTTAGTGACGTTGTCTAAATGACGTCATCACATTACTTTGGCGAGTGTTGTGGTTTATTCTCCGCTCTGTGAAGAACAGCTTCGCGCAGGTTCGATTAAAGAAGATACGACTTCATGCTCTGCCGACCGACTCTTGTGAAAGGTTCCACAAAAGTGAAGTCAGGGCAAAATGCCGACAAAAAGATGAATTTAAGCTGACCAGAGTTTGACAGACACAAGGGACTAACGTAGGGAAAGCAAACAGTGAAGGCAAGGTCAACCACAAAACCCTACGAGTGTCGGAGGCCAACTACAGCGAGACAGGGATACATATTTTTCGGGGTTACGTTACATTTGTCTTTTCTTATCACGTTAGATTAAGGTCAGCTCATGTCTGTAGATTGGTATCTGCCTCTGGCGGTTACTCTACACACCTGCGGTTGTGCTTTTAATTCACCCCCCCCACTGGTTCTAATGACTGTCTGTGGGAGGTTTTGATGGTAAGTGCCAGACTCTCCATCACACCGACTTCATCCAAACCAGTCAAAGATCGATGGCAGCTCTGACTTTGTTCCACTCTTGCCCTACAATAGTGTTGGTAGCTTCTCGACAAACAACAACTTCATGACATCACCCGTCAAACAACATCACGACACACTTCGCTGCTTACCATTGTCTTGCTTTGTTACGTAAGTTCATTGCTTTTCTGTGGCGTAATCCCAATAATCAAAATCATCAGTGACGTCTGCATCGCAGCTGGTGGCCGGAAGTGTCGTCATGGCATTCCAGGAAGTTTGTCCTGAGCGGATCGACTTGATACATCGTCATTTCCGGAAGCTGTGTTCTCTTCTTGTTGATGTGGATGAGTGGGGCCAGATGGCCATTTTGGCCATGTTGACCCGGTACGCCAGGACGCAATTTGTGGACCCTAACAAATACGTGAGTCTAACTATTATACCTCAAGCAGCTTGAACTCTATTGCTTCAGCAGTTGGTGACTTAGCAACGGATTTTTCTTGAAATAATTTAGAAACAGGCATCTAGGGGTGCAGTTGGTTGAGCACATGCCACCAAAGTTGGCAGGCATGGGTTCGATCCTCGGTCGGGTCACACCGAAGACTTCAAAAATGGTACTGGCTCGTCACCACATCAACATTCACTGCGAAAGCAGCCGCGTGGACCACGGAGCAAGTAAGTGGAGGTGGGCGCCGCAGACCACTCGTGATACTCCGAAGGGAGGACAAAATTCGACTGTAAATGAAATCAAACTGAACTAGTTTAAAAATATGAACGGTAATATCTAAAAACATTAACTTCATGTGTTGCGCAAAAATGTGGCAATGCAAATTGGACATCGACAGTTTCTCCTTGGGATGAACTTTACAGTAACTTTGTCTTTTTAACTTGTACTTCTGTGTTTTGCAACGCATCCTTTCAACTATCACGTATCTGCATAAACTTTGCAGAGGCCTCAGTAGACAATGCTGTGCTTCGATTGTAACCCCCGGGGAAGTACCGACCATGTCCTGGGTCTTCGGGGCTGGAGCCACATGCGCTGCATCGGGGGTCGTAGGCGTCGAGTTTGAAATTTCTACGGCAATGCGAAATCCATGACGTCACAAAATGACGTCGAAACCAGCGATTTGAAGTCTACAATTCCATATTTATCCATAAACGATTCAGTGAATTTCAGAATATTGTTTTAGTGCTTGTTAACCAAGAACTGCTCAAAAAAAATTATCGAGAGTGACGAACTCCCGGCCAGAATTGCGGGGGGGTGCGCACCCCCCACACTCCAGTACTTGACATCTATGTTGGAGGTGACCGCCCGGCAGTGTCAGTGGGCGAAGGGGGTGGGGGAGCAGGCCCGTACCCAGAATTGAAGGTTTGGGGGGAAAATACATTTCTAGGGGGAAAGATCATTGTTTTTGTTAAATGTTTTAATAAAAATATTTCTGGACATTAAAAAAGCTGGGGGTGAATTGCCTCCCATGGCTACGGGCCTGGGTAGAGCTGCTGATGCATACGTGGTCGACGAAATGTCTATTCTGATGAGATCATATTGCCTGATTCTTGGCTGGGAAAGGGTTNCTCTTGATNGAAAGTCTTGTTTTCAAACATAGGAGTTCAGCATAACACCNTGATGTTCAACCAGGGCTCCAAACATTCAGCATCTTTGGTGGAAGAATCAAAGCCATTCCAATTAAAAAATGGCGTAAACGACAAAAATCTGCATGATATTATAGATATTTCAAAATTTTAGGGGTTGTGAAAATTTTCCAGATTGCCGACCCTGGTTGCTGGTCTTGGACTTCCCATTGAATTGGCTGCTTTTTCATCTTATGCTTCGTTTTCTGTCTCATATCAATAATCTCATATCAATAATCTCATGTCAATAATCTCGTATCAACAATCTTTCCAAATAAGTGGCTAAGTCAACGTATGACTTATGAGGAGCATCAAAGTAACAAAGGCCCAACAGAACGAAGTTTCTACGGGAGTTGTGTGGGGGTTGATTCACCATCGAATGTCATTGCAAAGTGTTTGCAGTCCTCAACAAAATCACATACTTGCGTTTACTTTGACAAAATGTAGTTCTTGTGTTTAGTAAAAATTTTTTATTAACAAACAATTGGTCGTTTCGTTTTTGTCATGGAAAAAGTTTGAAACAATTTTTGCTCTTTTTTTCGAAAGCTTCGCCCACAAATCTTTCGATTTTATACGTTTTTGTGTAGTTTTCGGATAAATGATTTTTATTCGTGCTCTTGTCACGGATGGTATTGTTTGAAGGAATACTTTTCAGGACGATGGAGTTGATGATGCAGAACGNCCATTTTATGAAGAAGATGAAAATGATGACAGAGGACCAAAGAAGCCATCTTATGTGATGGACCACGACCTGAGCCTCCTGTTGAAAAGCTCCAAACCTTTGCTGCAAAGCAGGAATGCCGCCGTGAGTTGCTCCCTCCCTCATGTTATGCAATTGTGATGCCTGTTCGCCACTGCCGCATGCCCCCCACACACAGGTCGTCATGGCCGTCTCTCAACTCTACTATCACTGCGCTCCGAGGGCCGAGGTGTCCATTGTTGCGAAAGCACTCGTCCGATTATTACGTGGCAGACGCGAGGTGCAGGCCATTGTTCTGCAAAACATCGCTTCCATGACATTAAAGAACAAGGTAAGATTTGCGATGAGTCATGCTGATTTGATGGTTGACCTGATGATTTGCTGATTTGATGGTTGACCTGATGATGAAGTCTGTGCTCCGATAGCAACCCCCCTCCTTCCGCGCTGATGTTCGCCAAATACTCACAAAGCTTCCAGCTTTTTATTGGACGTCCTTCGAAAAACAATCGAACACATTTAACACAAAAAACTGCCAAAAATTGGAACAGATTCACCTCCAGTTCCTTCACATAAAGCAGTCAAGCATGTCAGCCCTGGCAACACTTGTTTACTGTGCGAAGAATTCTGACAACAGCTAAGCTATGATTGTGATGTAAAAATGATCTAATTGGAATTCCGGAGTCGGAAAAAGAATCAGCTCCCACTCCCAGTGTTGTTAAGAATCCGACTCCACCCATAAACGTCCTACTCCGCAGCCCTGGTTCTGACAACAGCTAGTTGTGGAAAGCAGGGTATTTTCATGTGTTAATAAGTACTTTTTCGTTGTAATATTAGTTTGTGTTCTAGACGATGGGTGGCAGTAAATTCGTGCTGGTGGGGTAGGTGCACATTTTTACGCAAAATTTTGCCATTGCTTTTTGCCAAATACAGTTACTGGTCAGGTCACTGGTTTAGTGACGTCATTTGTTGCTGATGTAATGTCCATTGCTTGTACCCCACGTGGACTATTAAAAAAATACCGAGGTGTAGGCCTAAAGGAAATATACGCATAGGTGGAAACACGAAGTAGACGTAGGCAGCATTCAAAGCGTGGTTCAGTGCAGCAGGAATGTTTGCAATATATTGCAAATATCCAGGTTTTTGTAAGTTCAATCCAAGTGTTTATCAGGATTACTTCTACAGGTAGGACTGGAAGATTGGAAACAAACGAATATTAAAATAACAAAACGTACTTATGAACACATGAAAATACCCTGCTTTCCAACGACTGGTGCTTGCATTAGACAAGCAACAACGGAGGACCCTAAACCAGTGACCTGACCAGTAACTGTATTTGGCAAAAAGCAATGATAAAATTGTGCGTAGAAATGTGCACCTACCCCACCAGCACGAATTTACTGCCATCCATCGTCTACAACACAAACTAATATTACAACGAAAAAGTACTTATAACACATGAAAATACCCTGCTTTCCACAACTAGCTGTTGTCAGAATTCCTCACACAGTAAACAAGTGTTGCCAGGGCTGACATGCTTGACTGCTTCATGTGAAGGAACTGGAGGTGAATCTTTTCCGATTAAATCTCTCTGATGTTTCCAAACATGTGCTGGTTGAGATAAATCTGTCTGATTTAGCGTTTTTTTGTGTTGAATGTGTCCGATATATGTTTTTACGAACGGCGCCCCATACTTCTTAAGTTGTAAGTTCCAAGCTAGAAAGCCAACCACTCGTTTGCATGGGTTCCTTGCCTGTTGTGTTGGGCAATGGTTGAAGCTGATCGTCCCGCGGTTCAAACATCAAACTGTTGATGTTTCAACTCAACTCTTGACTTTGTCCGGTGGGACTTGTCATGCTTCGGTGGTTTTTACAAAGGTCAGGTTTGAGAACCGACCGAGAGTTTGCGAACAACAACAACTCGCCCCGCAGTTCGTTTTTTGTGCATTTGTACTTATTTCTGAATGTGGTACGAATATGACGTCACAACCACGTGTTTTATTTTAATGAAAGTTTAAAACTTTGAATCTTGATCGTTTGGTCATGTTCCAAAAGCTGCTGGTGCAAATATTCCAGTTAGTTAGGGTTTAACCCGGTGGCACAGCCTGCAAGATATTTTTTTGGGGGAAGATATTTTGTCTTTATGCGAGAAACAGTATTTCGTTTGTGTCATTGCCTCTCAAAGCACAAAATGATAAGATATGCTAAAAATTTGGAGGGTATAGCACCCCTGGGCCAAGACTTCTTACAGTCATGCCATTGTCCTGTTCAGTCACAAACTTTACCATTAAAGAGCCTTGCGTATAGCATTGCACGGATTAAATCGTTTTAAGTTTTGAACTCAAACAAGCTTTGGCTTCAACTGCAGCAAATGGCTTTGGTCTGGTTCTTGACGTCACATTTTTTGGTTTAATATCGGACAGCTCAAGTCACGTGACTGGGAATGGTCAATAATTGATTTTATGCGATGGCTCGCCGTTACCAAGTTACAGGAAGTCAAAAAATTGAGCTGATTTTGTTGAAGTTGTGTTTTGAAACATCCAAAAAGTTGTGTTTTGAAACATCCAGTTTGATTTCCATCGTAGAACTTCATTGGCTGTGGCGGGATTGCTTCTGTCACGCATGAGCTACTTTTTCAAAATCAATCTTCTATATTTTGCTTCTGAGCCCTCCTCAAAACATCAGGTGGATGATAAAGTATTCTTTTATTTGTTTGAAAATCACAAAAGCGTGAATTACTGACGCTGTGCATGCCACACCCATATATTTGACCAATCACAAGCGTCATATGCTGGTCAAGGCGCAGTACCCTTCAGTGATGACGTTCAACACCTCAACGTCATCCACAGACGTCAAAGACCAGACAGCTGCCTTGAACATGACGTCATGCATTCGGCAGTGCATGACGCCGTATGGTCCGTAGTCTTCACATTGCTGGCTGTAGATTGTCTGGCAAAGGAAGTTTTCTGAAACATAAGAGAGAAAAAACTCACCATTTATTTGACTGGTGCAAATGTTTGTGAAGCAAATATCGACTGGCTGCTAAGATTCAGATCTGACTCTAGTTTGGTGGCAAGTTGGTATTTGGATAAAAAAGTGCCTGACACCAACTTGAAATGTTTGGTTCCCAAGAACCTTCAGGTATTTTATCTGGTTTGTCAAGTTTCATCGCTTGGCGAAGCTCTACTTAAAATACTGAGATATTTTTAGATTCTGTCAATGATCTCCGCGAGGTGTGGCGAGAAAAGCTTGTTTTCCCGAAAACAAAACTTCGGGAAAACAATTCTCCCATGTTTTGTTTGAGCTAATTTGTGAGAATTAGTTTTTGGAATTAGTTCACAGTGCATTTTTGTCTCCACTATGTTTGCCGCGGCCACCACAGGTGCTCACCTGTTTACTGTGCAAAACCAGCGAGCGAATGTTACGTCATAGAGCAGTTTATTGGGATGTTTGCGCAGCGGTCTGATTATTACGCACTACTTGATGCAATTGGAGGGCTGCGTGCCGTAAGGAACAGAATTTGCGTTAATCAGTCAGTGCCGGAGCGGCAACTTGGGTTTCCGAACATTACACGCAGAGCAATATTGCCGATATATATCAGCATGTCAATACATCAGCCGAGGTCTGGCGACCATCACTAGAATTTTGCGGCAATAGTGAATTCCCGGCATTTTAAAAATCTAGGAATGATTGCACAGCGCTTGTCGGGGAAAGGGTAAATGGTCTCGTATCAGCTGAGCTAAGCGGCGCTGCTACAGTTGGTTCAAGTCATTTCCAATCTGGCGGATGTGAAACAAAAAAGTGGCGCCCTGCATTAATGACAGCCAGAAAAAGCTTTTTTGACGCGTTCGCGTTTTCCTTTGAAAAAGAGTCTTTTGTACAATTTTAAACTCTCTCAATTTTAAACACTTGAAAGTTTTAAGAGTAACATCAAAATAGAAAAAATTTTGAAAAGAAATCAAGAGCAGTCGAAATATATTAAACATGTTCAAAACAATGAGAAAAACAAGTATTTTTGGATAAGTTTTACGATAAAAACGTCGTTGCTCCTTTAGACCTGTACCCAGGGGTGTAATGGAGCGGGAATGCGTGGGAACGGTTCCCTCACCTTTTCATGTTTTGCTCCAAATTGAGTTGGAAGCTGTTTCAAAATGGCTATTTTTTTTGAGTCCCCACTGCTTTTATGTTAGCACTACATCCGTGCCTGCATCTACTGCATCGCACATGTTGCTACTGCCTGCAATGGAACGTTTATCGTCATGGCGTCGTTTGCGAAAGCACGTTAAATGTTTGTTGAAGTTCAGGGGGTTCCAGACTTGCATCTGCTGAGCACTGTTAGCTTGTTATGCATGAACTTGCAGGTTGCACTATACTCACTGTTGTTCCTACATTACATCGCGGATGGAAACGAACCAAACCTACTTAGCGACGAAGCGATTTGCAGTTAGTTGCACGAAACAAGGTTTTCGGACTTTTGGAGCATTTTGTAGCAACAGCCTTTGTATTCATTGGAATTCGATTTAGAGCAGGAGTTCCCAACCTGTGGTACGCGAAGGTCTTCCAGGTGGTGCGCGAGTAACTTCTATTTTTTCACAAAAACCTGGATTCACAGCTTTCTAGTTTACGTTTCGAGATTTATTTCTTAAGACTTTCTGTACCCTGTTAGCAAATCTACGCCAAGGATCGACCACTTCGTGGAAGGTAAATAAAAACAATAATCTCATTAAATTTAGCTGTGGTCTTTACTGTTATTTTAATATTTATTATATTATTCTAGTGTTCTGAATAAACAAAGATTCGATCAAATTAGTTGTTCTGTAAGAAGTGGTACGCGTTGACAATACGGGATACCCAAGTGGTACGAGATCCTGAAAAGGTTGGGAAGTCCTGATTTAGAGAAAATCGATGATTAGAAATGTCCCCGTCGGTCACGTGATATTTATTCAATTATTATGGGGAGGAAGCACTGCGTTACAGGGATGAATACGTTGGGTCGTGACGTCACCGTGTTGGGAGTGCGGCTTTTGCGTCAACATTTGTATGCTTCAAATGGCGTACCGTCTCGTAATGTACTGTGCTACTTAAGTCTGTAACTGAACAGTGTTCCACCGTGTGAGAGAGTTTTACCTAACTTTCCTCCAAGACGGTGGTGGGTGAAATGCAGACAATAAATATTTTCACAACTCTCTCTTACTTGGGTCGTGCAGCAGTTCTCTCCACATCCAAGGCCTGTCTGCCTCTCTTGCCAGGAGAACAGTCTTCTGTTGGAAAACCCCCTGACACTCGTTTGTTGCTCGCTTACTCCTCCTTGTTGGTTTCTTCCTTTTATCCCATTTATCCTTCATCCAGCAGAGGTACTTCCCCATCAGTTGCTTTCGACGATTAGCAAATGATGTTCTTGAAGCCGTGGCCGATTTACAGGATTTCAATTCACTGAACAATGTTGAGCGACACATGGACATTGTGAGTGGCGAACTCTGTGCAAGAAGATACAGTGTTCATTGTTGCGAAGCAGCAATGGAACATCGAACGCATTAATTAATTTTGCTGGCGAGCCTATCTCGAAAACGTAACAATATAAGCATTCACTGACCACTTGGCGTGGCATCCTTCGGTATTTGTATGGTCGTCGTCTTGGAGCTCGAAGGAGATATGAGCGTCGATAGGGGAGGAATCCGCGTTGGAAAGTGGTTTGGCCGGAACGCGCCGAGTTGTTCAGGGACAGTGGGAGGTAAATGTTTGTTGACGGCCTCCAGGAAGCAGGTCGCAACGGTCTGTCCGATAAAGTGAACAGTGCTACCAGCCACAAAAGCCTCATGTTGTCATCCTGTTACGGATCGCATATCAAAATCATTTTTTAAAATTCTTATCATTGCTATATATCACAGGACACATCCGCATTATCAAGAGGCAGAACTTGATTTTTGAGGTGGTTACTTTGTCATATTTCTTGAAAGTTTTTAACACTTGCTGCGATAAATAGTTCTTTGGCACTTATGCAGGTTAACACCTCACAAAGACTACAGTTGATTTAACAAAAATTTCTTCTCTACGTGTGGTTCAACCAATTGGCAGGTACTTGCTGCCACTAGTCTTATCTTCTAGATCAGGGTTTCCCAACCTTTCTCTTGCCATGTACCCCTTCAGCATTCCGACAGATCAGCATGTACCCATTCAGCATTTCAACAGATCAGCGTGTGCCCTAAGATTTCCTATGACAATACATTTTATCATTATTATTCATTGATATATTTAACAATAAGCGTATAATGATTTTTGAAAATAATAGTAACTGATATAAGTGTAAATATTTGGAAAAAAATTATATGCAAATATATTTTGCTCTTCTGTTGATAACCTTAAATGTACCCCTTCAGATAGGCAAATGTACCCCTGGG
>JGI24158J21664_10011639_pt1 | contig 11698 bp, 8 predicted proteins | sample Ectturendosymbi3_FD_21664 | JGI IMG/M metagenome (IMG submission 21664)
AATTTTCGCTAATCACGTTTTGTTGACGCGTTTGTTGGCCAAGTTTGTGGGCTCGTCGAATTGAAGTAACGTGAATTAACGAATTTTGTGGCTGTCTGTTTTGATGTGGACCTGTCAGTCAGGAAGCTACAATAGAGCCAAATCCCAAAACGTTTTTTTGGATATAATAACCTGAAAAGTAAAATAAGAGAAACACTGCTGTGTAATGGTTTACTCGCAAAGTTTTCTTGTCTTTGGTGCTGCAAATTTATCGATTATTTTGTCAAAAAACTGATATAATTTACATGTGTCAACATCCAAAGCCAGTGACGCTCCATGAATGCTACGTTAGTAATTTTGTGACCTGCATTTCGACAATCATGTCCATGGAGATGTTCAGTACGTTTATAGGTCGAATTAATATGAAACACATGTAACAATTGAAAAGTTCACAGTTGTAGCTAATGTACTCAACGCTGTTGCACGGTTGCAATTTCAATCTTGTAAAAGCAGTCAGTCAGCATGTATTCAAATATCTCGCAATTAAAATCATACCTACTTTCAGAACCTCATCAAATCCATTTAAACACGAAGTTTTTCAAACCATCAAAGCTCAAAAATTTTCCTAAACATCAGATCTGTTGTCGTAACAAAATCGCTGAAATTTCATTGCTGCTCTGAAAGCATGCACAATAGCATACTGTATGGTATGCGCTGTGTACGCTGGATTCCCGTCCTATGTGATGCAATTACACTGTAGCGCGAGAGCGAAGTCGGAAAGTTTGCAACCCTGGCTATCTGAAAGCATTGTGACGTAGCCGTTAGTCAAACCACATGCGGGCGCTGATTGCTGGAGACAGAAGCTCCGCGTAAAAACGTCACAAAGAGTTCGTAACTGAGATTTCTCAACTGGTAGGAGCCGCTGGCACTCGAAATTTTGCTGGCACGAGCTCTTACACGTTCTACAGCACGGAAAGTTTTTGAACGAAAAGGTGTTCCGTCCAATCTATTTATTTAAAATCAAGGGGCTTGAAACAAACGACAAATGTTTAAGGGAGGCGTGGCAGAGAAAAGGTTAAGAACCACAGCTCTAGAGTCTAAAAAATCTTAAGCTGTTTCATCTGCTGTACCTTAGTTCGTGCAATGTATGAACTCTGGGTTAAATTTATTGACATAAAATACAGACATTTGGTGATACGTCTGCAGTACACATCATTTCCACATGAGGAAAGATCTGCTGACGTACCTCAAAGCGGAAGTGTCGACCTTGCAATAGAGAGATTGTGCAATTGGCATCCGCTACTAATTTTTGAAATAGTGATAGACTTTCAATCAAATGAGAGTGCTAATAATGGTTTCATTCTAAAGTAAAGATCTGGAGGAATAACAGAGGCATTCTGCAGATTTCTTACAGTGTGATATGTCGTTCTGACCTATACATCTGTGGGAAGACTACTCAGAGTGTGGACACAAAGAGTTCTTTTCCAAAATTTCTAACGCTAAACTTCCTCTCGTTCCAGGACACCAAAGGGTGTTTAAAACATCCTACACTCCAGCAAATAAAACTTACTGACCGAGTGCGGGTAAGGAAGATTAAGTCGTTTTCATGAATATTGTCGTTTAGATGGGTGATTTGTCGATAGATATATATACAAAGGTGTACGCTGCACAGTCTCTTTAATCTATTCGTGCAAATACCCAACTGAAAATAAAATTGTTTTGCAGGGTGTCTGCACAGTCTATTGCCTACTGTGAAGTGGTGTTATGACTAGAAACACTTGACGTTGTTCAAGTGGTGATCTATACGCCTGCAACTACCGTCCGCACTACATTGTGTGTGCACTGCACAAAACAGCTTTGATGAAGCATGCAAGGCTGATAACAGTTTTAATGGGCTAAATAAATGGTATGGTGCTTTAGAGCGGATGCAAGTGCAAAAAGTGAGCAGCATTTTATTCCAGAAGAGTATTTGAATCGCAGCTGTAAAAAGGTTTTTGCTATTAATCTTTTTTTATGCAGAATGCCTTCTTTCTCTGCTAGTAATGTATTTATCTCTTCGTCCTAAACGACAATCGTCGGAAGTAATGGTATGACTGACTTTACATTGCCTTGCGTGGTTAGGTCAATTTACCAGCAAAGAAATTCTCAACAAGTTTTTAAAGCAGGGGTGGGGAACCTATTTTCTATCACGGGCCTCATGATTTGCGCATTATCGCTGGCGGGCCGCAAAATGAATTAATTTTATCCTAAAATTTGTCTTTATCTAAATATGAGGTCACCTAAGTACCTGCCTATCATGGAGCTTCGTTTTAAAGCGATGTTGTACTCTAACTTGAGAAAAGAAAATTTTGATTCGGGACATATCACATGTTCACGCGGGCCGCAGGTTCCCCAGCCCTGTTTTAAATGCTATAGCATTTAGGTATGAAATCAGGGCAGCCAAATACAAAAAGATCCGCACGCATAGCATCAAATGCACGCTGACCACGAACACAAAAATCCACGCTTTTCCGGTTAAATGTTCTTTGCGACAGGGAAAATAGAAGAAACGAAATATATTTCATGTGCTGCTAATGCTTTATGATTGCCATAATGGAAAGAGCGCAGCTTGTAAAGCCAAAGAACATTGTTGTTGACCTCGTCGATATACCAAAGGCGCCATCAGGAGGACTTGTGATTAAGGTTTGTAACATTTTAATGCGTGGTTTCTTGCAACTCCCAGCCCTCCTTTTCTTTGAGTGAGCAAAAGCAAAAACCAATTATTATGGGCTATATGCATTTTATTGTTTCATCGGCTACAGTTAGAAGCAGCTGTTTTGCACATCCGATATCTGTTAACCTGCGATTTGACCTGCAAGTATCTGCAATTCATTTTCATTTTTGCCAGGTGGCTTACAGCGGGATATGTCATTCTGACTTGCATCAATGGGAAGACTATTTAGATTATGGAGATCGCAAGCAGTTCTATTCTAAAAATCCAAATGTTAAACTTCCTTTAGTTCCAGGACACGAAATGTCTGGCTTTGTTTATTCAATTGGACCCAACCAACTACCAAGTATGATTTCAAAACATCTTTGAAATGTTTACAATGCATGTCTGCAGCTGTTCTGCGTTGGCGTTTCATCTTACTATTTCCGGTATGTTCCAAATGTTTCAGCAAGCGTTGATCCCCAGGTTTAAGAAAAATATTTTCAGGTGGTAAAAATAAATTTTTCCTTGGAGTCTGAGCGGTTGATTAAGAAGGCCTTTAGGATTTCTCTTTGCAGTCTTTTAGTAGATTATGGATTGTATATTAGGTTTCTCACTACAACGTTTTTTATGTTTGCAAGGAAAATCAATGTTGTTTTCCTGCCTGGACATCAGATTTATGCATCGAATTTTTTTCTAAACGTAAAAATATGACATCCATTCAGCATGAACCACTCAATCCTGAACAACAACTTACCTCAGCACAATACGTATAAAAATTGGACACGTGATGTGCCGAAACGACCAGACATGAAAAAGACTGCCATAAATTTTCTGCTTATGCAAAAATAAGTGTTTTATATTAACACTTTCATCCCGACTTAAAATTTGGACTTGAACCAAAACCTTAACAACTCACAACTTAGTAGGCATGAAACTGAGCTGCATTTTGCTTGATCGTAACTTTCGCACTGGAATATGAAACGTGAAAATGCTGTCCGATGAAAAAATTGTTGGTAAATTGTGAATATTTTCTCCTTGACCAGCCGATGCATTGATGGCACGACATTAGCATCAACCAATTGACAAGGAAGCACCCCGTAAGTTTCATGCTGCGCATAATTAAATTCGAGGTGGCAAACCTTAAAGAAAAATAATCTCCCTATGGCGGTTCACCACTTATCATTATTTTCGTGAATTCTTGTTATTTCGCGGTTTTCTTGCAGACGACTTAAAAACCGGCGACCGCGTTGTTGTTTATCCATGGCGGGGCTGTCGTTTGTGTCAGTACTGCAAATATGGTGAAAACTCTTGGTGTGAGAAAAGACATCATTGCTACGGTTTCGAGATACCCGGAGGGTGAGCGAACGTCAAATGTTTGCATAGTTTTGACACTCATTAATCTTATCCCCTTTGATCAACAGCTTAGCTTACCGCAAGTTTCTACAAGAAACCATGGTTTATCTTCTAGGCTCACAACGACTTACATTGTTTATTTATATATTCACATATAATGAACGAATAAATTACAAAAAATGACAACAACAACAATACAAAAAGCAATACACTGTTGGTTTTCGCATTGTTGCTTTTATTGCATTTTCCATGCAGCACAATAAATTTGTTGCTTTCAAATTATACAAAATTTTTAATTTGAAAATAAGCAGCCGTTAAACATAAGAATGTGTTGGCGCTTGCTTTCGCGGCGTTTAACACAGTGGATACTTCTTCCTTGCAGGTTTTCAAGTTATGTAGCAGTTCCAGAAAGCAAGTTTGTCTTGAAAGTTCCTGATTCTGTTTCCCTAGACATTGCCTGTATGTTGCCTTGTTCGGGAATAACAACCTACAATGCTGTTACAACTGTCAAACCCGTGATAGAAGAAATTGTGAATATCGAAGGTTAGTCGGGTTTGCCACAGCAAGATACGTCTTCTTTGTTGCTTTTTCGTAATAGGGATTCTGCGTAAAGAACAAGGTTAAAAAGATCGCTGATGCAATCCTAAAGGCAATAAACTTTGTCAAAAACGCAGTAAGGATATGATAAATATTGCGGTTGCTAAGTGCCTGCACATTTGGTGAAGATCGTTTGTGTGCACACTTTCCCTGGACAGAAATCTGTTTATGAAAAAATTTCCATACAAGGTGCTTTCACTGAAGCAAGGTAACCCGTCTTCTCATGCCCACCATTTGATTTTAAGCTAGTAGAGAAACATTTCATGAAAAATAAGGCAGTACTATGAAGCGATTGGATCTGAAGAATAGAAGATATGGGCATCACTATTACGTCTCTGCTTTTGATAATAAAAGACTTTTTCTTGTGAAAGCAGGCTCGTTTTCAAAATCTAGGTAGCACTATACTCACTTCAGAAAACAAAGGCGACGATAGCTTTGTCAGACATTTCGCGTGCGAGGAACTTGTGTTGTAGTTTCAATAGTTTTGCATATTTGCAGCAAGAAAGATATCCGTTTTGCTTTCTCATTATCTTGTATATCTTTTGAGCTGTTATACTTAACACAAAAACAATGCTTACCTGGATCCAACATCGAGGGATGTGTTAATTCTATTCTGCCTCTGATATTTTCATGTTTTACTACACAGGAAAAGCAAGTATTTTAATCGTCGGCGCAGGAGGACTTGGCCTGTGGTGCCTTCAAAATGCTAAAGCACTTTTGCCAAGCTGTACAAGAATAGTCGTGGCCGATATTGCAGTAAGGAAATCGGTTGAAACAATTGTGTCGTCTATTTATCAAAAATACTGTATATGTTCTACAAGAAAAATTCTAAATTAACTTGAACGTAAGGGCGTAGATTAAGTTTTAAATTTGAGGCTAAATATTTTGTCATAAAGTTGGTTCCAAAGCATTCTGACGTGTCCTATGACAATTTCGAAGTAAATCGCTGGTAGGATGTGCACTGTGACGTTCACATATAAAGTCGTGTTTTTATTTATATCAGGATGAAAAGCTCAAAGTGGCTGAAGAAAGTGGTTGTGACGAAACCATACTATGGTCACGCGATTGCAAGGAAGAAGAAATAGTTGCTTACACAAAGAAGGCTGCAGCAAATGGTGGTTTTAATGCGATCATAGATTTGGTAAACTCACAAATAACATGTGAGAGAGCCATAAATTGCCTTCGACCGGTAAGTTTCAACGGGTGTCATTTTTTCTGCGCACTAGACTCTAATTCTGAAAGAGCCTTTATTTTTATTGAAGTAGTTAGTTGTTTGGCTCAGACTCATAGTCAATACCAATTGGGTTTAGTAGAAGAACACAAAAACGCTTAATCATGACACATCACGGGGTAGTTGTTGATTGCCAGGCGTGAGCAACACTGCAAAGGATTAAACTATTGAAAAAACGCTCCAGCAAATACTGCATTAGCTTAACGGTATACAGAAGGGCCACAAGAGGTAAAAAATAGAGACTTGTGAAATACATCACATCAGGCATTTGAAGTGTGCGGATTTTAAAGGTTAGATGAAGACGCATTACGCTGAACAAACATGAAAATTGTTTTATTTACAGATTTCTGCCATATGCAGATTGCTTCCACCTTGTTGTAAACAGAAAGCTGACATGTTTCACAGAAGAACTAATAAAATGATAAAGGCAGTTCCTCGGTCTGACATTACTGTTAGACGGCAATGTATCGATATAACAGAAAATTGAAATGAACAACTAATTCAAAAAGTATTAAAAAAGCCTCCTATTTTTAACATACACGAAATCACCGATTTTAGTGGAGAATCTCACCTCATGGTGTACTGTAGGTTTATTGATCTGCAAGTTCACAAAATCGTTGAACATCATTTTTTCTGTCAGACAGGTGGAAATAGTGCAACTGCCGTAGCGAATTTCAAACAAAATCAATGAGTGAGAGTCACTGAAGGATGTGATAAAACGAGTAAAACAACTAATGCATAGGAGGATACCGAATGTAACGATGCTTTGCCGGAAGTTGTAGATATTGTAAATTCAATTCGGAAAAAGTGCGAAACAGCAGATAAATTTCTCGAAATCTTATGATAAAATGCCCTCTACGAAAAAAAAATTTCTGCTTTCGGAAGCTCAGTGGGCGCACTTGACAAATAGTTATTTCCCGTTTTTTTAATTTCAAGAACATTTGAAAAAATCGTTTCGTCCCTCATATGTATGTGGTTTGCTTGGACGTACTCGGCGATAATTTAGCAGAATACTTTGCTGAAGATAATGACGAACGTCTGGAATCAGACTCGTGGATCAACGGCCATTTAATAATGAGCCAACAGAGAAAAAAGAATCATGGAGCTCAGGGTCGATATACAGATCAGAAAACTTCGTTTGGAGAAATAAACCATTCAGAGTGTTGAGTTTCTTAAACAAACATTGCCGAGTATGAAAACCTTGAAGAAGAGTCTATTTCTGCATTAATATGTGAAGATGGGTTTTCCTGACAACGTAGGCGACGGCTAGATTAGTTTGTGGCAGTCGCCTGTTGTACGTTCCAACAGGTCCAAATTCCCACTTGCTGATTCTTGGCAGTGGGTTGCAGTAAGTTTTGAAATGCTCACAGTTAAGTTTATTTTTCGTTAATCAACGACAATGTTCTGTTTCAGCTCATTCATCCCATGTTGACATAAGGTGCAACGATAGTATTTATGCATTTTTAGGGAATTTTTCAATGCAATGAACATACACTGCAAATACTACTAAAGTTTAAACATACTCTAGAATCAGCACACGCAGTATGCTTTTACCTATTTGAGTGATTTTGTTCCGCTTCTTTTGCTTCTGTCTTCTTTCAATGCCTTGTCATCGCTATGGTCAAGTGCTTTTGTTCAACAGAGAGGCGTACTTGTAATTGTCGGTTTGTTTGGTGGAGCAGCACGAATTTCTTTGCCGCATATTGCATTATGTGCCAAACGAATACAAGGCGTGCATGTTGGAAGACTACAAGATTTGCAAGAATTGCTGACGCTTATAACAAAAATAAAGGTATAAATTCAACACTACTTTGTTTTTTTCTTGCTACTAGTTTTTACCAACGCTGCCACAACCCGTGCATTTGACTTTAAGAGTTACCTCATCTAAAATAATTCATAGTTTTCTCGAAATATGTTTGTCTGTTAACATCACTTTAACGCAAAAACGACTAAACATTTTCTTTTGCACAGTTCATTCCACCGCCTATCAGTTACTTCAAACTTGATGAAGTTCAAGAAGCAATGCATTTGCTCAAAGATGGCAAAATGAAAGGACGTGGAATTATTAAGTTTGGTTAACTATCTGCCGTGAGCGTGATTGAAACTGAAAACAACTAGAAACTAAGTCGTTTACAGGATTTGAATGATCAATGCCAAAAATAAATTCATATGCAAAGTAAATGCAGAGGTCTTCTAAGGTTATGGGATGGTTTTCCAGTAAATATTTTCTGTACAATAGAAACCTTGATGCTGCTGTTCGAAGTGTTTTCAAAAACATCGCTATTTTCACATATGTTCAAAAATAAAAATAAAGGCACACCTTTAATTTAGTCTACTTCATTCATTTCCTGAGAAAAAACTAGGCACCCACAAAGAAAGCAGTGAAGTCCAAAGAGAAAAAGACAAAGAGTTAGTTAAAACACAAAGAAACTGTGTGGTACAGAGTTCACTATGGATGTTTTACTCCGATAAGGGTATGTTCTGTCACCACTCCTCTTTATAGTCTGAATAGATTGGATAGACAGTCACAGCCGAATCGACGAGGGTGTCACTGTTGGAAGCAGGGTTGCCAGATGAAAATTTTAATAAAAAGCCAAACAGTGTGAAATAGAGGCCAGAAAAATGCCAACCGATTGTTTAAAGGCCAGAAAAAAGCCAAACTTTGCTTGTGGTATTGCTATTTCTTTGTCACAAAGAAACATACACATTACAAGAATTTGATTAGAAATTTTCTTCAAAATTGAGATTACGTCTTGCTTGGCCTTGTACTGAAACTAATTACTGATGCTTCTCTGACCTTCCTTGGTTTGTGAGATTACACATTTTGAGTACAATGGTGCCACAGTTTGCACACTGATTCATCGGCAGGTTTCTGCCCCATGCGAAAGTTATCTCCCATTCACTCTTGTACTTACGACCAGAATCATAAAAGCCGTTCCACTTTCTCGAGGTTATTGTCGCATTTCTATCGCGAAGACGCAGAAGGCAGATCTGTCTACAAGCGTTGAGCCTGCTTAGTGCTTACAACACACTACACAGTGCACACATTTCCAGTGATTACGCAAAAAATTATTTCAAATCTAGCATCCCTCAAATCTTAACAACATTCAGAGGGCGGGTGTCGGTCTAATATAGCATCTATTACAAAAAATTTGCGAATGTGTTGCCGAAAAAAATGGAATAATATTTTTCTTTAGAGGAAACTTTTTCAGCGTAAAAAGGCCAAGAAAAGCTAAAAGGCGAAACGAATATTTTAAGGCCAACAAACTTGAGATGAGGCCCAAAAAGACCAAAAGGCCAACTAAATTTTTTTAGGTCAACCAACTTGAAACGATGATTCCTGAAATGAGGATTTATGATTTCCAGGTTTCTGAAATTTGGCCTAAGAAGGCCACCTGACAACCCTGGTTTGAAGCTGCAGGATCAACTGTTCGCTTTCTGCGGACGATTTGCTTGCATCTTTTCCTTGCATAATGCTTGCATCTTCTCAACCGGGATCCAATATGCACTTGATCAGTTTTCAGCTGCGTGGGAATGAATATTTCCATTAAAAAATGGGGCAATATATCTCTCCAGAAACCCAAAGCAGTGTATGCTGCAAGTAAGCGGCATTACACTGCTGCAGGTGGAGACGTTCAATTACCTTGGGTTGGTGTTCGCGAGTGACGGAAGGCGGAACAAGGAGATTCACACACGGATTGGCACAGCAAACGCAGTTCTGTGTGAGATTTATCGCTCTGCGGCTGCAAAACGGGAGCTTTCAAACACTACAAAGCTGTCAGCTTTTAATTTGGTTTTTGTTCGATCCACACCTATCGCCGCGAATCCTGGGTAATTATTGAAAGAGTACAAGCGGCAGAAATGGGATTTTCGCGACGAGTCACAGTGTAACACTTCACGACAAAGTGTGCAACTGTGAAGATCGCGAAGGCCTGAATGTCGTGCCACTTCTTCGCGTAAGGAGATCTAAGCTCCGATGAGCCGGCCATGTGTGCAGAATGTACCAGGAAGGATTGACGAGGCAAGTCCTGGTGACTACACCCACTGGAAACCGGTCCAGAAGTCGACCAAACACCAGGTGGCGTGATTACATCTCTTTCTCCGACCTTGCTTGGTCCGTCGTGGTGTGGATCCAGCAGAACTGTGAGATTGCTGAAAACCGTGAAGTATTTCGGGTCCTCCTAGGACCGCTGCCCCTGCGACCCTCACCGGAGGCTAAGAAAGTATGAAAATGAATGAACTGTGGTACACTAGAATTGGCAACGCCTTAAAACGTTTCGTTTTGCAGTGATGTATGACACTTTATATCTTAGCTCAGCGGTTCTCAACCTTTTTTGGCCCATGGACCATCTCTTCAAAAAAAATATCTGATGGACCACTTTGCTATGCTGCCTCAGCAACAACTAGTCGAAACTGTATTGCACATAGGTCAGTGAACCCAAAGGCATGTTTTATCAAGGATTGTGGAATTCTCTGTGGACCACTAGAACCAGGGGCGCAGCTAGGATTTTTCTAAGGGGGGGGGGGGGCTGACGCTACGGAAGCAAAGGCCTTGGAAAGGAAAAATTGCTTGCAATTAGAATAGTCAAGGAAAGCACATAATTTGTGGATAAACAATTAATTGACTGCTCTCACCACGAAAACTGGGGGTCCTTCCAACTGCCAGCTTGTTTCTTTGATATTGTTTCCTGACGACCGCAAAACTCGACAAACTTGATTGCTTGTTTTAGCCGAGTTTTGTTTTGATCTGCGATTTTTTTCAACTTTCGGAAAGCATATTTCTCACGTCCACGTTTCCTTCATTTTTGCAAACTTTACGAAACGCATCAAACTTCTCTGCGCAAAACTTGTCTTCTTTCGCTTTTTCCTATTTTTGTGAGCTGATTTTACCAACATACCAAGGGCCTTAGCTCACAACATCAGGTACAAACGCACGCAACACACCATTTGCAAAGTGACCCTTCATGAATTTCACTGTAGGCTAACAACTTAAACTCCTTCAACCATTGCATTTGGAAACGTCGCTTCTGGAAGCCTGTGTGTACCACACGAAAATCGTATGAAGATAAAGGAGTCCAGCTATTTAACAATAAAGTTCTTCGGTCGCGTTCACTCAGAGAACGACTCATAAAGTTCCCAATGTCAATAATATTATGCATAGGCACACGAAGCGGGTAGTCGGGGAGGGTGGCCACCACCCTGGTTTGAAAAATTTCAGGGCAAACTCTGTTTTCAGGGCAAGCGCAAGTTGCTCAAAAATCCAGAATGGTACAAAATATTTCAATACAGTAAAAAATTCCAGGGCAGACTTTGTGTTTCAAGGCAAGCGCAAGTTGTTCAAAATCCTGAATGATAAATAATATGTCAATGCAGTGAGAAATTTCAGGGCAAATCTGTTTTTCAGGGCAAGCGCAAGTTGCTCAAAAATACTGAATGCAAAAATATATCCAATCCAGTGAAAAATTTCAAGGCACACTCTGTTTTTCAGGGCGAGCGCAAGTTGCTCAAATCCTGAATGATAAAAAATATATCCAATACAGTGAAAAATTTTACGGCAAACTCTGTTTTTCAGGGCCTGCACAACTTGGTCAAAATTTCTGAATGATAAAAAATAAATACATATTCACAGTGAAAATTTTCAGGGCACACTCGATTTTTCTGGGCAAGCACAAGTTGCTCAAAAATCCTGAGTGTAAAAAGTATATTCAATAGATTGAAAAATTTCAGGGCAAGCGCAAGTTGGCAAAAAATCCTGCGCGGTGAAAAAATTTTCAATACAGCGTATATTCACTTGGGGGTTATCCGTGTAATTTGGGCTAGTGTATTGTGTAATCTGGACCAAAGTC
>JGI24158J21664_10011640_pt1 | contig 11697 bp, 7 predicted proteins | sample Ectturendosymbi3_FD_21664 | JGI IMG/M metagenome (IMG submission 21664)
GCCCAACCTGTGCTGTTTGTTTTAAGCTTTGTTGATTGAAATGTGTTCTATTGCTGTGTACTTACAGCGCAAACATGACTTGACTTGGAGACCGAGTCGTTAGATCGANAGTCATGAAAACCTATCTCGAGGCACATATCGAGATCGAGATTTCGAGACTATGTAATNGAGGCTTCGTCACTGCTATTAGCTCAATTTTATGAAAGTTGTTATTCGGAATTTTTATGAAAGTTGTTTGTCGGATATTGGGGCGCTGTTAAAGTGTTTTGCTCCTATCAGTGTTGGTCGAGTGCAAAAACCGATTCTGTTATGTGCTATAGCTAACAATTTTTTTGTGCTCTTGTGTTGTATGATTTAACCTGTGAGTTGGACCACGGGTCTGTAATGAATGAACTATTGGTATTTATGTTCATGCTTTCTCCCAAACAGCTTCAATTACGAGAAACGCATATCCAGTTGTGCAAGTGTTTTTTCTGGCAGTGGCAAGAAGGCACAAGCGAAACCTCTTCGTTGTTTCGCATCAAGTAGTACCAACCGCTAGCGAAGCTTAGCACTTTACCGGGCCTTTTGTGAATTCTTTGATTACCCGCATCAAAGAGTTGAGTTACTATAGCATCGGAGAAAATTTGAAGAAAGACATCGTTCCGGTCTTTATTTTTCACCCTACTCACACCAGTACACACTAACTCTGCCATTAGATTGTATGCGCTTTGGTTTGGTGCAGAACTACTAACCCAGTGTGTTATTGACTTTAAGTCTGGGATAAACAAGTAAATAAATAAATACGTACAACGCTCAAAATTCGTTCAAATAAATGTTACGCCAATGATAATGACTTATCTAAATAAGCTAGTCACTCACTGATGCAACTGATTTGATTTCCATGTGTGTATTTTCCCCATAAGAAGTTGATTCAATTGTTATGTGGTGATTATAAAAACTCCTGGGTTACGTTTAGTGTTTGACCTAAATGTATTTTCGTATTTCTTCTGTGCTTAACATAATTCTTATGATATCATGGACTTCAGTCAGAGATAAACAACTAATAAAAGAAATTTTGTGATATGTTGTAGAAGTTGTAGGATGATTGATGTTTAGCAAATAGCCTGTGCTGTTTGAATGGAACTGATACTGTACCAGTTTGCTTCCATACACCTGCTTAACTATTGAAACAATAAAAAAAATTTAGGCATAAAAATCCTTTGATAGCTTAACAGCTAGGCTATAGCCTAGCACATACATATCTAAACTATTACAATATGGATATTACAAAACGTGAAAAAGTGGGTTTACTACTGCCACTGGTTTATGCAGACTTCATGATTAATCCATTGAACATTCAGTTATGATGGAGCGTAGAAGCTTTTTTTTTATATGCATCATAAAATTTTAGGCATCAATTATTTGTGGTAGCAAAACTTGATGAATTTACTTTGACCACCTATGCCTTTGGATTAGGCCAGAATTTTTTGAGCTATATGTTTGACTCCACTGTCTATATTCTTGAACAAAAAAATAGGGTTGAAAGTAATTTTAACCTTAAAAAATTTTGATAACGCTTGTATGCATAAAATTATTTATTATTGTACGAGAAAGATAGTCCTGTGGTAATATAACTATATTGATCACTGATTACCAAGGATCAAGATAAAGTTTAGTTTTTAAATGATTGGTAATTTTTGTGAAATGTAAGCAACAATACAAAAGCAACAACATTGTTCAATATGTGCATGTGAATTTGTCAATACTTTGTTTTATACATGTTTATGTTCTTATGCAAGGATATTGCTTTCGATTTATTACATGCAGTGTCTTAAACTTATTTAACAAGTTTTTTACGTCATTATACATCTAGTTTTTGTACTTTTTGCATTTTATTTTGTCATTAGTTATGCACCCAAATACAATTTTTGTTTGCTTGTTGTAAAGCTAAAGATGCGATAGCCATGTTATTTATTTCAGTGCATTCAGGCCAAAGATGAGGTAAACAGCTATTTATTATAGTTACTACAGGAAGTTTTGTGAATTATTGCCATTCTTGGTGTGGCTCTAATTTTTTGCAATTCTCAGTCTTTCTTCGACCATTTCTCATATAAGAACAAATAGCTAGAAAAATATATTCCTTTTTTTTTAGAAAATCATACTCTAAGCATTTTCCCTATATTTTACTACAAGGTTACTGTGAGACACGGGTCATTTCAATGTGGAAGTTTTTTGGCATGACAAAGCCACAATAGTTTTTCTTGTACGGACTATTTTTGGCACAAGCCAATTTTAAAGGATCTTTAAAGCCATTGTTTTTGTTCTTGTGTTCCATAAATGGGCCATGATTTGCCCAACACTCAGTTTCTAGCAACACAACCTAGAAGCCTTCATTCATGATTTTGTAAGTGTTGGGTAATATTTAGTTTCCAGCAACACGAGGACTATCTAGAACAAAGCACAATCTCAGTTGTGCTTCATTTTGCTAGTAACTAAGACATCACCTCAAAAAACTTATGATAAAATTTCACAACCATTCACCATGAGTTCTGAATTCTGACAAAGGTATGTGCTTTCGCCACTCTTCTTTATAGGCTATATCACGGCTTAGAAACTTTTTGCTGACTATGTGCCAACTTAAAAGTTTCAAAATTTTCAGTGTACCAACAACATATATGTCTTCATACAGATCAAGGTCAATATTCCTTCTGTGTGAATCACAACAAAATTGATATGTAAAACTTGGAGATCCTATATGTTTAGGTTTTGGGTAAAATAATTGATATAATATCTCTTCATCCAAATGTATTTTTTTTGCCCAAATTTTGTTTTTTGGCCATAGATTTTAAACCAGAAACGTTAGAAAGCTAATTAAGGCCTCAAATGACTCAGATTATAGCCTAGTTTCCAATAAAAACTTGAGTTAAAAAATTATATCTTGCAGTTGGGGCCCAGGGGCTGACGACCTTTAACCTATCCCACTTATGATGTCACCCAGAAAAAAACGAAATTCAAAACTTTTCAATTTTTTTCAATGCAAAGTAGAAGACTCACTGCATCTTGAGGGTTTGAGCAGCTTTCTAGCTCAATCTCTTGGTGAGTTATGGTATTGCAAAGACTTGCCCAATATGGGCAAATTATACCTTTGAAAGGGAAGATCCACCTGGTGCCGAAGGTGTTAAGGTTTTTGTGATACCCTGATAGTCATATGTTTTTAGTGTTTAGTTAGTAATGATTTAGTAATGATATTTTGTCTTGAATTTTATACCTTTTTAAATTTTTTTTCTTTAGCCTATAATTGCTAACATACAGCAATGCTTGCCATGTCGGCCATTGAAGCCCTAATAGGAATAGTATTTTTGCTGATGCAAAAGGTAGAATGCTGATATCTACTCAGAATCTTGTGAAAGGATCAATGATGCAATGCATTTGCAGATCAGTGTATTAGGTTATACTAATTGTTTCTGTTGTAATTTTATCAAATATAGCATTAGACTACTACAATAAATCCTTTTTTATGAAGAGAACAATCTTTATTGTTGAATATTTTATGGCAATATGATGTCTCATTGATAAGCATGAAAATGTTTTAATTACAAACACCATGGAAGTTTAGGTGTTATGTTTGAAATGTTACATGATTATAAGCACGGGTAATTCAGAAAAATTGTTGTTTGCAGGTTTAAATAAAATTTTTGAAGAAGTGCGTAATGGTGCAAAGTACTAGAGCTTTTAAAAGAGACTAAAAATTTTTTCAGGTCGAAAATTGCATTCAGGCAACAATTGGTCATGAGCGAGGTATTGCAGTTTTCCATACTTGTGAACTTTTGTGTGTTTATATAAAGATGTTGCAAAATAATTGATTATTTGCACTTTTAAACACAGAATTTGTACCTATATATAATATTTTGTCACCAAGTGAATTCACAGTCACACTGGGTGAAGTGTGTTTAGTTAAATGGTGTTTAAGTATTGCAACTGTGTTAATATCAAACTTGGAAGCTTTAGCTAGGTGATAAAATTTCGATGTGAAAGATGCAATACATAAGATTTGTGGAAAACTATAGAAGTTATTATGAGACTATTAATTACTTTCTTATTTAAAATTGTCACTGGTGTATAACTTTTGCTTGAAAGTGTTTTCATGTGTATTTGTTAAAAGTGTTTGTTTACTATTTTTTGTCTAACTCAATTACTTTTACTAAATTTTTAGTATGTATTTAACCTTTGTTAAAATACAACTTGTAGAACTGCAGCCTGCATCTCACAAATCTATAGCTTTATATACTGCTATCATTTCCCTACTAAAATTTTATCTACATCAATTTTGGTAAAGATCTCAATTGATGATGATTAAATCAAAATGTTAAATGTAGATGAAGCTCAACTGTATTTGCAATTTTATTTGTTGACATGTGTTTGAGTTATAAATGGTTCAGTATGCAATGATATCTGATGGTATTTTCATGGTTAGACCTGCTGTACATATGCATAGCTGATTGAACTGCATGCCTTTTTTCTAGTAATGCCTAAACTAACTGATTTTTTAAAAAATTGGGAAAGTGTAAGCAAAGCTGCTGATGATAGGTGGAAACCAATTCTCTGTTCACATCTAATTTTGCTCATTAGTACACCAAGGGTGTCAAAATCAATTGCTACCATAGTTCACAAATTGCCACCAAAAGTCCACTGTTGGTTGTAAAATAACTTAAACCATTAGTACTTGCAATTCACTTATGAACCAAGGTTTGGTTCTGATTAAAAACTAATGCTACAAATATTTAACACTTTCCCTACTGCTTTACATATCTTTATGTACTTGGTATTTACAGGAAAGGTACCGGGCTGTGTACAAATATTGTTCTCAAGTCATTGGATACCAGCTGTAATCTGTTTCTCATGAAATTTTTGTATATTTAAGTACGAAAACTTTGAAGAGAAATAGTGAATTTAGCAATTGAAGTCTTTTATTGGTCTTAAATTTCAAGGTGCTTTATGAAACTGGCATAAATATGATAAACTCTCAAAAACTACCTGCTATCCAGCCTATTTATTTGAGAAAACCACTCATACTGAAAATGTTAATGTAGAAGAATAGCAATGTATTTGAAGAGACTGCTTATAGAATTATAAACTTAATACATCTGTTGTTTTTTTTCAAATTAAGTTTTTACAAAAATATAGGTTGTTTGGAACTCTCTCTGGCTTCTTCAGTTTTTTTGTAGTTAGTTTCTTGAATATTTTGTGATATTGTAGGCATAATGTATGTTAGATGCTAATTTTCTTGTGTCATTGAGGTTTGTGGTACTTTGATGCTGCATGCAAGGTCATGTACAGCATTTCGTGAGGTTATGTATTGTTTGTAAGAAAAGAAGTTTAATTCCTGACATGTTTGCTGCTTCAATTAAAAGTTTTTCTGATTCCTTATTTCATTCATAAAGTAATACCGACTCTATAACGACTTGAAATGCTCATATATTATAGAGACATCGAAAAAAACGAAAAGATGCCACATGGACAAAGGAAGAATTGTCTGCTGCATTGCATAAGGGCACTGGAAAAGCTGAGAGGAAAGGTACTGGAAGTGTGGCAATTTTTCTAANTTTTTAGCTGGTATTGTCAAACGTTCTAATTTGTGTTTATATTTTAGTTGAGGATGCGTTTTNCCATGCTTTAAGAAAAAAATTTTGTCATNAACCTCACCAGGGATTACAAAACTAAATCCAGGTTTTATTAAAGTATAACGTTAACCAAGAGCTCAACATAACAAAGTAACGTTACTACTTTCGGTGGAAAACTAAGAACACCACAGTCGACAACAGTGACCACGAATCCGCGAATGCACCAACTGACTGTTGAGAAAACGGCGTCCGGAGCACGAAGCTGCTTTCATTACAACGGCAATTTACAATCAGCGGAATACGAGAGAACGCTAATCAACCACTTCACCACATTTCCACTCCAGCAGCTTCAAGAAGTTTATTGGTTCAACAACAAAACGAAAAACGGGAACCAGGACTCTACTGCACGCGATAAACACAACGCGGTAATGCAAAAATGGCAACATCGGGCCTCATGCGAAAAACTAGACGCAGGACGAAGAAATGCAACATACTGTAGTAACAAATCAATTGACGCATTCACCGAATCACTATGGTGGGCGACGCGTGCGGGTCGATCGCCTGAGAACCAGCCCGTAGCCACAGGGGGTGTCCCCAAATCGTGTTGTGTCCAGAAAATTTTGTTTTAAACATATAACAAAAACAAACGTATTTCCCCTTAAAATGTATTTTGCCCCTCAAACCTTAAAACCTGGCTGCGGGCCTGTTGAGAACAGGTTCAGGCATGAAATCTACAGCGTTATCAGTATTGCTGGAGTTCAAGTCATCAAGGCTGGTTGAAGTTTTAGGGAGATTTTTGCCTCTGGCTTCGCCAGTCAAATCGTCTGGGATCCGTAACTCGGTCTCCGGAGAGGAAGAATGAAACGCGTTGTGACTGACAGATTGTTACTGCTCCACCTGCGGGAAGGGGCAAGATTTGAAGTAGAAACAGCTTTTTGCCGTTGGGGTATTTTATCCGAACGTAGGTTGGATTGAACCGATCAGGGTCACAACCGGTTCGTCACAGTGGCGCACGAAGCGTCGTAACAACTTCGCTGTTCAGGAGACAAGAAGGCATGGCAACACCGAACACAGCTCGTCGCAAAAATGAAAACAGTCGCTCATGCGGCGTTTGATTTGTAGCAGTACATAAGAGCGAACGAATAGCAATGCGGCCGGAAGGACTTGTTCCCACTGTTCAATAGGAAGGTTAGAGGAACGTAGGAGAAGCTAAACAGTTCTCCAACGGCCTGGTTCGTCCTTTCGCACTGCCCGTTCTCCCAAGGATGGAAGGGAGACGAACAGCTTGTTGCAGTGCCATGTGCCGACAAAAAAGCTTTAAGTTAACGGCTCGACTCACAAACGCCAAGCCTCTGTCGCTATGAATATAGGCAGGAAAACCAAATAGGTTGAGTTGTGACAAACAATCTACAACGGTTTCAGAAGTCATCCTCTCGCAAGGAAACGCGAAGGGAAATCGGCTATATTCATCGACAACGACCAAGAGATAAGGTGTGGAGCTCTTCAGCGGTCCTGTAAAATCAATAGAAACACATTCTCACGCATGAGTAGCCTTCACAAGCGTTTCAGGTTCAGGTCGGTGAAAGCGGGGCTTGACTTCAGCACAAACCCTACAAAGACGACAAACATCCCTATATTCACTCGTAAAAGGTAAATTCCGACCACGAACGGGGTGACAGAGCCTGGCGTATCCCGGGTGCCAACGAGGCACGAAGCATAGTTAGACGATCACGAGAATTTGACGAAGCATAGGCCCTTGACAATATGTCTGGGGCAACATTTTCAACACCAGGTTTGTGACGTATTTCATAATGAAATGGACTCAGTTCGAGACGCCAAAGCGATATCTCATTATTCCCGATCTTCCCGTGATTCCTCACATCAAACATAAAACAGACGGATCGTTAATCAGTTATTGATGTGAAAGTGCGCCCTTTTCAGTCCGTCTAAAATCGCTGCGTCAAACAGAGCGTTCAAATTCCCGTCGTGCTCCTCACTGTCAGGTCGTCCAGGTACGCATATTCCTTTTTTAACCTGTGCCGCTGTATGAGGCAGTCAACGACTCTTTGAAAGGCAGCCACCCCGTTTGTGACACCAAAAGGCATAACCTCTTGCATTGGTGGAGACGACCAAGGGGCAGGGCTTCGACAGCAGTGAACGGCTTTTCGTTGATGCGAAAAGGCACCTGATGATGGGACGAACGGAGATCGACTGTATTTGTCCTTGCTGACTTTGATGGCAATGTCTTCTATACGTGGGAGAGATTACGCGTCGAGAAACGTGAACCAATTGACAGTTGGATAGTAATCAATAACTATTCAACATTTCTGCTTGCTTTTAACCACAAGGACGTGAGCACGCAACGGAGACGTTGACGGTTCGATAATTCCCTCAGAAAGCATTTTTCCACCTCTGACTCGATGAAAGCCAAATCGTCTTTACTGTATGTATGCGTACGACAAGCGATAGGCTTGCAATCTGCTTTCATAAATTCGAACAAACTAGGAGGGTCGACATTTGCAGCTGGAAGGGTGGCTAGGTCAGTGTCAGCCTTTGTTTTAACAATCAATGCCTCTTCAGGTCCACCGAACTCAAACGTGACTGATTTATGTTTTTTGAGGAAATTATGACCTACAGTAATATAAGGTCGGCGCAGGAATCTTGTATTGCGTCCATAGCACCAATGGGTAGTTTCTGACGAGAGCGGTGTCATTGGATTCAACGCTACCTTTTGTTTGCAGCAGAAGTTTTGTGGAAGCCATGGTAACATCACTGTCTTCTTCTTTAACTTCAAGGTTTAAACGATCAGCTTGCTTTTCGTCTGCGAAGTTTTTAGATTCTCCCGAGTCGAACAAAGCTCTTACCGGATGTCCATCAATTTTAGCTTCCACTACCGAACTTAGAAGACAACTCGGAGCGCCAGCGCTAGAAGTAATATCAGCGTTCGCAGCGGCAACTAGTGAATGCGGTTCGCACCAGTGAAGCGTTCGCAGCTAGCGTTCGCAAGTAATATCAGCGTTCGCAGTGGCAACTAGTGAATGCGGTTGCAAGGAACTAGGTTTCAAATAAGCAGAAGCAGAGATCGGCTTTACAAAAGACTCACTGCGACAAACCTTTGCGAAACGCCCTCGTTTTTTGCAGTTATGACACTTCTGTTCTCGTGTAGGACAAAAATTCCGACTGTGCAGAGGTCCTCCACAATAAAAACATTTTTCCTGCTTTTGATCTTTCTTTCCGGAGTGCTGCAACAGGTTTGGGCGAAGTCACAAACGGAGAGTGTTCGTCGTCGGTGTTAGTAGAGTCAGGCGAAGCAGCCACAGCTTTAGCAGGCTCATTAACAGATTTTCGACCCATTGACAATGCCTGTAGCTGGGCTCGCCCAAGACTGTCAGAAAGTTCAGCAGCGCGCTGAAGATCAATATCATGCCCTTCCAAAAGGCGCTGACGGATGGAGGTATCACTGAGAACATTAATGAAAGAGTCCCTGATTAATTCGTCGCGGTATGTACTCGCTCGGACATCTTCGAATGAGCAGTCCGTGGCGAGTAATTTAAGTGCCCGAAGGTACTCTTAAAACGTTCTCACCACTCGCCTGTTGACCGTTAATCAATAAATGTCCGACGTAGATATTGTTTCGTTTTACTTCGCATAGCTCCTTCAATGCCGTGACAATGGATTCAAATTCGTTTATCTCTTCAAAATGAGGATAGATTTCAGGCGATAGAAAGCTTTTTATAATTCTGGTTTTTGTTAGTATCCGAGATTCTTCCTAAGATCCTCTAAGGCAGTGTTTTTCAACCATTTTGCTGGAGAACCATTTTGCTGAACCCCGGTTGAAAAACACTGCTCTGAGGTCTTGATATAGGCCACAACAGCCTGCAGCCAATACTTAAAACCTTTGCAGCGTCGACAGCGTTACGATCGGGTGGGGGATGCACCTATCCATTTACAACGTTTGCGTAAATAATTTGTCATAAACCTTGTAACGTGGATTACAAAAGTGGATCCAGGTTTTGTTAACGTGAAACGTTAACTGAGAGCTGCAACATAAACGAAGTAACGTTATTACATGCAAGACTAACTTACGCCGCACACTCGCGCCCCGCGACCGAAAACTTGGAGTGCGCGAACACTTTTTTGGTAATATGGGTATCTTACAAACATCATTTATTTTGCAGAAAGAAGATCGAAACCCGATTCTGAAACTACTGTGGAACGTAGATCAAAGCGTGATGATGTGGTACGCACCAGGTTTTTACACATTTTTGCTTTAAACAACTGCCAATATTTTCTAAATGCTTCTTGCAAGGGAAAAATGCCTCATTACTGGGTTAGTTCTTTCCCAATCAATATGTCATGTGTTTAGTCATAAAAATAACTTCATTGATTTTTCAGTAGAAAAAGAGCTCTTCCAATGAACTAAAACGTTTTCATTATCAAACAAATTGTCGGCAATATGCAGCTACCTACCTTCATCAGGACGAAACGTTTATTGTTTTTCGTTACGTAAGATACAATTCTGGGCGGATAAAGTAATTGGTTTCAGTAATAAAATGAAAGGAATATTAATAGTGATGAACAGAACAAGTTATGGAGAAATGTTTAAACTCATTTTCATCTCTACCAACTTGCGCGTGTTATTTCATACAGGTAAAATTTTCGTTTTGCGTCGCTGCGTTCTAAAATATTATTTGCAAGATCCGGTGAAATTTTCTAGCAAACCATTCATGCATGAATACAACTTTTGCTTGTTAAAATTCCCACTTTACAGCAACTGTAGATTGCTGGCAGAGCTTACGGATAATGTGCACACGACCCTTTTTGATGTCGAAGTTTGGTGAAGTTAGCATTGAACACGCCTTAGTGCAGGGGTGCAAAAATGCGGCCGCACACTCGCGCCCGCGACCGAAAACTTGGAGTGCGCGAACACTTTTTTTGTTTTCTTCTACATTTTATACTTTATGCATGGGCGCAATTAGGTGGGGAACACGGGGGACGCGCCCCCCCCACTTTTTCAGACAGTGGGGATATAATATGCCAGTTCCCAACATTTTTCTCTTTAGGTTTCGCAATATATTGGTTTCACACCAAGCTGTCCCCCCACATTTTACAACAAAATTGCGCTTATGAGTTTATGCATATGAGTGCTGTATGTCAAAGCTTATATGTGTGCGCTACTAAAAATTTCTGCGCGCTACTAACATTCACAGAAAATTTAGCACCCCTGGTCTTAGTGTCTTCTTCCTAACTTGTANATTTATNTCTTAAAAGATCTTTACTTGTAGATTTTAGGATTGACAATGAGTATTATGTGCTTTGTTCTCCGCAGATTCTTGACGACGATCGGTCCAGTCGCAGAAAAAAGCGAGATGAATACGAAACGTAAGAAGTACTCATACTTGTTTTGTTGGTCTACACGAGGCAGCGTGTCCAGAAATTCCGTGGCGAACATACTCGTTTAGGGTGTCGTATTGCTTGCGATATTTGTTTTTTTTAACTTTTGGTTTTGTAAATCCTGTTTCAAAATTTTATTTATGACTTCAAAGACCGGAATCACGCTTTGACATAGCCACACAATTCACCTTTCTTTTTGTCATAAAGAATCCGGAAATGCGGTGGTTTTGAGTTGTTTTCCGTTGATGCATTTCTCAAATGCGATTGTTTCGCCACTACTCGTGGTGGTGCGCACAAGGAGGCGAACCGATGCATCATGGCTAGAAGCCGCAAGACATCACCACCAGTGGTGGGTTTGAGGTTGCGGGGGCCCCTCTGATGACGCCATCGTACTCAGCAAACCGTGATAAGCACATTTGATCAAGCCTAAATACGGCCACCGAAGGATACGTTCCTGATACTACGGGATGACTGACATAGCAGGAGAAAATGCAAAAGGGTGTTCATTAGGGAGTTGGTTTGAAGCTTTTCTTTATTTGCACATTGGGGATGGTGGTGGGGCACCTTTAAAAGTATAGTACTTACACATTTCAGTTGCTGTTAAGGGTCCCTTTGAAAGCAAGTTACTTCCACATTAAAATTGCTGTTTGGGCCCCTTTAAAAGCGTAGTACTTGCATATTACAGTTGCTGTTTGTGGCC
>JGI24158J21664_10011641_pt1 | contig 11697 bp, 11 predicted proteins | sample Ectturendosymbi3_FD_21664 | JGI IMG/M metagenome (IMG submission 21664)
CCTCTTTCAGCGATACGTTTCCCACCCTATGGCCAAAACCTCTAGCTACGCAACTGGTCTACAACTTAATTTTCCTGAATAATTTTTCACTTGGCTATACTAAAAATGCTTACAATCAACATGGTTTCAGCAAACGTTACCTGCACAGCAGCCAACTTACCAAGGCAAATGCTGACAACGAAGCTATTCTCAATGCATTTGGCAATGATTGGCTTTAGGAAGTTACTGGTCGTGTGAAGATCAATTTCTTTGACGTATTAGTTAATATGAATATTGAACGATGAAATGTTGTTAAATCAGTTCTTGGTGAGTTCAGTTCTGGTGTTTCTATATGCTGTAACAAAAGTACTCAGTCAGATTTGGGGGCCCCTTTTGCCCGGGGCCTCCCCTGGCCGGGGAGTACGGGGACCCTTACTCCGGCTCTGGAAATATCTATGGCAAATGTAGTCACAGAGAACCTACAGAAAAACTTTTAGGCTCTAAAGGTTCTAATGGAATAAATACGCCATATCGCTAATCAAAATGTGCCAAATAACATCAATGAATGCTAAACAAGCTGAAAATAATCTAAAAGATAAACTGAAAGGAGACAAGTTTTTAAAAAATGCCAATAAACGTTTTATACTGCCAACACCATTAAAATTCCGAAAACATGCCAAACTATGACGTACATGCCAAACAACTTTGAAAAAAACAAATTTCTACAATTTGGCATTACAAATGTCAACCTGGCGACTCTGGCCAAAGATGTATGCGTTCAACAGTCACATGCGGCAAAACGCGCAAACATTTGAAGATTCGAGGCCGTGTTATTGTTACGCAATAAAGACCAACAGTAGAACAATCTGCTCGTAAGTTTCGCAACCTGCCTCTATTGGCAAAGGAGCAGACATGAGTGAACTACAATCTCACCTCTGCATAACACCAGATCAATAAACCTGGCCCTTGTGCAGTGTGAATGTGATATCGGTAAATAAACTGTCATTGTAAGAATCAAATCAGTAATCAGAATAAAGTTGCTGACTTCAGGTTTTTGGAAATTTTTGTTCTTAAACCCAATTTCCAGGGGGGCAAATGCCCGTTTTGCCCCCCCCTGCGGACGCCCATGATAGCGGTATTTTGTTGATCACACAGAGGATGTTCACTCACGTCATAAGAACAAAAAAGGTTTCAATATTAGCACGAATGTCCATTGCTTGCGAATTGAGGTTGAAACTCTCGATATGCCTGCATAGAAAGTTTGGTTGAAAAATCGTAGGGACGCAGCTGCCGCAAGTGACATTTTTCCGTTTTACAGTTGAACGGCTCGCAGTTGTTGGGGTAGACATTGTCCGGAGGGTAGTTATTTGGGCAGTATTAGGTAGCAATTACACGGTGTGGCAATATTCTTGAAGTCAACTGCTTACCGGTGTCATTTGCTTTACGAAAAAGTTATCCTCAGTAGTAGTTTTCAGCATCGTAGTTGTCCGGTGGCAAATGTTCTAGAACTATCAACATTATCTTTCGAACTAATGTTGAAACCCTTTTCAAACCTTTTTCAATGACCTGTGCTTTGTTTGCTGTTTTTCTGTCAGTTCATAAAGATTTCTCTGTTGTCTTAGTTCCTAAAAAGTCTTCTTGACGTACATCATTTAAAGCCAGCAAATCCTCAAAGTCTCTGCCACGGTAATTCTTGTCAGAATTGCACTTTGATAAAATCAATTTTGTGTTTAATTTGGCTTACTTTTAGTAAATAAACATTTTGCAAGTAAAGTTGCATCTTGAATTTAGCTGAACGTCGTCAAATTGGAATTTTACACAAATGGAGAGATTGATAACACTAAAGTCTGAACAAAATGCTTGTGAAAAAATCAAGGTTGGAGACACAGCAGCACAAAGAGTGAGGGCTGTTAATTAAAACCCAAGTTGAAAGTTGCAAAAAAACGAAAAAAATTTAATAAAAGATTTTAAATTTTCCGAAATGTACCGAACATGATGAAGTTAAAGCTTTCTCATGTTGTTTGCACAAACTCGAAATTTTAAAACTACAGCAACTCAAAATCAAGGTAAAAATGCTATTATTCTGTACTTAACTCATTTCGATGAAAAGAGTTAAAAATTGGACAAAACTTTTTAAATCCTCAACCACTTCAATTTTTCTTACGCTGTGTTTCTTGGTGATGACTCAGCAAAGATGGTTGAGTTGTTATGAAAAGATGTCTGAAAGCATTATTTACAATGTCAGGAATTGTGTCGTTTCCGGGGATGTGGTCTAAGGTTTATGCCGGATTACACCACATTCCGTCCAAAAAATTGGAAATGGCGCAAATTTTTTAACACCTTATAAAAAAAGCTTGAATAGACAGCCATTAAATGGTATACTTTCTTCAAGCTGCACTACTCATTATCTTGCGTGCGCATCCGCGACAACATACTACATTTTTCACTTGTTTTAAGAATTGGTTGTAACATACTTTTTTGCAAAAGCAGTAGAATTGAACACTAAGTTACCAACATCAGTTGTTACAGCCATTGTGTGCTAAGCTTTGAAAACCACGCGTGACACCACACCGATTTTGTCGAAACAATACTTCCTGACATAGGCGTAGCCAGGGACAGCCAAAGGGTCCGCATGCACCCCAAACTTCTAGCATACCTTGTCGTTTTGTGCTTTGAGAGGCGTTGTGCCAAACAAAATGCTGTTGCTCGCTTAAAGTCAAAAATAACACTTGTAGTCGGCAAATGATTATACCGCCAGTAATTTCGGCTTGAAGGTCGTAACACTAATTTCGAAAATAAATTGACTCTTTAATTAATTTGCAAAAATTTTGTTGGCAGAGGACACAAACAAAGCCAAGTTTAATGCTGTGGCAGGTCACGCAACTTTCAATCAAAATCCATAAAAGCCATGGTGCGTAAAAATTTCGGAAATTCTTCTCTGGGCGATAACTCAACCAAAACAGAGGAAACCAATGGAGATGTTGGCTCCAAAATTTACGAGCAGAAGCTTTTCTTATCTTTTCTATAAAAACACGTATTCATGTGAAACAATTTTTTATCAAGTTCGACGAAATCTAGCATATTGTGATGTTTGCAAAGTGGTGAAACGGTGCAAGAAATCACTATTACATACAACCTATATGACTTTTCTGCTTACAATTGTATTCGTCATTATCTAGAGTAGACCTAGAGTGTCTATAACTTTTTTTGGAACCTGGAAAGCATAACGTGGGTGGCGAAGCTTTCACACAACGGTGACGGCAATTTGAATGTGTCTCTTATCAGCAAATAAACTTTGCTACAAAGTACTGTACGTTCGGGGGGGGGGCGCAACAGGAAATGAAACTGTTGCAACGATGTGGAAGATGTGGGGCCCGAAGAAAAGGCTTAGCGGGCCGCAATTGGCCCTCTGGCTAATGTTTGTTCACCCCCAACCTATGTTGACACCAGTGGGTGTTTTTATCTCAGTATAGCCTTTTCAATGCGTGTTTAATGCATGGGAAAATTCCACAACAATGCATGAAAACTGTTATTTATGCTTATGTGCATAAGGAAGAATGGTAATATAACTGATGCATTGTAACTACAGACCTGTTTCGCTTGCAACGGCTATCTCCAAACTATCTGAACATTACGTTTCATCCTGCATATCACCATTTGTTACCACCGCTGACAAACAGTTTGTTTTGGAGGCACAACATGGTACAGAAACAGATATGCGTGTATTTTTTCTCCGACAGATTGTATCACATTATGCAAGAAAAGACACCCTAGTATTTTCAGCATGCATCTGAAACGTTCGACAGAACTCACCACATCCCATTGTTTACAAAACTAACTGATCGCAATGTACCATGGGCATAGTGGTCTGCTGGCGAATTTGCGTAGGAATCAGACCATGCAAGCGAAGTCAGGCACTTCCTTTTCCAACCCCTTCACCGTAGCCAACAGATTAAGGCAAGTGGAGTTTTTAGTCCGTATATGCTATATATCCTCTGTTCAGGACCGGCGCAAGCCATTCCAGCGCCCTAGGCAAGATCCATTTTCAGCAACCCCTCATAGTTTATGATGTCATGCTATCAACCGTGGCAGGACCTTTTGTAAAATTGCCCACCGACTCTGCTTGTTAAACGTAAACAGATACATTCTCTTTGCACATCTTAAAATTACCGGTGGGAAAATTAAAAAAATTAACTTCAAATTTTTGATTAATTTGAGGTTCAAATAAACTCGGCATGCATCCAATAAATTAGTACCTTAAAATTACCAGTGGAACCTAGGCAGGGTCCCTTCCAGCACCACTCCCCCGAAAAAGAACCTTTTAAGTACGATTATTTTTCATCAACTGATATGTTAACTAATATAACAGATGCATGCCAAGTTATTTGAACACCAAATAAATTAAAATATTATCTCAAAAAGTATCAGCCCTTACAGTATTCACATAAACAAAGATTCTGACATCGGTCTCTGAAAACCGTTTTACAGTCTGATGTCGTAACAATCGACGACGTTCTGCATGCGCAACAAACCTCTGACGTTCACGAAGGTCACCATGTTGTTTATGGTGCGTGCCAGCTGGTATATGTTTAAATAAATTAGGTGGTGCGTCATATAATTGAAACCTGAATGGTTAGCTATTCAAGGGGACCGCAATATGTGGGTTGTGGCCCCAAATTTGGGTGGCGAGACCTTCCACTCTGGGCAGTGGTGTAGCCAGACCATAATTTTGGGGGTCCAAAAATTTGATTTTAGGCGAGTAACAGTATTTTGTTTGGGATACCGCCCATCAAAGCACAAAATGACTAGATATGCTAAAAATTTGGGGGTAATGGCCCCCTGGCTACGCCTGTCAGTCTGGGTCGCGAAATGATTTAAATTTACATTTTAAATTTGCCATTCCATTAGACAGAATAAATGCAGTCGTTTACTGTTTCATGTGCTAAGTTTCATAAAATTATGTGCAAGAAAATTGCTACTGTCGCTAGAAGTCTTAAAATTGATATTTACTTGTAGAGTATTTTCCACAAAATCATATGCTCACGAAATGTTTGGGTCGCGAGAATTTAGAACTATTTCCTAGGGTCGCGCCATAAAGTATTTGCGAACCCCTTAGCTAGACTACTAACGCTAAAAAATACTGACGTTTCGGCAGTGTTTCCTAATTTGACTACACCGGATGACTGAAACATGATTTAGTGAAAGCTTCGGCATAAACTAACTCCAGAAAAAACGGCGCAGCTATGAAAAATCAAGAAACGGAAAGAACAGAGATGGTATTCTTAAAATTTTTCACTGAGCTTGATAACTTATGGCCTGCAAGGCATGCTTATGTCCTGCAGGGTATGCTTTGCTCAAGAAATGGAAAGAACAGAGATGGTATTCTTATAATTTTTCTCTGAGCTCGATAACTTATGGCCTGCAGGGCATGCTTTGCTGCCCCTGACAGCACGCCATTGATAGATTGGTGAGCACCAGTGCAATCCATTCCAGCGAACACCCCTCCTATACAAAGATGCCTAACCTACACAGACGCGTAGCCAGTTTGTGAGGCTTTATGGGCAAATTACATTTTAGAGGGGCACGATGTTTGTGTTTACTATATGTTTAAAACAAATTTTTCTGGACACAACATAATTTTGGGAGCACAGAAAAGTTGGGGGGGAAATGCCCCGGTATGGCCCAGTGACTACATTAGAAACGTTTGTTACATGAATGAAATTTATACCAAATTGCGACATAACTTACCTAGTGTGTGTGAAATTGAAATGAATAGGCAAAATATTAACCCTTCTTGCAGCAAACCTGAAATAGTGCCGTACCTCTGTCTTCTCACAAACTGCGTGAAGGCGATTTTCACTCACTTTCATGATGTTAATTATCTTTTTTGGCACACGTTTGTCACTTTCGGAGCCATGTAATTATATATTTGTTCCTTTTTGGCGCTCCCTTTGGCCCAGCGCCTTGGGCAGTCGCCTAGTTCGCCTAATGGTAGCGCCGGCACTACTTCTATTTACCTTGATGAATTTTCCGTCCAGCTGGGCTAAGCACAGCTAGAGCAGGATGCACTGTGGGAAATATGGTCGTGAACAGGAGCGTAACGAGGGGGGAAAGGGGGGCGCAATTCTCCGGGCGCCGAGTCACCATGTGATCGCCGAATGACTGCGTGGGGCGCCGAAAAGTCCCAACAAAGTCACAAGCAGGGCCCCGACTAGAGGGGGGGCAGTGCCCCGGGGCGGAACTTTTCGGGGGGCGGCACTTTTGGTGAAAAGAAGGAATAGCAAATGGTCTTTCACGAATGAACCTGAACTTAGGTTTAGGTTTTAGATTTTGATTAAGGTTGGATCTACCATACGTCCAGGTTTAAACGTCTGTCCCGGTGTCCCGTCCCGGTTAGCAAAATATCCCGGAATTTCACTTCAGTGAAATTTTCAAAATTAACTCCAGCCTGGTGATGCATTGATATGAAATAATTCCGACCTGAAAGGCTTGACTTTGCTTTAACCCGTGGCTTACCTTACAACCTTAATTAATTAATTTGTGTTAGCTTCATATGGACCGTTGTGTGTAAAATAAACCAATAATAATAACGCAGGAATTGCCATCGCTCTTTTGGGGGCGGCACTTTTTGGTGGGGGGTGGCACTTTTCGACTCGCCCCCGGGCGGCACTTCCCCATGTCGGGGCCCTGGTCACAAGTACTTTCTTCAATGCAGTAATTTGCTTCCGAAAGACCTCAGTTTCGAACATAGGGGGCCAAGCTTGCTTCTTGCCCCGGGCGCTATCCAACCTCGTTACGCCCCTGGTCGTGAATCACATCATATTTGCTGATGATATATGTGTGTGTGGTCCCAGTATCAGTCGTGTTCAACGCATTTTGCATATTTGTTGTGATTACGGTGCTGGAAATAAAATTGTTTTCAATTACAACAAGACAGTTAGTGTTTAAAACACTGCTTTTCATGCGCATTACATGCCGATTTATGCATGCCTGTTGTGGTGCAAGTACAGTGCACACAGTTTAAAGGCCTCCTATCGAATATTGCTTTACATCCTTGAGAACGTAAAGCGTTCGCCACACGAAATTACCTTATTTCATCAGGACATTTGATGCCTTGATTAGAAACAATTTGTGTGATTTTGTTCAGCGATGCGCACCTTGATCTAAGTTTTTTTATCCGCTTACTTTAATTGTTTGCTGCATTTTGCAAATCTCCATTTTTCTCTCAATATATGTAACACTTCTGTGATGACGATAATCGAATGCACTAGTTGCCTGTGTTTGTTTCAGTGTTCCTTTTCGGTATTGGCTGCGTGTACCAGCGAACATCTACCCCGTGATGCGTTCTTGTGTGTATGTGTGTTCTTGTGCTTCTACATCCTTGTGTTCTTCTAACTGGTGTGATATGGACCTTGCGTCTGAGCCAAACATGTAAAAAACTATAGATCTTCGGCTTGTGGATAATGATGCAATTTCAGGTTAAAAGTTGATAATAACCAATTTTTCTTTCGGCAGTAAAAAAACAAAGTGTAAAAATAAAGAAAAAATAAATTTGATTTCTATGAGCATAATTTTTAACTTGAAAGCCTATAAATTATAAAATTCTCGGAAAACGCTGATCGTTCTTATTACCACTTACACGCAACGCAAGTGATCTCTGGCTGTGACCCACACAGCTTGTGTGCGGTGATGCGAAGAGCTCTACCACGCTGTTACAACTAGTGAATTGTTGCTTTTGCTAGCAGCGGCGCAGACAACCGCCAGACGCTCAAGTTGAAAACTTCAGTGAGTTTGACGATGAAGAATATTGCTTATGTTAATTTTGCAGTATCATTGGCACTGGCCTGTGCCTTCAGACTAAGCAAAGGTATGTGGATTAGCTATTGGCCATCCAGTGCAGTACTAGCCTACTAAGTAGATTGTGCACAGGTAAATTAATAGTGAATTTGAATGTTTTACCCTGTGGTCATGATAAAATCTTGATTAAGTATTTCTTTGAGGATAGATTGTGTAAAATAGTGCAAAGGCAAATTAAAAAAAGTTTGCCACGGTGCTCCCGAACGCGGAGTGTGTATAGCTATCGTTACAGAATTCACCGGAAATCATATATAGTTGAGCTACCATTCTAAAACTGGCGAACTCTACAAATTACTGTTTCTTGAATTTTTTAATGCATTCAACAAGACTATCAATTTCAGATACAGTGCAGCTGAACATTAATAGCTATCGGCTTCCGGGTAGTGGTTTTGCTCTTTGAAATTTGCTTGAGCTCCATGGACAGTTCTATAAACTTTTACTCAACAGTGTTTCCACATTTTGCGTGTTGTCATAGTTCAAATTCAAAACCTGAATTTTATGCCTCTGAGAGATTTTTATGCCTGTAGCAGATTCAGCATGCTAATGTTAACATTGTTGTTTATAGGCGAATGCGAATATTTAACTCTCAACCACTGCCGTGGTTTGAGCAAGATGTGGATTTCAATGCCGAACATATTGGGTCACATCAGTCAAATCGAAATTGCCAATAGCTCTGCCTACAGGTATCGTCGTTTGTTAGTGGTGAGCTTTTAAACTGTGAGTTGCCACTAAACACCAAATGAATCTATGTTTATTCTTTAAAAATAATAAAAATAAAGTTTAATCAAAATTACAGTCTTGCAATCAGAAAAATTCAATAGGTAAAAATTTCCAACAAAGATTACTTGAAAAAGCAAGACGTAGTTAAAATGTGACGTTGATTCAGATTTGGTGCCACAATCGGTCGACTCGTTGGATGTCACTGGGCTTTAACGCAAGGTTGAATTTCTGAGCACCAGTGCGAATTAAGCTTCGGACGACTGCCGACTGCCACGTCCACGCTAAAGCCCAGCAGAGTGAGCAGATCATTTGCAGTCTCGTCACAAACGTACTTTGCTCGAATTCCTCTTTCGTAGCGAAGCGAACTGTCTACCAAACCGCGATGAACAATCCGACATCAAAAGCGCGGAGCAGGCTCGGGCTCGCAAACCAGTCAGTGGAGGAGTGTCACAGTTTCAGTTTCACCACAGCGCAATAGATGAACAGCTGTTGCTATCAATGTGTGGTATTTCTATGCACAAGTAAAAACATATCACAGTTAAATGCTTTCTGCTGATTGCGGCGAAAATGATACCCACCCACCACACTTAGATTCCACAAACCGAACCAGCTGCTGGGAATGTTGATTGCATTTTTTCACCATCAAAAAGTATTTGCAATCGCCCAACTGCTGCGAGCTATGTGTCAAATTATAACCTTTTACACTGTTAGTGAAAGCCATAATTTCCTAAACATGATTGGTTAGCACAGCAATCTTTTCAGGTCCTAAAATGACGACTTTATTGCGACCATTGGAAGTACCTGTCATTAAGGCGGCATTGCGCCTTACTAGTTTAGAGAAACTTTTATGATAACATTGATTTTACTGCATCCCGTCCCTGCTTGTCAACAATCATTTACTCCAGCGAATCATGTTATTCTCAAGTAGTCCCCGGTATCGACATCTGCAATACGCAAGTGGGGAGCGGCAATTAGCAGAAAGTGACTTTCTTTGATTAAGTGTCTGCTAACGACTATACAGGAACAAGTCAAGCAGCATTGACACTTTTTCAAATGGGATTTGTCATAAATGTCGGCAAATTATGTACGAATCTTCACAAATAGTGCGTGAAATCGGGTCTATCTAAAAAGTATAGGCCTGCCACTACAGACCATACCACAGCTTACTTAAACACAGACCTACCGAGGTCCACTGAAATGCAGGCATACATGGCTTGTCCCGATAGCAAACCACACTATGAACTCGAATAATAAAGAGAACTTCGTAACTGAAAATTTTTAGTAGTGCTTCAAGGTCTTTTTCTGCCCCTTCCTCGAAATTCTATTACATTTCTGATGGGTGTGCTCAGCTCTTAAAAACGGTAAATTTCTATTTATCCTATGGCCATGTTGCACGTTATGTCGCGGTGTTAATCCGGAAAAATCGTGTAAAATCGTTATTTTAGCCAGCCGTTACGTTGAACAAACTAGCATTTTAAAGAGTCAAACGTGGTCGCTGTTTGAAAACACAATCGATTTCGGATTTAGCATCTAAAATAGCCAGACAAAAGGAAAGCTTTCTCTGTATGTTCTACTGCAGTTACTCATTTTCCCGATCCTACTATCAGCGCTCGTTATAGTCATTTTTGTTCCTCCAACCTCTCGCTGCTTTACGTACCAATGGACCTTGTGTCTAAGTAAAAAAATAATAATACTATTGTAATTTTCAGCGATTCGGAAGTTAGGGGATCTTGTTTTTCCGGAGAACTTTTATCCACAACTCCAATTATTTCTCGCCACGTAATTTACCCCTCATTTCCCCAAACCCCGCTGTTAGACTCCGGCAATGAAATGCATTGATTGCCACCAGAGCGTAAATTTTTCTTACTTCTTCAGACAGAGCGTCTCTCTGCTGACAGTGGCAGAAAAGAAACTTTGGTAAAATATCTGGCTAGGATGCTTTGCAGGAAAGGCGTGGCAGGCCCCGGTGGACCTGTTCGGCCGTAATAAGCCTGTGGTTTAGCAGCCTGCGGTAGGCATGTTTTTTCCAGATCAACTCCGTGAAACCATGTGAAACAGCTGACTGCATGGAGCACATTTCTAGTGTAGTCTCCATGTTGGCTCATCGCTAAAAGTTGTCAAGTTTCCATTGAAACAAACTGCGTGATGGCAGTTATTAGTACTGTTGTTGGTTGTCTTCCGTCTGTCATTGCGAAGCAGTGGCTGAGCATCACTGCTCTACTTTACCCTTACCACCGGAAATGGCCAAGAGAGCAGGTTACGACGCCTCAAGAACGGCGTCCCACAGGGATCTGTCCTGGCGCCCCTACTGCTCAAAATCTACATCTCCGACCTGCCAACCACCATCTCCAGAAAGTATGCATATGCTGATGACCTAGCAATCATGCATGCTGATGCATATTGGCAGGCGGTGGAAGGGGCGCTGACCAAGGACATGGCAACGCTAGGTGAATACCTCCAGACTTGGAAGCTGAAGCTCAGCACCACGAAAACGGTGTCGGCGATCTTCCATCTCAGCAACAAGGAAGCTAAACGTGAGCTGAAAGTCAACTTCAACAACAAAACCCTGCCTTTCTGCTCCGAGCCCAAATACCTCGGAGTTAAGTTGGACAGGTCGCTCACGTATCGCCGACACCTTGAGTCACTTCGCAAGAAGCTAACATCACGCGTCGCACTCCTGAGGCGGCTTGCTGGCTCCGGCTGGGGCGCTGGAGCAACAACGTTGCGAACAGCCACCCTGGCCCTGGTCCATTCGACTGCAGAGTACTGCGCTCCTGTCTGGTGCCGCAGTGCTCATAGCCACCTAATTGATCCCCGACACCAACGACGCCTTGCGAATAGTGACTGGATGCCTGCGTCCTACACCAGCGGACAACCTTCCAATCCTCGCAGGCATTCAACATGCTGAGCTTCGTGTCAGCGGAGCCACACCATCGCCAGGAAGCCGTGCCATGGATCCTGGATATCTGCTCCAGTCAGCGCTCACCAGTGCATCGTGTGCTGCTGCACGGCGCCTCAAATCGTGACACCCATTTGTACCCGCCGCACAGCAACTCATCAGCTTCTCTGACAACAACAACATACGTGCGGCGCAGTGGGCGGATCATCAATGGAATGCGGAGTGGGCGGACAACCCCACAA
>JGI24158J21664_10011642_pt1 | contig 11696 bp, 7 predicted proteins | sample Ectturendosymbi3_FD_21664 | JGI IMG/M metagenome (IMG submission 21664)
ACGTTTGCATTTTCGCTCGTTTCAAAGTAAATTGTGAAGTCATGACTCTTCACAGTTTCGCAAATTTTAAGTTAATAATGAGTCGTCATAGGAAAGAGTTGGGCGGGACCCCAAAAGCGCGGGGCCCCAGGCCACGGCCTATGCGTAAATCCGTCACTGACCACAGTACCACTTAACAAAGTTTCTACACTTTGCAATATGTAGAAATAAAAATACAATTTTTCGGAAATCTCAAAGAGCTGCATGCGGCTCGCGAGCCGCGGTTTGGCCGCCCTGGTGCATTCGATTCGAATAGTTTTTTATTAAATCATCCATTGTGATGACATTATGAAAACTGTCCTGTTTTATACGTCACAAACAATATTGCAGTGCATGTGTCGCAGTTCGGCAGTTGTTAGACTGGCAGCAGTGTTGCCAACCTTGCGGTTTTCCCGCAAATTTTGGCTTTTTTTTGTGGAGTTGCGTTTTTTTTAAGACTTGCGGGTTGCTTTGTTTTGATTGAAATTTGCTTGTTTTTTGCAGATTGCTTTTTTTTCAAATTTTATGGCACTTTTGTTGTTTGAATTTACTGCTAAAAGCATATTGGGCGTGTTTTTGTGAAGATTTGCTCATTTTTTTGGATTTGCCACCCTGATTCTGTATTTGATTTACTTGCTAATTTTTCGTTTTGTTAAATTGTCCTGCCAACGCATTTTGGGCTTGTTTTTCGGTTAAATTACCTATTTTTAGCTTGTTATTCAAATTTACTTGCTTGTTCTTGGAAAATAACCTGGCATCACAGCAGTAGGACGGAGAACAATTGTTTTATGTTGTGCTTACATCTGTACTGTAGTTCTAAGCATATTTTCGGATTGTGTATTATTTTATCATGCATTTCAAATAAAAAGTACTCAAATTCATTTTGACACATGCTATCCTTGTATTAGTGACTGTTGGTTTAGGCCACGGGGTCTAAAGAAAATTGTATACCCTAATTGGGGGTCAACGTGCAGAAAAGATTGAGAACCACTGGTCTAAAGTCAATGCAACGAAATACGCCGTTTCTTTCAACTGAAATTTTTTAATTTGCTACTTTTACAGTATTGCGTACGGATGATTTTAAGTGACGCTGATCGTGCACGACATCGTCAGTTATACTGAAACGTTCAGGAAATCAGTCATCTACACGATCATTTCATTATTATCCTGCCCGCATTGTTACCGCCATTATTCGCTTGAAGATAAGGACTATTACTTTTATTAACTTCCTGGCCTGGACTACTACTGCACGTGGACCCTAACTACAGCTTTCTGTCTGTCTCTACCACGCGGTTTTTCCAACGCCAAAGGGTAAAAATTATAAGCTTATTTGCGCACCAGACTGAATGCCAAGGAACGTATAGACTCGTATCCCAGTAATCTCCTGCTTGCATAAACTTTGCATACACGGCCACGTTGTGCCAAACCGTGTTCACAGAAACAACGTAAAAAAATTACTGAATATTATTTTTCAAGGCACTTTTCACCGAGGATGATGAAGGACACACCGGACCATTCCTTAACTTGGTGAGGACCCAAGAAGATGAGGAACGAGAAACGTATTTATCAGAGATTGCGAAGAACCTGGAGGGGATGGAACAGGTTTGACGCTGTGCTGTTTAGCCAATCGAAACCCTAGTGTGTGCGCAATCAGTTGATACTAGAATTATGCAAAGTATTAGACACGACCATTCCTGCTCAGCTACGTCAACGTCAATTCCGCATGCCAGGGGTGGCCAACAGGCCGATCGCTGAGTCTCAGCGGGTCGATCGCGCCCGACTTTGCACTGAATTTACAAAGATACTTAAAATGCAATAAAAAGGAATATTGATTGAAAAATACTCATTTTATGACAGTTTCTACTTGTGTCTTCATTACCGGCCGGTCGATCGCAAGTTATCAAGAAATTTTGTAGTCGATCCCAGTAGAAGACAAGTTGGCCACCCCTGCCATATGCAATTGCATGGCAAAATTCCTCATTGCTACTTGTTTTATGAATTGTAATAAACGGCACTGGCACTCTCATTCCTGGCGAATAAGCCTTATGAGAAGAAGAATTTACAAATGATACACATCAAAACACTAATCATTTCGCCAAAAACGACTTGAGATCCCTGTCAGACGTAACGCAACGTGATTTTACAACTTTTTTAAACAGCCGCACGCGTTTCAGGAGTTGCTATATTTTCCCAGCATGGTTCTGCTTTCGCGCACTGATATAGAAGACTTATCTTGTTTTATTTTGTACAGGTGCCACTCAGTGAACTAAAAAGCACAATCCAGATGATCGATCCAACAATTGACCGCGAGCAAATGTTGCACTACCTTCAAATCGCGTACAAAACAGGTCTGGACGAACTTGACAACGTCGAGTCTGACGACCTGACTGTGCTCCTGGACCGCTTGCGCAAAGGTGGCGTGCACCGAGTCGGCGTCGTGTACTGATGCATGTGCAAAGCCGACGCGAGACATTTAACCCGAGCACTTTATTATTATTCATTGTCTGCCGGCGACGAATTTCCATTAAGTGTTTACCAACACAAGCAAACAAAAATAAAGTTGAATCAGTAATTGAGGAGTAGTGACTTGTTTGCGACTGGGTCGGTCGGGCTGCTGCTCTATACAATATGAGATCAGTTCACTAGCACAGCTTACAAAAGCGAGAAGTCCTGGCATGGAAACCCTTCAGGCCGAATTTCGAGGAACCGCACACTGCCAATTTGAAATAAGTGACTTTTGCGGCAGGCGGGGCTTACTGTACAATGCTTCATTTCACCGGTTGCTGCCAACGTTGCTAATCTTCACAACATTTTGCGAAAAAGGGGCATTAGAAATGTTATAATGATTAGCAACGGCACGATGACATGGAGATTTGCACGTCCATGCAACTTTGGCCCGATGAAGGAAGTCGTTAAAGGACTAGCCCTGGTAGCGATTAAAACCTCGACGCATTATTTATACGCTGATCGCACGTTTTTACGCTCAGCTGGCCAGCAAGGTGTGATGTAGTTCACCGTTTTGCATGCTCACGAATTGGAGCACTAGGGACTTCCATGAAGTACCGGGAATAGTTGTATCCAGCTGGGCCTGGACTGACCATCACGGAGTCCACGTTGCTCTTTTCACTTGTTTCAGTAACCGCCACTGTTTCCACCGTAATTCATGTTATTGTACTGCTGGTTACCGTACTGTTGATTAGGATATCCATTGCTGCCCATTCCAGCCTGGCTGCCCGCCTGCTGCTGGCCCCAGCCTTGCTGGCCCCACTGACCGTAAGCTTGGGGCCAGTAACCTTGACCTTGGTTCCATGCAGCAGCGTAGCTCGCAGGATTCCAGCCTCCGTATTGATTGTAATACTGTTGCTGTTGCTGCGCGTACGCGCCGTAGCCCTGAGTTTGCTGATCGGGATATGCGTTTTGCTTGTTAGTGGCGCCGACCGCGCCGCCCCCGCTAGTAGACTTCTTTGAAGCGAAGTTGACAATGATTGGCCGACCACGAATAGCCTTCTGATTCATTCCGTCAATGGCGTTTTTCACGGACTCTTTGTTCTTGAATGTGACGAAGCCGAATCCTCTTGACTTGTTTGTTTCCCGATCACGCAGAATTATCGTATTCGTCACCTCACCATACGGTTTGAACGCATCTTCGATTTCTTTTTCGGTGACGTTAAAGTCAATACTGCCAACAAACACTTTCATGCTGTAGTCGTCGTTGCTCATCTTGTAATGTAATTAAGTTAATTTTCCAGATTTACTAAAATAGTTGTGTCTACACCAGTAGCCTGAAAAATAAAGAATGTTTGAATTGTCTGGCCGATCACAATCACGAAGGCATCCAATCAGGCCAACTTTTCATCTTTCATTTAATACCAGAGAAAAAATGTGCAATAGTCTGCCTAAACACCTGACAACTGTAAAAAATGCTACAATTGCCCTGATAAAATACAGTACATGCAACCCTACAGTTGCCTTGATAAGTTTCATCCAGCAAAAACATTCTTAATCAAATAAAAACTGCATACTGTCTAGAGGGGCATTAAGTAAAACACTACAATGGCTTGTAAAGCACCTTCAATGCAACTGGATGTAGCAGATCACTTCTTTTAGTGGCTCAGTTAGCATTAAGTTTCTTAAGTTATTCTAAGGTCAATGGTTTGAACCCATCCGCAAATTTTTTAACAGGGTAAAAAATTTATCAAAAAAGCTAGCTGATGGATTTCAAAAACAAAATGACTAATGGATTAAAACCCTTTATCCTGTGGAGACTAGTTACTTGATCAGTGGTATGTGGAAGTTTGAATCATTGCAAAACGATAGCATATCCTAGTCAGCTGATTCCTAAAAAGCTTGCAGCATCAAGTTATTTTATACATCATTGCAGCAATGCCTAAGTATCAGACGCTTGGCTATTCATTGCTTTTGAATATAATGTTGTTACAATTATATTCCAACGCCAAATTTTTTTTTAAAGTATGAAACTCCAGTGAATTACATGTGTTGGCACTGACAATAGACAAGTTAGAAGCACTGTGACACCAAAAAAAACTTGTCGATTAAGTTGGAATACGTTGTCTGCTCCCATTCACACTTGGGTGTTTCTTAGGGTCTGAAGTTGATGGGTATCGCAGTTGAATGCAGAGTTGTGACCAAGCTAACGCATATAAAATTGAATGGGATGATCAACACTCAACACAGTATGTTCAAGGAGCTAGGCATGTATACCCCTATAAAATTAATTAAGGATGCTATAACCAGGGCTAATTGTTTTAATCAGTGGTTTAAATCAAGCAATAAAAATAAAGTCAAGCAAAAATCAAATGCAGTTTTGATGCTTTGTGTGATTTCTATGACACATTTAATTAGAATTCTAATAGGTTTGCACTTATATTAGCATAAAAGTAAATGAGTTTTTATGATGACAGAATGTGAAAGCAATTAAAGTTTTATTAATTATACCTCTGTGAGGTCAAAGATTCTATGTCACCTAACTGCAAAAATTACATGCAGACTGAAATCACTAACCCTTGTAGACTCATAACGCTACAAGTTCGAAAGTTCAGACTGGCATAACGTGAAAGTTGCATCTAAATTCCATCAACCATGTAGGCCAGGCCTGCACAACATACAGCTGTGGTCCACAAGAGCTTTCTCCATTGTAAGAAATGTTGCAAAAGCTTGACCTTGAATAAGTACATAATTGCCGTTCTAGAATTTCTTCCATACTACAATGAAATCTCTACGTCGATATGGAATAGACTTTTACGTCCCTTGGCAAATATATGTTGATAATTTGGCCCTTTGAGTTTTCTGAGTTGTGCAGGCCTGATGTAAGGCTGTTGACTGAAGACACAGTAGTTATAAAACATATATTTGATTCATAATAACAGCTATATTATGTTTTTACCATTTTATACAGGCAAGTTACATGTTGGCAGAAGCTGAAGTAGTGAAAGCTGCATTACAATAAGTCATTTTAGCAATATAACCTCTGGTAGAAAGCAAGAACCTATGTGGTTAATAATGGTAGGTCATAAAAGCAGTTTCAGGGCAAAATGCAAAACGTGTGAAAAAGGGCTGCAGGGAATTGTGGTATGAGTGAATCTGCAGTGTCAATTTGCACAAGAAGAAGCTGAAGATGATATACCAGAAGTGCAGATAGTAAATGATTCAGAATCAGCAGAAGCATCAAGTTCTAAATCAGGGGTGGGGAACCTAATTACTATCACAGGCCACATGAATTGTGCATTGTTGGTGGCGAGCCGCAAATTCAATTGATTTTATCCTAAAATTCTACCTTTATCAACTATGAGGAAGAGTGACTTCTTTTGAATTACTAAGTACCTGCTTATCATGCTGCTTTGTTTTGACGTGACGTTGTACTCTAAATTTGGGAAACGAAAATCCTGGTGCAGCCGTGCGGGCCATATCAAATGTTCACGCGGGCCACAGGTGCCCCACCCCTGTTCTAAATAGTGCACAGTTATCCATATCAGATTCAAAGCAATACTAATGTTGAAGAAAGTCTAAGATCTGGTGGTAAGATGGATGTATTTGTTACACAAACATCCAAATCAGATAAAGCAATGGATCGGCAGATAGCTCGTTTTTGTATGACACCAACACTCCCTTTTCAGCAGTTGGCTATCAAGAATTCATAAAATTGATTCAACTGTTAAGACCAGGCTGCAATTCTTCAAATAGACACCAGGTTGATGGAAGTCTAATGGATGAAGTTTATAATTCATTGCTGTCATAATGTGAAGATAAATTACAAGGAACAACCATTTTTTCTTTGGATGGAAGGAGTTATGTTCGTAATGAACTAATTTTATGTATAATGCTAAAACTTCTGACGGTTGTTCACACCTTATAGATACGATGTGTGTCCTTGCACTCGCTTCGTGTCCAGTAGGTTGTAGTTTGGCGTGGTTCAAATCTCAGCCAGGTTGTACCAAGACCTTAAAAATTAGAACTTGCTTCAGTCTGGCCAAGCACTCAACATATCGACTGTAGCAGGGACTCTCCAATGCAGATGCAATCTTCGTCAGAGTCCGGTTGTGTTGCCTCTCGCCTTCCCATCAGGACAACTTTGTCAAAGACCAAATGCGTGCAGTCGAGAAATGGGCGATCTCTTCAACACTCTAAACAAATCTCTGCCCCGGTGATCGTCGAAGGCACTCGAAGGACAATTGTTGTGCTGTTACTTGTACTTGCAATTGCGTTGTGTAAGAACTTTCCACAAATGTTCTCATGTCTTCACTGTTCTGATCATCGCGAATGCGATGGCAGGGGCCATGTATAGACATGGTTGACACAACTGAACATAGTGATACTGCAGAGTACTTGTCTGAAATTGCCGCAAATGCAATTGCTTTATGTGAACAACGATTTCGCTGTCACATTGGAAGTTTTGTTACTGACAATGCTTCAAATATAGCCAAGATGAGAAAATAACTTAACACCTTCAGTGCGGCGTGAATTCTGCTTAATTATTCAGCAGGTGGTTTTTGGATTGTTTTTATCAAATAGCTAGATTCAAAATTGAATAATGCAAAAAGTTCTGGTCTGATTGAATTCAAATTTCAGTAAGATTGATTTCTACAAGAAGAACATTCGTGTAAAATTTGTTTGAAAAAGACTAAGCATGAGAAAAGTTATTCGGTCCTATGTAACAACTTCCTGCCACAAATCTCTTAGGTAGGCTAAGTGCCTTGCTAGCGATCTGCAGCATCAGCAGTCTGATGTGCTGGGAGCAGAGTCCAGCTGCTCGATTCAAGAAGTAATAATGCACAAAGTTCTGGATTGATTGAACTCAAATTTTCAGGAAAAATGCATAATGATCAGAACATTCTTGTTAAGTTTTGTTGCAAAAAAATTGGTTTTGAAAAAACTATAGCGCTTCACAGTACAACTGCTCAAAGCTTTGCAGCCTATGCACATCTGTAGTTCAGACCCGAAGTACCTAACTCCAAAGCTTTTCATTAGAATTACTTCAAGTTTTCAGAGATGGTGTACATAGGCATGAAGATCATATGTGGAAAATTTTTTGCGCAAATACGAGTACAAAAACATTATCCTGTTACATGCAACAACTGTCAGGGTCTAAGTTTTTTGCAAAATGTGCTGTAGCCTAGGCCTAGCAAAATGTTGCTGAATACCAAACTGTATACCCAAAAAAAGTTCTTGCTCATATTACTTGAAATTTTCTAGGGTAATGCGAAGGTATGGAGAACATTATTGTAAATTTTCACTGCAAACAAATGAGTATGAAAAACGTTTTTGTGTGTTATGAAACAACTGTTAGCAACTAACTTTTATTTGAAGTCTTGTAACCTAGGCCTAACCAAATGTTTTGATGCCAAAGTCATAACTCAAAAATTTTTAGTCCCAATTTGCATGAAATTTTCAGGATTCATGTGTCTAGGTATGTAGAACATTTGTGGAAAATTTCGTTGCAAAAAACAAGCATGAAAAAAGTAAAGTTGCAAAGTGAATGACATATATATATATATATATGTCATTCTGCACCGAAGGTGTTAATGATAATGGCACATCGATGTTATGACCTACAGATGTTCTGTCCATTTGATAAATATTCTAGTCAATGATGTAGAGATGAAAGGTGTGAAGAAAATCATTGTTCAAATAGTTAAATACTTCAGAATTCACCATCAACCATCTGCTTGGCTTAAACATGCTTGGGAAAAGCTCTGGTTTTGCCACAAGATGTTTGATGGAACACCTTAGCAGATTGCCTTGAAACATATTTGCAAAACTGGCCAACTATTTTGGCCAGTATCTTTTTCTTCATATCTTTGAAGAACATTGATCTGAAATTGAAAGAAGCATTTACAGCAGGGAACAAAACGTTCACATAAAAAGGCTAGCTGAGGACTACCTTCTGCTTCTTAAGCCAATTGCTGTTGCAGTGGACCTTGTACAAAAGGACACTGGTGCGATTAAGTGAAGTAGTTAATGTGTGGAAAGTGCTTGAAAGAGTAGAAACTGAACACTCTCACACTGCTTTATGTAAGATGAAAGATTACATGTAACAAGTTCTCACTCCAGCACATCTTTTGGCCAACATCATAGATCTATGATTTAGAAGAGAAAAACTCCTATGGCCGAAAAACCTAAATTTGGATAAAAATTACCCCAAAAGATTTTTAACCCAAATTCTGGTTATTTTACCTTAACTTTTGAACCGCCAACCGCAGAAAGTCAAAGGTTTAAAGGAATCAGATTTTAGCCTAGTTTCCACTAAAAACTTGAACGAAATACTTCCCTCTTAGTGATGTAGTCCAGGGCCCAATAACCTCGGCCAAAAAGGCCTAAACCTATCCTGCTTATGATGTCACCCAAAAATATCCAAAACCAAAATTTTTTTCTTTTCTTTCATTGCAAACCAGAAGAGTCCTTGATTCTCTTGAGGGTTTGAATAGCTCTCTAGCACAATGAATTGGTAAGTTATTGAGTTGCACAGTGGCACGAAAATAGCAGCTCATGCAGCAGACTAGCACCTTTGGAGGATTCCTGCACCAACACGAAATGCTTCAGCACAAGATGTGAAGCTTTGTACACTGCAGTGCACGTGGCTCTCAAGCGACTGTACTATTTCGGAAGTTGGAGAATTGACCTCTTCTTGGCACCAAAATACCAACTGCTGCAGAGTAGTATTGGATGCAAAAGGGTTATGGAAACCTGGGCAGAGTTTCATTTTAGCTGGATTTATACTTTCTCTACCATGATTCTATTTGAATAAGAGCTGATGATGCCTACATCATAGGCAAAATATATACTCTGTAAGATCTTAAAGTGTCTGATTCTTTTCTGAGAAAGTATTTCTTTCCATAGACAATGCTCAGCTCCTTGCAGAACTAGGCAAGCCACAACAGATACCGGTTACGACCCAGGACTCCCATGCAACTGTGTTGATCATCCAGCAGACTGCAACCTCTCAAAAAATATAACCTTATGAAATTTGCAAGGATTTGGCCATTAACTTTAACTACAATAAAATTTATGAAACTGTTGAGGGGTGCCTGGTGAGAATACCTGCGTAACAGGTTTTTTCAGTGTTCCAACACCTTAACACATTGAGAGCCGGGGTACAATATATTCGTACTTTGATTTCAGCCTAAAACCAGCAGTTGTCAGTTGCTTTACCAACGTCATAGCTCCACTGGTGATTGCGCTAGAGAGCTGTTCAAGGGCTCAAACAGAACGGCCAGTCTTCTAGTCTGCACTTTTTTGTGAGTGACGTCATGAGTAGGGCAACCAATTTTTTGACCTAAAAACTTAAAATTTTGACTCTATAATTAGGAAATTTTGATCTATAAATTTTCTGCATTTGCAATAGCAAAATAATTCAGCTTTAGGTTTTGAAGTTAACCCAGATGCTTCAAAATTTTTAAACGCCTGGTTGTTCAACTTTGGGAAAGATATATTGATAAGTACATTAATAACTACAGTAGAGCCAAACCTGAGAACATCATAAAGCTGAAACACTATATGCATAATGGATTGACCATTTACCAAATCAAGTGCTGTAAGAACACATTTCTTGCCTACCATGCTTATCCTTCATAATATCCAATCGTCTAGTAGTGGGCAAAAAAAACAACATTATTATGTCAAAAATCGCAATAAACCCACTATTACAGAATTATAACTTAACTTGCCAAAGCATATCAATATCTGTTGTTGCAATTTCAATAACATGTTGATAAAGAGAAAAAACTGTGTTGCAAGGAAAGTTTGACCTAACAATAAATTTTGACTTTTTTTTGACCTAATAACTTGGAATTGCCTCATGGTACGAGCCTTTGGTTTGTGGACGTTTCATAAACTTCAGAATCGGCAGAAAAATTTTGACTTTATTGACTTTTGGTAGTCAGAAGTGAAGTAGTTTTTGAGCCATTTTGGCTCATGTTACCTGGCCCAGGGCCCAACTGCTAGGCAAAAAGATTTCGCTGAAGTTTCTATTGGAAACTAGGTTTGAGTCCGAGTCTTTTGAGCCTTTGATCGACTTTCTAGCATTTCTGGTTCAAAAGTTATGATTTAAAATAAACAAATGAATTAATTATCTAATTAGTAAATATTTTTATTACTTTAGATCAGGGGTCTCCAAACTACAGCCTGCGGGCCAAATGCAGCCCACGAAGCCATTTTATCCAGCCCCCGAAGACATTTTGTTAATGATGAAAACATAATATGTTAACGAAAAGTTTGTAATTTGGTGGAATGCTACCTTTCCCGAAACAATCACATTGCGTAAGAAGTCCAGCCCTCAAGCTATTGTGTAACAGCATATGTGGCCCTCGGACAAAAAAGTTTGGAGACCCCTGCTTTAGATCATAACTTTTCAACCCAAAACCCACCAGGTCATCCAAAGTATCAAAAGACTTGGATTGTAGCCTAGTTTCCAATAAAAACTTTAGCAAAATACTAACATCGAGTGGTTTGCACCTAGGGCCAGGTTAATTGGGCCAACGTGGCCTAAAAGTCCTCCACTTATGTCACTCACAAAAAATCCGCACCACCCAACCAATTTTTTTTATCATTGCAAAGTACAAGACTTGGCGAGTCTTTTGAGCCTTTGAACAACCCTCTAGCACTTTCGACGTCAGAGTTACGCTCGTGCAAAGTCACGTTCGATCCAGCTGTTTTGGCTGAAATTCTTGAAACAAGGCAGTTGCGAAAGTGCCAAGCATTTATCCTCGTTTTTCAGCCCATCTGGCTATAAACAGGTTAGAAAACTTGATATATTGTTAGATAAATTTTTTGAGAAAATTTTCAATGTTGCACAGTGCTTCAGGGCTCACATCCCACTGAAGATTTAACAGTTAGGGTAGAACCAAAATTTGCTTCACTCTTTCGCATCCAATAGGTTGAGGATTTCGCGCCAAAAAAAATTGATCGCACGTGGCTTTGTGAGAGCGTAACTGTGGTGCCAAAAGCAGTAGAGAGCTGTCCAAATGCTCAAAAGACTCAGCAAGTCTTGCAGTCTGCACTCGAAAAAAATTTTTTGGTTGCGGGATGCGGATTTTTTAGGTCATCTGGCCCTGGGCCCAAACTGTTGGATGGTAGTATTTCGCTGAAGTTTTTATTGGAAACTAGGCTACAATCCGAGTCTTTTGATACTTTGGATGACCTGCTGGGGTTTCGGGTTCAAAAGT
>JGI24158J21664_10011643_pt1 | contig 11696 bp, 7 predicted proteins | sample Ectturendosymbi3_FD_21664 | JGI IMG/M metagenome (IMG submission 21664)
TCGCTTGTTCAGCTCCATGATTGAGCGGTGTCTTTAGTGAATTAAAGCCTGGTTTTCCGCTGATAGTGTTTAGTCGGATTCGCAGGCGAGTGCACGACACTAGGTGATCATCCGCGTCTTGAGAGCCCTTGATTGACCTTCTAGCATGCCTGGAATCAGAGTTATAGCCCAAAAACCCCGTTTTACCCCAAAATCAGAAAATTGCAGAGAAAGCATGAGTCTCCCACTGGCTGCATGCGCGGATAGCGATAACTCGCCGCGAGAACATGATAGAGAGCTATTTGAACCCTCGAAAGACCCGTGAAGACGTGTAGTTTGGACTGAAAAAAAAAACGTTTTGAGATTTCGGTTTGGGGTTTTCGGTGGGTGTCGTCAGGGTGAGGGTAGGTTTTGCTTTTTTTGGTTTTTCTTTTATGATGTCATCGCCCAGACAATGAGCCGAAATTGTGGCTCAAAGTTTGGTTGGATTCTAGGCTGGAATATGAATCTTTACAGCCGTTGATGGACTTTCTAGCATTACTGGTGCCAAGTTATGGCCAGAAGACTCCAATTTATTGAGGAATATGGTGAGTAATTTTAGGGGATTTCCCTAATTAATTTCTGCTTTTGTGCCATAACTTTTATCACCCTCTAAAGACTTGTTATGTAGCCTAGAGTCCAAAAAAAGTTTGATCCACAAAATCGTCTCGATTGTTCGACCCCCAGGGGATGATGACGTCATCCAAATGTAAACAAATATGCATAAAGATCCTCTCATTATGTAAACATCAACAAAAACCCGAGATCTCAAGCTAAAAATTTTATTTTGCAGTCTCAGCTACAAGTCTTCACCAGTCCTTAGAGGGCTTGAACAGCTCTCTAGCCCCAGCACTCTTCAACCGGTGTGCACGGTGCACCCTAGGGTGCACCAAAATATGCGTAGGGTGCACCACTAAGAAAGGGTTCACAAGGTGCATCACAAACTTGTCACACTAAACAGATGATTTTTACAAAAACTTTCTGTTAGCAAAAATGAACCATTAAGCAACCAATCACTTTCAGAATTTGACCGAGACTTTGCAGATTCTAAAGTGTGGTGCATAAGCATCAGACCATGTCAAGCTAATTGTTGTAATTAGTTGATTATTTGTGATTCATAAGCAATGGACAACGAGCCATTATCAATTGAATTATGTAGCTGAGTTACTAATTTAGGGGACTTGCTTATTTAGCCCAGGGTACTTACAGGCATGGGCGCAATTAGGTGGGGGACACGGGGGAAGTGTCAGTAAATAGGGTGCATGAGTTTGAGTGTTTAAGCAAATAGGGTGCATGAGTTCGTCAAAATATCTTTAAGGGTGCACCGTAACAAAAAAGGTTGAAGAGCACTGCTCTAGCCTATTCTAGCGGCAGATTATGGCCATATGCAAACTGTGTGTTATTCACCCCAGGTTAGAGTTTGTAGCGGTGGAAATTTTGACCACCTTTTTTTGTGGCATAATTTTTGCTCCAGATATGCTAGAAAACAAATCAAGAGCTCTAAAGACGCGGATAATAGTCTAGTTGCCAATAAAAACTTGAGCCAAAAAATTGGATCATTGGATTGGCGCCTAGGGCCGGGTGAAGTAGGTCATAAAAACACGTAAACACCTCCACTTGTGACGTCTCCCATGGGTGTCCCCAGACCGGAAAAATATTTTTTGAGTCGGAACTAGAAGACTTGCTGAATCCGTAGTGGTTTTGAACACCTCTTTAGCTGCAGCAGCTGGCGAGATATGGCCAAAAGAGTACCGGTTACTGCAGTGACCGGCGCGGGCGTTAAAGGGTCTTGAAATGTACGTTTTGCATAATTTCAGCAAAGGTAGAAATACGAACACCCACTTACACTCGTTGTGCTTTAATAAACATGATTGGTCCAGTTCAAAAATATTGCTAATAGTAAATAAAGCAAAAATTATTCCAAGACATATCTTGTCATATCTCTTCGCTTATCTTCTAATCCTTGGCGTCAACCTCTTGTGCAAGTAACGTGTATTTGGTCTTATCAACAAGGTCAGGGTCTCAATAAAAGTTTGAAGATGATGTAGNTTATAACGAAAAACTAAAATTGCAGTAAATAGCGGTGCGGTCTTGTATCCAGGATGTTTGAAATGTAGTGGGTTGACCGACCCTTCTACTCCTTTGTTTAGACGTTCATCCTACGAATAGTATATTGCGTGTCTCAGTCACATTTTAGATTCCAACCAGTCTATGAGGAAGGTATAGAAAAAATTTAAAACAGAGATCTTCCATAATGAACTGACAGGCAATTGTTGAAGAATAATGGTAAGTTTGAAAATTTTACGTTTTGTGTTTCAAAGTGCTTGAAGAGAAAAATCTTTTTCAACACTCTTTGTGTCGGCGCTGCATGTAAAGCACATATTCTGATTGAAGAAAATAGAAAACATAAATTCGTCGTCTGATTGCTTACATGAACAGTCTTAAGACTAAAAATAAAAATAACTAGGCATGTTGTTGGTTAAACTGTCTTTACAAATTCAGAGTACAAGCAATGTTCACAATGTGAGTTGGATGTAGTTTCATAAAAGATATTATTGTCTTTCATTGTAAATTGTCTGTTATTTACCGAAATCAGTATCGGGAATTATGTTTCATTAAAAAAATCTGCAACAATATTTCAGTTACTTTTACACTGCAAAACCAGATTTACTTCTTCAAAGTAATCTGGAAAAACGATGCATTTTTCTCCAGGTTGTTTCTGGGAAAGTGCATCACAAATAACATCGAGTTTGCATTCCTCATCACTGTAGTGCTCCGTCAAAAACTGAAATTGAAAATCGTGTAGGAAATGGAAACGCAACACAACAACAATGTGTTTTTACCAAAAACAGAAATATACTTTTGCAGAAATGGTTGCATGAAGTTGAAAAATTACTGTTGTTAATAAAAATATAGATCTTTTGTCACATGCCTAACAAGGAAATGAATATCACTTCTGCTATGCGAAAAATACCGTTTTGACTTAACAAACACAAGTTTATTAAAGTTAAAATTTCTGCAAACCGTCTCAGATACCTCCATCAATTGACGAGTAACATCCATGTTGAGCCTGTAATCAAAACCTAGACCACCTTCCTGAATAGGTCGACAGATGCTTGAAAACCGGAATGTTTCTTTGCAAAATAAAATTTCGAAATGTTATTTTGAAATGTCACTGCAAACTAATGTTTTGCGCAAAATCATAGTTGGTTTTAGCATCACACGGCCACTACACTAAAACTGCATGCCAAATTATTCAACAAACGGAAGAAGGTCGGTTAACTGCAATATAGCATTTTTGCAAAATTTGTCCAACCTCCGCAATAGTTATGACACGAGGATAAAACTGATGCAGCATCTGGTTGGCCAGCATGAGATATGACATCGATTCCAAGTCTGCGCTCATTCCAAAATAATCTCGATAGTCGTTGCCAAATTTCCAGTCTAATAAAGTGCAAAGCCATCGTTATGCATTCCTTGCATATTGCTTCATGAAAATGAAAATATTTACGTTGTTTCCCATTTTCAAGTCTTGATGAAAATGTGACCATTGAAATCACAACAAAAAGCAAAAACGGTTGTTTCGAGACTTCTGATTTTCAGACTAAATTTCTTTTGCACTGCGATGAAACATAATTGAAGGATCATAGCAGTTAGAACATAGTTCTCTCTTTCGGTGGGTATGAGTGACCCAATCAAGCAAAGTTTATTGGGATTGAGGGAAAAGTAACGGGTAAGAACACTAGGTAATCCAAATCGTATCTTTTGAAAAGATAACATTTTTTCTAGACATATTGGATTGTTTAGATTTGATTGCGATGTTAACCGTGACCCGATTCCCTCACTCCACAGTTCGTGTCTGATTTGTTATTACTAAAAAATCGTAGTTGCAAGGAGATTTTAGGGGTAGTCAATTTTGTCAAACAATGATTTCTCAAGATTGTAACGAGCTGACTGAACAATTGTCTTTACTACCAGACCATTTTTATAATGGCATTTTTTAATTTCAAAAAATGCCTCCAAGGCATCAGAAAAAAACAAGCTTTTGTCTCAAATGCATGCTTCACTTTGTCAAAACTAGTTCAAGAAAACATTCAATACAAGTGAAAACGTGACAAATCGATCAAACTCAGAAAGAAAAAATACGTTGTTCACAAGGAATCTGCAGTCATATATACCTCTTGATCTCAGATCAATGTCTCGGTTATTGTTAAAAGATCATGGAAGTTACTCCTCTAAATTTAAACCCGTCAAAACAAAACTCATCCAGGTAGTAGCGCAAGTTGGACAGAAGGAAACGTTGAACTTCACGTCTGATGCACAGAAAGAAAATTATATGACTTTCATATCTATACAAATCAATTTGCTTTGTTATGTGCAGAATAACTTGGTGAAGTCTTCAACAAGAACATACTTTGAAAGAAAACCATATTGTCTGTGACCTATATTCTCATCTTCACAAATGATTGATTGGAAAACTTTTGTGAAATTATGGTGATCCATTCTATTGCAACTCGACAAATGTCCACTGCTGTATCTTGCAAATATTATGACAATAAACTCAGATCTTACTTTGTGACGTCAAATCGCCTTACACGATTTTCATCTGTACATCTCCCCCCCATCCTGGACGAAACTAACACTCATCGGTCCGGCCAAACAAACCAAGGTCCTCTAGTACGTTTTCCGAAGCAAAACCTCCATCACGCCCATCAGGACATAGATTCCCATTTCGTGAGCAACATTTATGAGTTCTTTTAACTCGTCAGGCGTTCCGAGGCGACTGCGGGTGCAAAGTTTAAGATAAAACAAAAATTGTTATGTTGATTTCAAGAGGTGGAAAAGCCATGCACTGTAAACAGTTTTCAAGATGTTTAGACATTTTAATAATTCCACACAATCAGTGAACATGTCGAGATAGCTGACCTCCGACACCGAGGACAAGAAATGGTTGAATCTTCCAGATGGAAAACTACAGTCTTTGTCAAAAATGTTCAGGCCAAGGCGAGACAGAGACCTGAATGCTTGAGGCCGAGACACGAGATATGAAAATTTGTTGTTCCGACAATTTTTTTGTGAATTTTTCATAGAAATATTTACATTTCCTCCATACTGTATTTTGTCAAATTTCTGGCATTCTTGCCCATTTTTTTGTTTTTTCCTTTCTCGATAATACCACACACAGTCAACAAGTTTGATTACAGAAACACCACCAAATTGTATCGACAGCACATTTTTATTGTCAAGTCCCCAGTCTCAAGAAAAAGACTCACAAATCTGGGCCTATAGCCTACATCACTAGAACTGAAAATTTTACATATACAGCATCACTTCATTTAGGGTTTAGATTTGGTAAAGGCTTTGAAAGATTGCTTTGTGTTCTCCTTCAGTAATGTTCATTTTCAGGTAAACCAGGTACAGAACCCTCTGAAGCGTGTGCGGCCCGATTGTGTTCGCACACGTTCAATGTGGGATTGATCCAAGAACCTCTGGAAGGATGGATTGTGACGTCATAGATGTTAATTCCGCGCCAGACGAATCGGCCAAAGAAAACTCCTACTTCCATGTGCATGGAAGTCACTTATAAGTGTCGCTTGCTTGGTCTTTCCTTTCTCCTTGCTTTGGCTGTCTTTGCTCACATGTAGAGTTCGTGCTAGCGTGACTGCTACACCTCTTTTATCCACACGTAACAGTTAGCAGATTACTAACGGATGTTTCTACAAAATTGTTTCAGACCTTGCGGACCAATTATGGACACTGAAAAATGAAACAATCTCAAATTTACTTGTGTGTATTTCTGTTCATAACTTGGAGTGGCAAAGAAATTAGCAGCTTGAGAATCGCAGCTGTAACAATATGGATGATCCGTAACCGCCATCAACAGAACACAGTTGTAGCCGATATCACGAACACGTGGCAGGACTTTCTTTGTGAAATATCGGTAGCTCGACATATCTGAGCTTTCGGAAAATTTTCCGAGATGAGCTTCGTAGATCCGAAGGCGATCCGGTTTCACGGCGTGAGAACGACTGATCTGATTACCACAGAATGTCTGAGGAATTAAAAAATGTTTTAGTCTGTTGCTGTCTAGCTAATGTGGAAAAAAGAAGTCAGGAGGATGTAGTTTCTTTGAAACAGTAAATCTTTTTGGTGTCATACCTGGCGAGAAAGTTTGTTGTGAGGTGGATTCCAGAATAACCATTTATAACTCGATCCACTTTGAGTGACGTATCTGGCCCTGGACGAGATCCGTTCGTTTGATGGTCATGTGTTTCGATCGAAAGCTGCAGAAAAATATACTTTTGTGAAAACTCCACAAAACCAAATGTTTTCTCTGAGTTTTACAATTTTTTAAACTGTGGTCGCAATATAATACTGCACTAAACATACACTTGTTCCATCATTACATTTTATTATTGGCTTGTTTCCATTTTTTACTTTTTTAGAGATAAATGTGCTTCAGCAGCTGACTTTTTCATTGATTTTCATTGAAATTGACAAACAAGAGATTAGCGTGAAAACAATCCTAAGAAATTCTACAAGATTAATCAAGATTAATCAAGAGCTTGGAATGGGCATTTAAAATTAATCAAGAGCTTGGAATGGGCATTGAATAAAATACTAGGAACTGGTGGAAAGTGGTTCTGTTTTAAGCTTTTTGTACTGACACACATGTAAAAGAGTGCAAAATTGCCATGGATACAAAAATTTGATTTGTTTCTTCTCGTTTGTGAGAGCAGTTATAGCAATTTACTAATTTTGGCAAACTTACGGCATTTTACTTTCGTATATTTGAAATTGCCTGTTAGAGGTTTCATCCTGAATTGCGTGCTTGTAGCCTTTCTTATCAATATCAAGAATACTATTGCTCTATTACTTTTTGATCCAGCTGGTTAAAGATAGTTCTGGAAATAGTTTTAGAATAAATTTATTTCTGTTTATTGTTGGCTCTCAAAACATGTGCCAAATGTTTTACTTGAGCTTGCATATTTAGCTTCAGTTAAGCTCAAAACGACGATGTAGTTCTCTGTTCAAGAAAAATCCTACTTTCAACTCAGTGAGATGAGGAAGTGGACAGTTCCCGTCGTGTTTGGGAGGAAGGAACAGCTCCCATTTTCCTTGTCCGACTGAATTATATGGGATCTTCTTCCAATTGTCTGAAAAATGAAAATGTTGAGAAATTGGTTTGTGGCTATTATCGGAAGAAACGAAATATCTGTTTGAAAGTTTGCGGACGCCTTCGTTGGATTGAATTTGTCCAAATTTGTACTTACTAAATTGTCCTTTGAGAAAGACCGCCTTCGCATTCGGAATCCACTCCTGGCATTTCACTCCTCCATCATGGCCAACGACAACACTGTAATCTCTATGGCTTCGGGTAAATCGATCAAACCCTTCCATATTTTCGATCGACATTTTGTTGTCTTTCTAAAAGTCCATACCTGTAAGAAATGGTCGATGCAATCCCATTGTACTTTTGAGGAGACGAGTTCATGACAGGCTTGTGAATTTGATCACTTGCAAGATGCACTAGTGATATTAGTTTTGTTTCAAACACAGATTTTATTACGAAAAATTGTTTTCTGTTTTCTGCATCAAGTGATGTTTAGCAGTCACACACAACGAATGACGATGCGAAACAAACTAGCAGTTTACCTGTCAAGTTAAAATAAGCTCGAAATCATTACTTAATCAACTTTCATCTTTTGGAGGTTCTCTTCCGAAAATCATACTGAGAGTCTTTTCTTCCATCCAAACACCATTCACAATCGGGGCAATTACCTTAACAATTGTATAAGTTACCAATGAATTGTCTTACTGTACGGGAATGATGATACGCACTTGGAGATTGACTAGATACAGAATTTTTTTGAGACTTATGAATTATGGCAAAATTTGCGTTTTCTTGCTGTTTCTTAAAATCTCAGACAGTCGTCACATGCAGACTTAAGTTTACAGTACATCGAAAACTGAACTAACTACCAACCGCTTTCGAATTTCTTTCTCAAACATCCGAAGTTGGGGATCAATGCGGAACAGATTGTCAATAGAAGGTATTTCCCATCCCATGATTTCGTTGTTGCTTGAACAACCATATTTGTTTCCTGGTGATGATAGATAACTGATGTCTTCAAAGCAAAAGAGATTTTGCAAATTCGATGTAGATCAGTGGAAAGTGCTGGGATGCTGAGAGTAACACTGTGCTTATATACCCAGTGTTGTGAGAGAAACGATTCTAATGAAGTCTATCATCACGTTGAAGTTTTCATTATTGAGGGTTAGAGTGCATGCGATCACTCACTGCTGCAGTTTTGCGACATTCCAAGAAAACATAAGGATGAGCAGAGTCTCTTTGTGACTACATCTTGTTCACAGTTATGATGCTGCGCATTGACGTCATTAATTCAGCATAAATTGAATTCTTATGCTAAGGTTGATATAGATGTTGTTCATTAATTTCAGATTTATTGTCAATAAACTTTCACAGACCATCCTGATCGCATTATCTGCACTATCATACAGATATGCTACAAACAGCTGATTAGATATTTGTTAGTTTGATTTGTTCGAAAACTTCTTGCAGCAGTGATTGTCAATGTTTAGTTCCTGGAGTCAAAAGAGATGCGATGGATCAAAGCTCAATGTCTGCCCATGTGTAGCGCCGGGTTCGGGCTGGTGATTTCGGGCTCAGGCCGGGTTCGGGCCTCAAAATGACGCCCGTTTACGACTCTGCGATGATTTTGAAAGTTTTCTGGAAATGGGCTTAGTACGCAAAAACATTCATCGAGATCAGCATCAGTGTCTCCCTCACGCCGGAAAATTTATGTAGTAGAATCAGTGGACATTCTAGAATTAAAAAGGTGGGTGGGCCACCGCGGAACCAAGGAAAAAGTAGGGGGGAACGTAAATGTCTATCCTTCATGGTGATTTTCCGTTGTTTTGAAGATTAATTTGCTATGATTGGCCCTTTGAAACCCAAAATAGGCTTGTGAATATCGTAAAATATGATCTAGCGTTATTATTCACAAGAGACACCTAGACGCCACTCGTTGCAATCGCACACTTGCACTGCTATGTCGAACATTCTGTGCTAACCATGCAACTTCCACAGCACTGCACATGTAAAACGGAACACCATTTCCAGTACACAATTGTGCCGGCCCCACATGAACGAAAAGAGCCGCACGAAAGTAAAAACAATTCACATGAAAGTGAAATGGTTCCAAACACGAATTCCATCCTGACACACACACCGGTAGGCTGTTGATAGCCTACTAGTTTCGTCAAAATATTCTTGCTACAAACTAAATTGGAAGAAAATAAACCATCTTCCAACAGACTGGTGACTACTGAAGCAATTCCTATCACAAGTGTAATACCAATCTGCAGCGTGTATAGGGTAAGGACTATTTAATGCGCTGTACAGTTTAACAACAGCGAGGTTTCGGCACCAGTGGCACCTCAAGCAGCATAGTCGCGCTGTAAATAGGGGTGCATCGGCGTTTAGGGCGTGTACCTGACAGCAAGATGCAACAGTAGGCCAGGGGCGGATTCAGCCATGTAAGTTTAGTGGGCTCGATTTCAAACAGTGAACCGCAAAATGGTCTGATATCGTGGATGCTGTTTTCCGGATTGTACAGAAATATGGTGAATAAAGTTATTTTCGTAGTTTTATGGGGGACGATCACCCCAGTCGCCCTCCCTGGATCCGCCTCTGCAGTAGGCATGAGATTTTCTTTGCAGGATTTCCCAAAAAGGGTTTTCATTTTAATATCCACATTGAATTTTCCTCTGACTGATCCTCAAACGCTGACTATCAAACTCTGCGTTATTTTGTGACTATCTTGTCTTAAGCAGAACAGGCACTCCATCAAATAAGCCAAAAGGTAGCTTCAGACAAATAGACAGTCAGCAATGTGATTCTCTCACAAAGCCTGCACAGTCTTCGTCGGAATTTCATATCAACATCAACTTAATGCGATTTAATCATTCGATTATCATGTCGACTGTCAAATTCTTCAATGAAGTCATCTCAATCTAGTTTTTCAGCTCATATCCTTTCAGTTGAACTTAGAGCAATCTTTCAGTGGTCATGGAATTTCTGAGAAATGTTTTCACTAATTTTATTTTTGAAAAACGTCTCTCGCACGAAGCGCTGGTGACGGGAAGAGTTTTGGCTATTAGCAACAACTTGTATGAACAATCAAACGCAGCTTTGTAAGAAGCTACAAATGAAAGAAATTGTTTGAGCGATGCAGGCAGCTGGCTATCTAATTCTTTAATCAAACAGTCAATGACTGAATAGAAGATATTGCTGTACACATGGCATGTGTCAGAAGCTCTTTCGCCAGTGAGTCCCTCACAATAAAGTCTTCCAACTTACGATTTATTTTTGACCGCTTTCGTGGAGCTGTTGATGAAATCTTGCATTCTTGGCAAAGTCTGCAAGCCTTCTCCGCCTACTGTTCAACCACGTTGAGGTTGTTTGAGGGTGACATATTAAGTGTGAGGATAGGTTTAGCCTTGTTTCGCCAAAGTTACCTGACCCAGAGCGACAACAACCTGGGTAATTCTTTGATTGTTTTTTAATGACACTAGGCTACAATCTGCTTCATTTGAGGCCTCGATTCAGCGAACGAGTTTAAGGGGGACTGGGAGGTTTTGTCCCCCCAACGTTTGCACAGGGGGACACAATATTCTTTGTCGCCCAATATTTTGTGATAAAATATAATGAAATTGTACAAATTTCATGGTTACATTGCTGTTGGGAACGCCAGCCAAAAGCCAGGGAAAGAATAAGAAAAATAGACATTATCACTATTATCTATAGAAACAGTCAGTTGCATACCTAGTGTGGCAGTTCCCTTCTAAAGAAGAAGAACAGCACACGTTTAGAACAACTCCGCGAGAGCACCGGCAAATTTTGGTCGGAGTGTTCAAGGCACGCCCAAGTTGATAATTTAAGAAACTTAGACCCACCCGTTTCGCTCGACCCGCTCAGTTTATCACAATAAGATTGTATTCACTCATGGTTTTATTAATATAACTTCAAGCACTGCGAGGTTACGAGAATGTATTCCGAAACAACAGGGGTTATACATGCATTAATATGCGTAATCAACGTTACTGTAAACAACAGGGGTAAATGCGGATTCAATTCTTTTCATGGAGGAGAGAGCAATCCAAATTGTCAACCACATCATGGCCACTAAACCATAAATCTCTACTGGGTAATAGGATCGCTTGATATACCCAATCAGACTAAACCCGCTTAGTATGCCCACGGTCGAGTTTAGTTGCTAAGCCTGGCATACCCACGACTGACTCATGTGAGCCACTGCAGCTCCTTATAAGTGCTCCACGTTCGACGTCTGGGTCACGTGACAAATCTCGGCTAGCGCACAGTGCAATATCGACATCTAGTGGTCGCCTATGGTTGGCGTTCTAACGGCGATTTCCGAATAAGCGTTTCGCGACATATTTTTATCTGTTTTCATCAGGTGTGAATGTTTTCTATACTATCTTAAGTTACTCTCTCCCCAACTGTGACTTACAATACATATGCGAAGTACAAATTCACAATACACCAAATACGTACGCATGACAATATTCCAATGAATTGGTGTCTTTAGTCGTTGTTGTCTTCCAGCTTCATTCGGCTTGTCACGAATCCGTCG
>JGI24158J21664_10011645_pt1 | contig 11692 bp, 5 predicted proteins | sample Ectturendosymbi3_FD_21664 | JGI IMG/M metagenome (IMG submission 21664)
GTAAGATTCAAAAAAAGAGTTTTGTTTACCTCTAATACCATAATACATCAATTTATGTAGCAATATTTTGTGGTCAACGGTATCAAACGCTTTGCTTAGATCGAGAAAAACAGCACATGTGCTTTTACCCTTATCCATGTTTTCCAAAAAACTTTCATAAATGGCAGATACAGCTAATTCAGTTGATGCATTATTTCTAAACCCGTTGATGCATTATTTCATTATTTGTTGATGCATTATTTCATTATTTCTAAAGTCATTATTTCTACAGTTGATGCATTATTTCATTATTTCTAAAGTCAATGTCGAAAAAGATTCATCAAAAATTTGTCTAGTCATCAACTTAATTGTTCCAAGTCAAAAAGTTCTTCGATTCATTTCTTTACTGCTTACGTGAGTCATTTTCAATTCAAACAGAAAAAAATGTTTCAACTAAACTTGATAATAACCGCTGATGGATTGCTACACTTCGAAAAAATATCCCACACTAAAACTGAAATTCATTCCGGAAGCCATTTTTCAATTGCCAAACTATGTTGTTTGCTAATATTTAGTTGTAAAAAGAATATTTGCTTTCGTATGTTGTTCTCAAACCACGCTGGGCGCTATTACTTTGTTTTCAAATAATGAAGGGCTCATGTTTCGGTTCTCTAAATCCGTTGGGCACTTCTTTTTAGTTCTTAAATCATGTTAGTCTTCATTTTGTAGTTTCAAAACTACATTGAACATAGTCTTGTTTCTCAAATTTGTTAGGCACCGTAGTTCTCAGAAGAACTTGCAATAGCTCTTTGTGCCATAACGAAAAACTTTGACATGTTTGATGAAGGTTATTGCAATATAGCAGTGCCACTCAGAGCGGCAGCAACCTGAGTCACATGAAACATTAAATCAGTCAATCAATCACGTGAAGTAGAGATGGCACGGGCCGCTAATGATCCAGTTTTTGGGCGGACCGCTGAGGTTGAACGAGCGGGCCGCTGACGATATTTTTAGCGGTTAGATTTAACCGAGCCGCTGCGAGCCGCCCGCTAATGTTGAAAAAACCTTCAAATTTTTTTGAGTTAAAGGAACTATTCAGTGACAACAAAAGTGAGAGAAACCACTTGGCATGTGCTAGGCATTGCTTTGCCGATACTGCATTTTCAGGCAAATTTACTTTTCCTATTTGCGAACACTCCGTCAGGCGCGCCTGGCAGGTACACTTAAAAGAAACTATTCGTTTATGGCAGGGATCTCCAAACTTTTTTGTCCAAGGGCCACGTAAGCTAATACAGAACATGTCGAGGGCTGGACGTCTTATGTAATGTGACTGTTTCGGGATACGAAGTATTCTACCAAATCAACAGTTTTTCGTAATTATATTTTTTCACCATTGCGAAGACGGCTTTACGGGCCAGATGAAATGGCTTCACGGGCCGCATTTGGCCAGTGAAGCCGTAATTTGGAGACCCCTGGTGTAAGGTGATAACGTCTTGCATGAACGTTGCGGTCAGCGATTTTGATGCTGAAGTGACTACTTGCAGGGAACGTGTTATGCAACGATTTGCTGGGGTGCTGCATGTGTTTTTTATATATGTGTAGGTTACCAAATCACAATCGATTCATAAGTAAGGTTGAAGGTTTTACGTTGAGTTTCAGGTTTGGGGTTTTAGGTTTAGGGATTTAGGTTTAACGTTTCAGGTTGAGATAACCATCGCCAGAGTCTTCAATACGGTGCTTTTATGTTTGTGAGGGGTCTTGACATTCTAAAATTGAAAAAAAACTCCACTGATTTATACATTAGTGTTTCATATTTCAGTTTGGGGGCTTGGAGCTTTGTTGTGGGGATAAGCCCAACAAAGCTACCCTGTGGCGACGGGACTGGTTGAGGGTTTTATTATTAGGTTTAGGGTTTTGGGTTTTAAGCTTAGGTTTTTGGTTTAAATGTTTTAGTTTAGATTTCGGGTGTTAAGCATAGGGTTTTAGCCTTACACACTAATCCAAGCATGTAACTTTGTATATTGTACTTGTCACATGAGATGACCAGAGTACTTCAAACAATCATGTTCCACAAAAGCAAAATAGTTTCAGCAGATATTTTGCATCGGAAAGCAAAATTGGTCCAGCAGAATTGCCAATTGTTTAGCGGGCCATGGGCGGGCCGGTTTGAAAAAGAATAAATGTCCTCAGTCCACGGGTGGTTAATGGGCTGGATGTTGCAGGCTATGGGGGCGGTCCGGGCCTAAAAAATCTTGGACCGTGCCATCTCTAACGTGAAGGTCCTCTTAATAAACTGACGCAGCCTAGCGACCGGAAGTTTCTATATGTCGAGTCATGACTTGGTTGTGTAGGAGTCGAGTAGAAAATAGTCAAACCATTTCGATCCACTGGTAGCTATCAGAAGTGTGCATGGACTGGGTTTAGGATTTTTTGGATCCGGCCTCCTGCTGCTTCCAACAGGATCAGGATTGAGGTTTTGTTTGCTGCAGCCGGATAGGATTTGGAATTGGCCTACTGTTTTTTGTTTGACTTTTATTTATCCGAAGTCAAACAGGAGTCTGACAGCTTGTGTCTAGTTGGTAACGGAGCCGGAGCGGATTCAGATTTGCAAAACAGGATTGGATCCGGTGTCAAGCGAAATTTCTGACTTCACGCCATGTGCACATGCACAGAGTAGTATTCTACATATGAAATACGATGAGAAAACTGATGATTAAGGCTTAGGGCAACGGTGCACAACCTGCGGCCGTACAGCCTCATGCGGCCTTAGATAATGGAATTTGTGGCCGTCCACATCTAATTTAAAATAGAAGATTTGGCGGCCCTGCTGGCGTATATTGAAGCAAAACAAAGAAAATCAGTCGACACGGTGCGTAACAATCTGGATGGTGATGTCACAAAGAGTTATAGAATGAATACGCAATGTATGTTTGAATGTGTTCTGTGTTGGTTGGCACCAGTGTTGCCAACTGGTATATATATATTTATATTTTCAAAGAGCTTGGTATGTACATTTTTGATTTGGTTTACATGAAAAATTTAGTATATATTTGGTATATGTTTGTCGGATGTGTTAGGTGAAATTTTAAACCAATTTATTTGGTTTATTACAAAGCGGAAACAGATAAACCGATAGTGGTGTTGAAGCTATATAAAAAAGTTTAGTGATTTTGCTTAACATGGGAGTGAGCACGGGCGCAATTAGGTGGGGGACAGGTGGACGCGTCCCCACATTTTTTCAGACACTGAGGATATAATATGCCATCTCCCCCACATTTTTCTCTTCAGGTTTCGTAATATATTGATTTCACACCAAGCTGTCCCCCTTGCATTTTACAACAACATTGCGCTTATGGGAGTGAGCATGCACTTTGGGTGAGTGGAAAGCGAGATTGGAGGACAGCTGAGAAGTTCTGAAAAAACTGAACTTACCTCTAAGTACGGGCTTTTAGTCAGCCAATGCATCCAAATGTGGGAAAGCTGCGTACGAGAGTGCCAGAAGATTTAGCAAAGAGTGACTGACAGTGACTGCTTGGCTTGTGAAGCAGCATTCTGCCTGTGCTGTGTATCCCTTCTGCTAATAGTGCAAAAAGAAAAAGAAAATTGCCAGCTATTATAGAGCATAATAATGTCCTAGACTACAAAGGAAATGAGAATGTAGTTGGAGGTGTTAGAAAGTTGAATTTTTCAGTGGTTACTAAATCTGTCATTGCTAAAGTTAAGAAAGTAGAAATTGAGCTTGCAGCATCTCTATGATGGCACTTCTCAGCAGCAACTGTTAATCATCCACGTGAAACAATCAAAAGGTATTGAAAAAATAACAACAAATTGTTAATTTTTTGTTACAGATATGAATTTGGTATATTTTTAGACTAGATTTGGTATATTCGTTGTAAGAACAGTTGGCAACACTGGTTGGCACTAGGTAGTATCTTATAAATATAACTCGAACTCATTGGCGGCCGTACTTCATATAAATAAAAGCAATGCAGCCGGCAATAGAAAAAAGGTTGTACACCCCCGGCTTAGGGTTTGGTGTTTAGGTAAGTGTGTCGGGTTAAGTTTGGGTGAGAGTTAAAAAAAGAAAATTGATTGAGGTCTAAGAATAAGTCCAATATTTTTCAGTGGTTAGTTATTCCCGGTACTGTAGCTTGTCATGTGAATCACACATCTTACCAAAAAGTTTTGATTTACACAACACACATCAAAAAAGTAATTGCCAAACTTTATTCCTTTACTCTGAGAAGCAAAATAACTGATAAACAATGAGAGGTCAGAAATTTCGCTTGACACCGGTCTCAAACCAACATAGTCAGCAAACCTCTGGTAGCTATACAAGCTCGAGTCAGTGTTGAGTGAAACAAAATTAGATGTTTGTCAGTTTTTTTTGTTTTTAGTTTAGATCAATTGCTGGTGTAAAGAAGACGTTAGAGACTTTATAAAAAAAAGCTAGTCAAAACCTTGTGACTCGAGTCAAAGCCTTACTTGTGACTCGATTCGAATCCATATGCAAAAATTGCGACTCGAGTCATTTCATCATTGTTGCAAAGCGCGACTGGCTTCGAATCACCAACAATCGTGATTCGACTCATATCTCACATGTATGTAGCAGTCACGCTAGTGCGACCGCTACATGTAAGCAAGAATGGCCGAAGCAAGGAAAAAGACCAAGCAAGCGACCCTTAAAAGTGACTTCCATGTATATGGAAGTGAGAGCTGTCTTTGGCCGAATCGGCTGGTGCCCTGACGTCACCAACAAAACAAAAGCGCCATCGAAGTTTCTGGGTTCAAGCCCACACTGAAGGTGTGCGAGCACAACCGGACCGCACACGCTTCACGTACCCTGATTTTAAGCCTAGACTGTATGCTCGCGCACATGGCTTCAGGCCACGATGGTCCCTCCGTTGCATCTTGACTGGCACGTGATAATGGACTGCTGTACTTTTTTAAAGCTGGCATATCTTTCTTTAAGTAGTGTAGATCTACGGGTGAATGTCGTTATTTTAACTTATGTTACACTGATAAAATATTTTTGCAACCGATTTGCATAACGACTCACGTCACAAACTGGCAAACGATGCAAAAGTATGGTCATTTTTTGCAAAAGTCCAACAGATTTTCCTAATTTTGTTTAATCATGTCAAAAAGTCCAAATAAATGGCTGAGTGACGTAGTGGTTGAAATATGCGTCACTAAAGCAACATGTAGGCTGGATTCGATCGCTAGTCATGTCGTACCAAAGACTTGTAAAATGGCACCTGCGACCAGTGGCCTCACCAGAGGTTTGAGCCAGGGATGGAAAAATTTACCTGAAGGGGACCCACTGGCCACCGTAGGAGGGCCACTAGCCAATACTCAGAAAAAAGTTAGACTTTATAGTAAATCTGGATGTCGTGGATGTTTTTACTAGCTAAAAAGTGAAAACACCCTGAAAAACGCAAAAAAACAACCTGCTGAAAACCAAAAGAATACTAAATATCAAAATGTCAGATTAGGGGGCCCAGTTTTCGCATTTAGCTTGTCCCCCGTCAGTTGCGCCACTGCCTGTCCAGCCTCGTAACCTTTTTTAATGGATGACTGCATGGGTAAGCGTCGTGCGCGGTTCTGCCATTGACTTGCCGCCAGTGCAGCATTCACTACGAAAATAAACGCTTGACTCCTGGCACAGGCAGGCGGGTATGAGCACCCACAGACCACTCGTGACACTGCAAAGGGAGTATTAATGTCGCTTCAACACTGTGCTGGCATTTGAGTTTTGAAGGTAATTTGCTTACAAAAATGGCTTCTTTTAATTTTAATTCTATAAGAAGTTAACCGCTCCATTTTGTAAAATATACCACACCATTTGGGCGAAAAACATGATAACTGCTTCAATTGTTTGGAAAAAGCATTTGAATTTGTGGAGTTTTTTAGTGTTCCTGGCGTCGTAGAGCAAACGCAAAACAATTTATTTACCGATGTCTACTGTAGCTGTAGAAACCAAAAGTGATTTGTTGTTCGGAGAGGAAACGGAGCAAATGCAATATTTAGTACAATTTTCTTCCTGGCAACGCCATCTCGATCTCAGAGGTCCATTAAAGAATCTCACTTAACTTAGCCTTTTGCTTACATCTCACATTTTTAGTTTGCTCAAGACATTGCATGGCGACAATAACTGCATACTTGAATCAATGGAAAAACAGTTTGAGCAAACTGATTCGTCACAATTAATAGAAGCAGATTGCAGGCATTGATTGATGTATCATTTTTCTTTTTGCGCTTTCAAAATAATGCGATTCAACAATATCTTGCCAAAAACTTACTTTTTCACAGTCTCTATTTTTCTCCAAAAACGTCAGGATCGTTACCAATTTTCGATACTTTGATAAATTGCTGCCATTTCCAGGGCCGACCCTGGCAGTCAGGGACGGATTTAGGGAGCGCGGGGCCTTAGGTCATCTTAGTGTTTGGGGCCCTACGCAGGTCTTAATTATTGGGTCGTATTTTCACACGTTTCAAAGTAAATTGTGAATTTATGCCTCGGCGCAGTTTCGTAAATTATGAGTTAGTAATGGGTCGTCATAGGAAGGAGTTGCACGGGGCCCTAGACCATGACTTATTTGGCCTATGCGTAAATCTGTCACTGCTGGCAGGTGTGAGGCCCAGTGCAAGACCTAGGGGCCGTTCTGAGCAAGGGTGTTATGACGTCAACGTGCTCAGTCAACCGTGCTGCGACCTTTTTATTGAAGATGTTTCAGCAAAATGGACTATGATGAATACAAAAAACGACGGCAAATTAGCATATTGGGGTTGATCTGTACGTGCATGATAAACAGTTTGACAGTTTCTTTTATTTGGAGGGGCGTGGGCATAGTTCATGAATCCGCTAGCTACGCCCATGTTTATGATTAACAACATGCTGCTGTGGTGGAAATTAGACAGTAGGCCTCTATCGCTACCACTCGTAATTAAGCCGAAAGTTGTAAAGGAAGCTCTGCAATGGAGATCCCAGCGGCTAGCGCAAGTGCAAAGTTACGTCAATCAAACCGAACTGAGAAGCGAATTGAACTTACCATGCATCAAGATCCAGGTCTAAATTTTTTTCAAATTTGAGAATCCGACTTCACCCTGTTTGAACTACACTTTCGTTCGAAGAAGGACTAACTTGGAGAAAACAGCTAACATGAACTGATTACCTTTCTCGTTTTCTACAGTACAAGCGCAGATGCGTTCATGTATACAAGTAACGTCTGGGTGCACTCACAATCAGCTATCAGAGGTGAGCGTTGACAGGATCAGGATTGGATACCCTGCAGGATACTTGCGATTTTTTCGGATCAGGATTGGATTTGGATATTCATTTTTGAAAAAAATTGGATCAGGATATTAGTTGGATTTCTATAACAAAATTTTCCTGANAATGATTCAAGATGTCACAAATGGTGGTTGCAGTGTTTTGTTTGCTATGGTTTTTNTATNATCAGTATGTGCTGCACTCATCACAATCAATGGTAATTCGTGTTACTTCACCGTTAAATTTTTCCGGCCAAATTGAAGTAGTAAGCTGCTCATATATCGCTGATATGCTGCTTTGTTGTGCTGAATGGCATATGTGCGTGTTGTGTAGGCTAATAGTCTATTTCATGCGTGGCTAACTTGTCTTCCACTGGGATCGATGAGAAAACGTCTTGATAACTCGCGATCGACCGATCGGTAATAAAGTCACAGATACTGTACGATATCATATGCCAAAGTAAAGTATCAAATGTGCAGATACAGTGCACCATCGCCTTTGATGCACAGACAGAAGGCAAAGTGTCTGCCCAAATCATGATTGTCACGCAACAATCTGTGAGCTAGCCTATGGTCAGCCACTGCAATAGGCACCAAAGAATATTCGTGACCAACCAACTGATGGACAATTTTTATGTACTTTCTGTAATATGGATTGAAAATTGTTCTTTTTAGGTATCTTGTCAGTCCAATGCAAAATCAGGGGCGATCGACCAAGTGACACTCGGCGATCAATCGGTCGATGCGATCGACCAATTGGCCACCCCTCGTCTATTTCAGCGTTTAAAGCTACATTTATTGGTTAGAATTTTGAACATTCTACCTAAAGTTTTATACAGTCAACCTTTGCTAAAAGACAGTTTGAGTTTGTAGTTTTTGTAAGCTACATACTTTTATTATATATCATTCTGTGATCTCCTCTCAGAGTTAGAAAATTTATTTTCTTTATTTTCCCAGTTGATTGAATGCTGGAGCTCTTTTGCAATTACCTGAACCAGATTGGTTGAATTGGTCACATGACAAGGACTATATCCTTGGATTAGTGGATCATCTTTGCCATAAAACCTAAAACCCTAACCCAAATGGCAAACCGGTGTCTGATTTCCAAAACTTTTTAAAAAAGTACTGTAGCTTACATCAAAAATTCTCTCATGAAAAGAGTCGTCTCTATTAGCCGAGCCAAAACAACAATGCGGAGAGCCCCAACGACGACCACTCGCAAGCAGGAATTCACACTCGACCAGCAGGTTAATTGTACCCAATATTAGCGCCACGAACTCTGTGTTATAAGTGGACAAAGCCAGATACACTACAGTTCAAATGGAAAAATGACCACAGAAGGGCTATACCTCTGGCAGCAAAATACACACTATTTTTCTTTTTTTCCGATTGAAAGTGCACAACATGCGATGTTATTTTCATGGATTGGGTCACAAAATGGCAGGATGTTTTTGTTTTAAAGTGGCTATAGGTCTGCTGGCGGTGATACGGTTAGAATAAAACGCTGAGTTTGCAACATCAGCAGCACTGTCATGGCAGTCATGTAGACGTGTCTTACTGTGCAAGTGGTTTTCGCGTTGGCTCTGGCCATGATATTGATCGGGCACCTTTCGTTTTAATAGGAGTGGTTGCACTTTTCATGGAACCATTTTTATTTGTTTTTTCAAAAGTTTCCAAACTTTTGTGTTCAGATTTGCGGTTTAGGTTTAAATTTTAGGTTTAGGGTTTACTACGTTTCTACCAAGCGTAGTTTAGTCTACTGCACACTTGTAATGGATTAGTGTCATGTTACAGGCGACGGATGAATAAGTTTTCAAAAATGAAGGTCCACTGGCGGACCTAGAACCACTGCCTCTTTGTTGCGTATTTAGCTAGTGTCGCAATCGGATATGGATGGATATCGGATACTAAATTTCTGAAATTTTCGGATAAGGATTGGATATGGATAGGCAAATTTTTTTGGGATATGGATCAGGAGTTACAAAATCAATATCCGCTCATCTCTGTCAGCTATCCGCTTTATGACGCAGTACACGAAAAAAATTATATTTCGCAAGAGGGCAACCCATGCATCCATCCAAAGATCCCTGAAACCCCAAATTTATAGTTAATTTTAATGCATAGACTTGGATACCAATGCAAGCTCTACTTTATGAACTACACTACAGTAGAAATGTAATGTACAAACAAACGATTTTACAACTACCACGTCACAGATGTAGTCAGTACAAACAACAACTTACCAAAAGCAATATATTATGCACGTGGTTGATTGATAAAATAGAACCATATAGCCAGGGATGCCGGAGAGCGGGGGCATGACGGTGGCATTGCCCCCCTGACCTTTCAAAAGGGGGTCAACGGCGACGGAAGTGCTTTTTTCGTAACAGTATCATAGGTAATTTCATGGTTTATCAAGGTCGACTTGCAACAAATTTATTGCAGCTATACACCCAGATAATTCAGAATAGTTTTTTTATAATATCTGTTATTATTTTTGACGTCAACATTGTTACTGAACAGAAACAAGTATATTGGTAACGATGTTTTTGATTTTTATGTTTCCACGGCCCTCAACCTTTTTACTGACCCCCCTGCCCTACCGTTGCCCCAGCGTCCCTGCATATAGCCGCCCAATACAATGATAAATAGGAACGTGTCCTGAATGACATCCACAATTTTTGCCTTGCCTAGTTAAGCTGCAGTGCGGCTTTCAGTGCCTTTCATTTTTACGTTTATATACTTGGAGTTTGAAGTAGTGGTTTTTCTACCTATTGTTGTGGACAAAGGTTTGAAGTAGTGGTTTTTCTACCTTATTTTGTGGACAAAGGAAAGGAAGCAAATTTGAGTGCGCACACTTAACAAAACTTTGCGTTGGTTTGCATGAGAAACAGAAAGATCTTTCGGGAACTGAACAACGTTACATAGCAGAGCTGCCATCAAAATTAATACGACAGACCAGGCCCGTAACCAGGGGGGGCGCAAGGGGGGCCAATGCCCCCTGCTACTTTTTCTCCACCCTGGAAAAATGTGTTGGAGCTATGTTAAAATTATTGGGCATAGTTTAAAAAATTTGGGCCCCTCGCAGAAAACTCTTCGCCTCCCTGGTGTCCTAAGCTGGTTACGGGCCTGCGACAGACATGTATCGACTTGTTCATTGCGAGTTGAATCACTACACACCATGTTTGCAATAGCTGTAGCCTGTGGGCCTACTGCAGTTTTAACTGGCACTACTAACAACCTAGTTCCATCCACAAAGGGTTGGACATGGTGGAGCGCAGACAGAGCGCCCTAACATGAGAATCAAACTCATTTGATGACGTTCCATAATTTAGAGGAGATCCATCGTTCGTTCAAACGATAGCATTGTTTGCTAACAACGAGATTTATAAGGCGACAAGCCGCTTCTACTGAATTCTCAAGCGCAAGGAGCATTAGGCAAAAATGAACAACCTGCCCAAACACCATGTCGCGGGGCCCAATGCAGTTGCATTGGCTGCATCGGCTTAAGGCAAGTCCTAGCCATTCACACCCATCAAGGTACAATGCACAAGCATTCTAAAGGTGTAACAACCCGGCCGTAGCCACGGGGCGGCATTCGGGGGCCGTCCCCCCCGCAAATGTTTTTTGTGCCCCCCAAATCGTGTTGTGCTCACAAACATTTGTTTCAAATATATACTAAAAACAAAAATCATTCCCCCCTAAAATGTATTTCCCCCCGAAACCTTAAAACCTGGCTACAGGCCTGGTAACAACTACTAGAACCACTGTTGTAATCAAGGTATTATTCCTGTGTGCTGCCACTCTTAAGATAAGAAAGCGTTTCATAACCAACCAAAAAAAAGTTTGCCAAAACAAGCACTAATGAAGATCTTACCGTGTAATCGCAATGTAACATCGTAAAAAGCCTAAATCTCATGATTTCCTGAAGGATGCCACAAACGGGTACACGACTTTTCGGTCTGGCCGTTTCGGTTTGAGCCGTTTCAGTCTGAGCCATTTCGGTCTGACCCGTTTCGGTCTGGCCGATTCGGTCTGGCCGTTTCGGTCCTGCCGTTTCGGTCACAGGACATTTCGGTCGCGACATTGCTGTACAGAAGAAACTGATCAAATTTGTTAAATGTAAATGAATATCTAGGTAGGATAATCATCTTCTGGTGGCTTGACCTTTGCCTGCAACGCATTTTGCTTCAATAAAACATATAACTGCATTGCACATATTAAATTTTATACCCAGAGCAAAAGACTTTTACTTGCTGTATTACACTGTTCCCTTTACACTAAAGTAGCTTCGTCCTTGGGAGGTCTGCAGCCTAAATGACCCCTGGTTCTTCGCAGCCTCTAACTCCCTCATGCGTTTTTAAAATCGATGTACTTGGAAGTCATCGCAGTACTACATTATAACAATCATGATGGCGTCATTCATGCATGTGTCTTATAC
>JGI24158J21664_10011646_pt1 | contig 11691 bp, 9 predicted proteins | sample Ectturendosymbi3_FD_21664 | JGI IMG/M metagenome (IMG submission 21664)
ATTGGTCACTCTTTTTTAGCTCTTGTGCGCCATTTTGTCACAAAACGTCATAGGAAAGATGTTAACTTTCATTTGACTCGACACTGGCTTGAGCTTGCAAACTAATGACTCGAATTGACTCGACAGTTTATGTGACTCGACTCTGACTCGATCAAGCTATCTCTCGACTCTGATTCGAACAAGTCACGACTCGACTCTGACGTGACTAAAAAAAATTTTAGATTACTTTGACTCGAAGGGCTTGAGAGTTTGACGCGACAAATGTGACTCAGGCACTTCACTGCATCTCCGTCTGATCATAGTCGCTATCTAAAACTTTTTATTCATTTGTTTATGACCAGACACGAAGTCCATAGTATGAACACGCACACTCTGCAGAACGCAGGTCGATTAAAACACACAAAACCGAAAGTAGTACAAGGCAATGGAGCCGGCGGAATCACAGAGGCACAGACACTTTTTGCAACTGCATTGAAGTCAGAAAAATAGGGTTACACATTGTTAACACTAATGTTAGCTAATCCGTAACACTTGTTACAACACTACTGTGGAGTAGGGCGCCAATTCCTAAATTGGTCGAGTTTAGGTAAAATGCGAAAAATTAAAGAGAGACCATGGTCTGACGTGCCATAATCCTGGTAGATGTGAGAAAATCCTCTGAACCAAACTTAACAGATTAAATACACCAATCTGTAGTCCCGAAAAACCTGAACCGAAAGTTGTAAATCAATTCCAAACAAAATTTTGAAATCCAAGTTTAATCCAAATCCGGTGTTGCAGCCAAAACGAAGCGTCGCTTTGCGCCAACGAAATAGAGGTTCGAACCAATGACCCTCTGCGTAACAGATATAGCAGAGCCTTCCCCAATCGACTAGGTAGACTCTACCCAGGGTCTTAACAAGATTATATGGCACCCGGGGCAAGAAATCAAGTTTGGTGCCACCATGTTCAAGCCTCAGGTCTTTCAGAAGCAAATGTACTGTATTGGAGAACGTACTTGTAACATTGTTAGGACTTTTCGGCGCCCCTGCAGTCATTTTGCGCCCTCAGCAGTGATTTGGGGTCCCCATAGTGATTCGGCGCTTCTGGAATTATGCCCCCTGCCTCCCTCGTTTCGCCCCTGTCTCTACCATTGCTTCTACAAATTCAACGTTACATGTGTGCGAATCACCAGGCCACATTACTTCCCCCTTTCACAAGCTCAAGACGACCTTCAACGGTGAATTCCAGCCACCGAAACTTTGGGCGCCATATGTTGCAGCCATAATGCTGTGTTGCCTTGAGCCACCACAATAGAGAGTCGAACCGATGACCCTTCACGTAACAGCAATAGCAGAGCCTTCCCCACTTGACAAGATAGACTCTGCTATTGCTGTTACCACTGGTGCCATGCTTAGTGATTTTTCACTAGATCTAGTGATTTTCAGGCTCGTCTGGTGATCTAGTGATTTTTCACTGCAATCTTATGATTTTTTCAAAGTAGGCCTATGTATTTGAAGAAATCAGTTGTCTTTTTTCTGACTTTTCTACTTTTCAGGCCTTTTTCAAATATTTTCACACTTTTTTAATCCGTAAACAATTGATTGTGTGAATTGTTGCTTGAAGATACTCGCGACTGGTGTTATTTTCAGCTATTGAGAAAAGCTTGAAGATTGTTGTTAGTGTGTGATTTTCCAGGCTTCAACATGACATATTTTAACACACTTGCAAATGATGTTAGGTTTTTGGGCAATAAAGTAAACAAATACATAATTTCAAGCAAAACTGCGAATATCGACGCAAAAGTTTTAAATCCAGTGATTTTTTTTTCAGATCTAGTGGATTTTTTTGTGAATGCAGCGGTTTTTGCCGAGAAGCCTGTGGCAGCACTGGCTGTTACGAATTCAACGTTATAGCCTATGTCAGGGGTTCCCAACCTCTTTTGCTGCTCGTAGTCGTACCCCTTTGTCAGGTCAGAGCATTCTTAGTACCCCAAAAAAAAGTTTTGAGATATATATTGCTCTATAAGAGATATATAAGCTGCTCTGTGACCCAAGGATCTTCGTACCCCTTGATGTTCAATCTCGTACCCCTTGGCGGTACGAGTACCCCCGGTTGGGAACCCCTGACCTATGTGGTGAATTACCAAGTCACACCCCTTAAGCAGAAAATATAAAATCCAATTAAAAGCCAAGATATCGATGAATCAGGATTTTAGTCCAAATCCAGGTCCGTGCTCGTCTCTTTTGCCAGCCAAAGTTGCAGAACCGTATCAAGAAATCGTCAGTTAGGGGGCTTCATATTTTAAAATTTGACACAAACTCCATTGATTTACTTATAGCTTAGTGTTTCATATCTCAATTTGGAGGAGTTCGGATCTTTGTTTGGGGGGGATAAGCCCACCCGTGGCGACGGGAGTGAGTCCGAAGTTGCATTTTTTATGATCGGAAACTTAGCCCGCCAACCCCTCCAGAATTCGATCCTCCTATTATTAGTTTTTGTCGTGACTCGTGTGCTAGTTGTCAATAATGACCTTCCGTGGAAGTAGCATACAGTACTTTACTGTATTGCCTTTCGGAGCCTGACGAAAATCTTGAATAAACCGTAACAAAATTATATTTTTTATGTTTGACAAGGAAACTGTTTATTTGCATATGAGAAGAGGATGAAGTGTAGTTTGAATAACCTGCTAAACTGATCTGATGCTGTTGTGCTGCTTGTTGAGACAGTTGTAACAATGTTACATGTTACTAACGATGCTACATGTCAATCTGTGTATTGAAAAATTATGAAGTGGTAGAAAAATCATCAATGTTAATCTTGGGTTGCTGCTCTTGTATTGTATAGTGTTTAATAACACTTTTACTGCTGGGTGACTTTTTTGCAAAGGTAATGTTGGCTGTCAAGCGGTTATCATCATGGGTGAAATTACTAACGTTTGATCAACTCGTCAATCAAATAATTAAACTTCTGTTTCAACTTTCGTGCAAGTAAGTAGAATCTGATGCAATAATGTACATCAAGATTCTGACTTGTTTGGGAAACTTAGCATAACCTGAACACCATTCAAAGAAACATGTAGCGTTGCAAGCAGGTTATAGGCCTACTTATTGGAGGAAAAACTACACCAGCTGTGTTATTGCAGACGAAAATAATTTCATGTCAGTAGTGTAACCACGGTAAATGTTCAGTAGACATTGAAAGCCACTAATGTGTACACTTACATTCATATATGCACCATCACATATGCCATCGCTGTCAAGCAAACAAAAGGTGATTCCCAACAATATTTCCCACAGTACCTCCCACCACTATATTTGGAGGACTGGTCGGCAGTGTTAGTACCACCAGCCTAGGGTTGTACCTTCAGCGTAAGGATGTACCACCAGCGTAGGGAGTTGATGTAGGCTAGAAAGCAACTGTTTCTACCTCCAGCATAGGAAGTTGATTTAGAAAGCAACTGTTTCAGTGTTTGTACCTGCAGCGTAGGTGTGTCATAAGAATGCAACTGTTTGTACCTCCAGCGTAGGGATGTACCACCAGCGTAGGGGTTGATTTAGAAAACAACTGTTTGCACCTCTAGCGTAGAGATTTGATGTAGAAAGCAATTGTTTGTACCTCCAGCGTAAAGAGTTGATTTATTATAAAGCAACTGTTTGTACCTGCAGCGCAGGTGTGGCTTGAGAATGCAACTGTTTGTACCTCCGGCATAGGGATGGCGCTGGAGGTACAAACAGTTGCTCTCTATATCAAACCTTACGCTGGAGGTACGAACAGTTGCTTTGTAATTCAACTTATTTCAACTCTCTATGCTGGAGTTACAACCCTATGCTAGTGGTACAAACAGTAACAGCTGCTTTCTAAATCAACTCCCTGCGCTGGAGGTACAAACAGCTGCATTCTTAAGCCACCCTACGTCGCAGGTACAAACAGTTGCTTTATAAATCAACTCCCTATACTGGAGGTGCAAACAGTTGCTTTCTAAATCAACTCCCTACGTTGGAGGTACATCCCTGCGCTGGAGGTACAACCCTGCGCTGGTGATACCAATGCTGCTGACCCTTACTCTTGAGCATGGCTAGACTGAGAATTCACCAAGGTAGGCAAATATATATGTGGATTTAAAACTCATGCTTGTCTTATCCTATTAGTTTTAGTGAAAGGGTCTGTAAACTAATTGTCCCATGTCACTTGCATGATCTGATTCCTACACCAACTCACAAACACTCTTATTATGTACATAGTAGGTGCATTGCACTTATTAATTCAGTTTGTTTATAAAGAGTAGGTTTTGGTTGATGCTGTCACTCTTTGTAGACATATATAAAAACACTGAGAACTAGAGTAGTTTTTTTTTGCATAGTGTGGTGCAGTCTGTTTAAGTAAAAATACCGGCGTGGATGATATCAGTAGCACACTATGTTGATACACTCATATCAGTGCTATAAAATACTCACATCAATACTACATTCAAGATTATTATTCATGTTTTTTATATAAATATAGCAATTTCTTCCAATTCATTTTTTGTATAAATAAATTACAATATTTATTGAGTTGAAAAACGGTGCATTTAAATCAATATCTGTTCATATTCTAGCTTGCATGCCACTTAAGGAATTACATATGTAGGTCATGATGTGATAAGAATCTTAATGAAAAAACTTTGGAAACATGCAGTTTTTGTTCAGAAGTAAAACTTTTTTACCCAAGGCCATAAGAATTACATTGGAGAGTGGAATATTGAAGCCACCAACATTGCACACACAATTTGCATGTTGGTTTACTTTGGCGAAGTCTACTACACACCTGAGATTGTGTAATAGCTGCTTCAGCAAACACATCGTTGTTTCCAAGCCACATGTATTTCACTTCACTGCTGCAAATGCAGTTCATAAAGACAGCATTGATGGATTTTCAAAAGTCGACCTGAAATTTTCAAGAATCCCAGGCATCTATGCATCACTTTCCAAATGGTATTTGACTTGTAAGTATCTGTGGTTGTTATTGTAAGCATGAATACGCACCTATTTTGATGTCACTTTCTGCATTTCAGTGTTTGTTGTGATGACAGCTGATGCAGGGTACTGTTTAGCTCCAGTGGCATTCAGCTATCCCACATTTTTACTGGCAACAGCTGGTATTCTTCTATGCTCAAGTTCAGCAAACACTTTGAATCAAGTAAGTGAACTGCTTCTTCCTGTGATTTTGTGAAATGTGTATGTGCTTTTTTCTTTTGTTTCCAGTACTGTATTTATTTGATTGTTAGCCTCCCTTGATTCTAAGCTACATGTAATGGTGTTAAAAAATTCATGTAAGCTGCCCTTGATTGTGAGCTGAACTTGAACATAGGTTGCCTAAGCCTCTGAGATGCTTTCACATACTAGCACATTTTGTGTTTAATTGACAACCCTTATGATGTTTACACTTCTATAACTGCCTTTTGTTCATCATAATCCCTCCTGTGACGGATGTGCACATGATGCTGTAGAGAATATAACACAAAAAGAGAGTTTGGTAAAAAAAACATAGCCAAGGAAAGACAGTGTCATCTCCAAGAAACAAAAAATGTAAGCCGCCCTTGATCATAAGCCACACAAAATGATGAAAAGCTGTTTTTAAGCCATGTTTTACAATCAAATAAATGTGGTATAAACATTAAGTTAAGCAACACTAGCATTGTTATGGGACCTGCATATAAATGTATACAATTCTTGACTGCAGTTGTAACAAGTCGTGTGCAAATTCATGTTTGTTTAACTCAATAGCTATGGTACATAAGAGACAAGTGCCTTAAAGCATTGCAATTAAAAGTTTAGTTAAACAATGGACATATTAATGAACTGTGTATTAAATTCTGCTGTTGTCAATGTGTTACAGCATCTGAGGAAGAACAAACTTTACTATTTTAGGCTCTGTAAATGAATGACATACTCTGAAAAAATGTGCAAAAACTTAAGGTAGTGATGTTATGGACAGGAAATAAATTTATTGGTACAGTGACCTGCCAGGTTTTAGTTAATAGTAACTGTGTCTTGCTATCCCTTCCAATGAATTGTGTGTGTAAAAAAAGATGGCATCTGTAAAATAAAGTTTTAACATCAGCACCAAACTTTGTAGGAATGCTGCAAAACCTTCATGGGAGAGGATAATCAATGAGGATGAGAGTTGATCTCTTGGAGAAAAGATGATAGCTTACTTAATAAACTTGGTGTATGAGGGCACACTAGGAAATATTTTGGCATACGTTTTACAGTCTGAGAACAAGAACAGCTATCTCTTAGCAACATTTTTTAAATGAGCGGGGTCCTGCCAGCAATGTACGTGCTGGACTGCTGGCACTAAGATAACCATGTATGTTTTTGGATAAGCATCATGCTATTCCTATAAATACTGCAAAAGCTGCTGTATTTTACTGTGTATTGTATGCAAGCCTTGTAGATGGTGCCTCTGTGTGCAATGTAGGGTGTGGATTGTGTTATGTTTTCGAAGTAAGTTGGCTGAAGGTCATTTCTCTGCCTTCCTGATTCTTCTTTCTCAAAAGAGCAATCATTCAAAACAAAAGTACTTGAGGCAGCAGAAGTTGCTGATTTTTCTACCCTTGTCCCATTCATGATGCTATGTCTGGGGCATACCAGTGCATGTCAAAGACCTGAATCAGAGCCGGAGGAAGGCTCCTCATCCCCCAGGCAGGGGTGGGCCCAGGTGGTAAAAAGGAGCTCCCAAATCAAAATTTTATAAAATGTATCTTCAAGAAAAGATTGTTCTGGTGCTTTTTGGCAAGAGAGTGTATGTTCTTGTTGAGTAGTATACTTTTTTACGTTTTTCAGCTGTTTGTGAGGTAGACCGAGGTGCATGCAGCTTAAACTGCAGGTGAATGGCATTCTATTTTGGAAGAGGGACAAGCACACCAGTGTTGTCAGAAATCCAGGTGCATTTAACCGTCCCAAATGTGTCTTTTGCTGCTTGGCACAGTATGGCATGGGTGTCCATATTTTTTCTTCGCAAAGTTTGAAGAATTTCACAGGTATTTTTATAAACTCAAATTTAAAGACGTTTCAGATGTGGCGACCAAAATTCAAAATTTTGGGCCATGGAGAAAAAACTGCAAAGTTATTGGAGAGCCTAAGAAATGGGATTTATTTTTTTATGATCAGCTGTTACAGAGTGAACTGTATGCAAGACAGCTTTCAAGGATCTTTATTTTTTGTTTTTGAAAATTTTTGAAGGTGCCTCATTTTGCTCATTGTGCAAACTTTATGTCATGGGTGTGTTGCAGCCTCTCGGTTGACATTGCGTTGAATGTGCGATTCACCATGAACGGGATGTGCGCAAAGAATAACACCCATATATATGTGGCGTGAACAAGCAATAATAGAGTGATCATGGCATGTGATCTTTATTGTTGTTTGCTGCCACAGTGTGAAGCTTTTTGCGCTTGTTGCTTGGGCTTTCCGATCGCAACAGGCAGAAAGGAATGTTCCAATCGGGTTATTATGACTGGGCTCGAACCTATTGAAACAGTAAAGATCACTGGGTGTATATTTGCTTAAAGATGATCCTGGCAGAGTTTTGTCCAGACTCAAAAGCACAAAAGTGTCCTCTAAGTTCATGCATCACCATGTTCACTACTTCTTCATACTTGTCTTGCTCCGTTTATCAATGGTAGTTTGATTAATAAACCATGTGGCAAATCGTGACCTTGGTTTGTGCATCTTGAGATTGCAGAAGTTCCATACGATGCGCAAATGGATCGAACTCGCAATCGTCCTCTTGTTCGTGGAGCGATATCTCCGCTCCATGCTTTGAATTTTTCTTTGTTTGCTGGAATATCTGGAGTTAGTTGCCTGTATCTGGGTAAGTTGACCTTGGTTTTTGTTGTTGTACAGCTGAAATTGGCAAAGCTTAAAATATTTCCTGTTGTTTAAAGGTACAAACAGCATAACAGCCATGTTAGGTTTGTCAAACATAGTTTTGTACGCTGCACTGTATACTCCACTGAAACGGAAACACTGGTTTAACACATGGGTTGGTGCCGTGGTTGGAGCCATTCCTCCGCTGATGGGGTGGAGCGCTGCTACTGGAACCTTGGATCCAGGTAAAGGATGGTTTATCTCGTTTCCTAGTGTCAAGCAAAATTTCTGACCTAGTATTGTTTGTCAGTTATTTTGCTTCTCAGAGTAAAGGAATAAAGTTCGGCGTTTACTTTTTTGATGTGTGTTGTGTAAATTAAAACTTTTTGGTTAGATGTCAGACACCCACAACAAGCTCCAGCACGGGAATAAATATAACCAGTGAAAAATATTGGGCTTAGTCTTGGGCCTCAATTATTTTTCAAACCCTGAGCTGACACTCTCACCTAAACACTAAATCCTAATTCATCACTGGTCAACAAAAAATTTTTTTTTCAAAAGGCACGGAGTGTGTGATCGATTTTAGGGTCAGGGTTCCCTTGCATTTTCAAAAATTATTTTCCATACTTTTTCAATACCTTTTCAATACTAAATTTAAAAAGTTCAGTACCATGCCTTATCTTCATTTTTCAAAATTCTTAATCATGAAGCACAATTTTGAACATTGCACAACACTGCGCAAATATTACAAAACTGCTTTTCCTTCAACAAAACCGTTCTAACCTGCAAAGAACAAGATTTAAAGAATCAGTGGCTGAAGACTTACTGCATCAATATAAACCAACCTAATGCAATTAAGTTGGTTTGCTTTGTTTACATGTAAAAAGAGATACCAAAAAAACTTGAATAAAACTCAGCATGAAAGGCAACAGAACACTGTAGCAAACACATCTACACCAGGGGTCTCAAACACGCAGGTGTTTTGTGCGGCCGGTGCTGTTTTGGGAGTTTTCAAATAATGAACATTCATTTATTCATCGATGTTTAAAAGTGCTCAACCAGCAAGTGAGCAAGTTCCTTTCAAACGAACGTAGAGATGGTTAGAAATGAGTTCTCTATAACCTATGTCACCTCAAGCAGGTAATAGGATGTAAAAGCTGTTTCTAGCAAAATTCAGGTACCCCCATTGTTACGTCAGCGTCATAATACGGCCCTTGGGTAGCGATAATGCGGCCCTCTGATTACCTGGTAAGCCCTCATTTGGCCCTCGGAGCAATTTTGAGTTTGAGACCCTGATCTACATTTTGTATGTATCTACTCAGCACTACCTAAATCATGTAACATTTCTTTAAGCTGTTCATCCAGATCAGCAGGAGCTTTTTCTTTGATTCCTGCTGTTTTTCAGAAACTGTTTGATTGTGTAAGTAGTGTCAAGCGAATTAAATCTGCTTTTCTGCCAATTTATTGGCTGCTTTGTGAAGAGCTTTGACATTCTCTGTCATTCTGTGCTTTTTTCATGTCTGTGGAGCCAAGCCAATACTCAAATTTCAGGCTCTGGCTCCAGGCATCTTAATTTTTTTGGCTCCGGCTCCAACATCTACAAATTTTTGGCTCCGGCTCCAAAACAATTTGGTCTAGAAAATAAGAAAAAAACTTGTATTATTTGTATAACTCACTTGTTCCACAAATTATATCTGTGGAACCGGAACCCAAATTTCAGGATCTGGCCCCAGCCATCCAAAATTACTTGGGATCTGGCTTCCATAACCCTGGCTTTTTTTATTTCTAAAGTTTCGTCTTCACTGACTTCCTGACTTTTTCCTCGGCGTCTTTTGTTTTCAGCCAGATGTGCAAAATATCAAATTCTGGTTCCATGTACAGCTGGCAAGTTCCTTCCCACTCGTGACTTTTTTTTAATCTTCCCAAATTAGCAATGTACAGTAGTCCTTCACCAACCGCCTCGCAATTAGATGTGAACCACATGAATTTACATCAAACATATTTTTGTTCATAACGAAACGTCGTTCCACGGTTGCCTGTCCACATGATAGCAGCAACAAGAGCTTCACAACAGGCCAGAATTCACAGAAGTTGTCACCAGTCCTGTCGCCACAGGGGAGCTTTGTGGGATTAGACCCCCAACTGAAGCTCTACCCCCCTAATTGAATTATGAAACACAATAAATCAGTGCAGTTTTTACCCAAGTTTAGAACGCCAAGACCTCTTGCACAAAAGCCCCCTTATTGAAGACTTCCTGTCAACGGTTCTGGTTGTCACCATGCATATGTTTGAAATAAATGCCTTCTAAACAGAAACAATTGTCTGCTTGGATGCAAAGGAGTTATGGAAACCAGGGCAAAGTTTCATTTTAGCTGGGTAGGGTATGCACTTTCTCTGTCATCTTTAGGTCCTTGCGGAACTGCGCAAACCATGACAGATACCGGTTGCGCCCAAGCACTCCTGCGGAACTGTGTTGAATATCTAGCGGACTGCAGCCCCTTTAAAAATGTAACCCCATTAACTACCCAATAGTTCGGCCTTCAACTTTAAGCCATGATAGAATATTATGAAACTGATGAAGGGTGCCCAACGAAACAACCTGTTTAACAAGTTTTTGTCAGTGTCCCAGCACTTAACTTTATGGCATTCAATTGTCCAATTTTTGCACCAGTAAACTCAAATAAAAAACTGACAATCTGAAGATGGAGCCAAGATCAAAAAATTGTCGAACTGGTTAAGATCACATTACAGTCGTGATCTTGAGCAAATCCAGCTTGAGATAGCTGGTGAAGTATTACTTTACACATCTGAATCTTTTCCATACTTTTTCAATACCTTAGGGTCATTTTGGCCAAATGCAATACTTTTTAAAGGTCTTGAAAACTGATTTTGAAATTTAATACTTTCAAAACCGCGTGGGAACCCTGCAGGGTACACTCGCTGAACCCGAATATGCACTTAGTTTTTTCAAATTGGCTCTAGTTTTTGAGATATACCGAAATCGTTTTTTCGCATTAGCACTTATTGATAAATTGCGTATCACTGAACAGGCTACTGTACATTGCAAAATGGCACTGAAATTTCATACCAATATAAACAAAACATAAGCTGTCCTTGATAGTTCAGGTTAGGTCAATCCACTTGTTGAAAGGCACGTTTATATGATTTCCGCTTGTAATTTTTCTGGTTAGAGTCCCACAAGGCTCCAACAGTAGTCAGACATCATATGACGGTCCCATCGACCCTGGTACCTTGTTTCCATAGTCTTGATGGCCTGGAGAAATCTTTCACCTTGTTCTTTGCTTACTTCACCAAGGTTATCTGGAAGTCGACCCCGGTGGCTGAAGAGGTAATGAAGTTTTATGCTCATTCTTGCCCCAAGAGTTTGAAAGTTCATTAGCATCTGCTTTACTATATCTTGGTAACAGTCTGTCCTCTTGTTTCCCAAGAACTCTTATACCACAGAAACATATGAACACCAGGCTGCGGATTCAACTGCTGTCATGTAAGAAACAAATGCGGGATCTTTCATCAACGTTCGGATTTGTGGTCCATAAAAAATTCCTGCTTTAACTTTCTCATAACTTCCAGCAGGAAATCTGTTGCGGATGTATCGGAAGCAATCAGCATTTTTATCTAGCGCCTTTACGAATTGTTTCATCGGGCCCAATTTGATATGCAAAGGTGGGAGGAGGATTCTATCACGATCAACCAACGGTTCATTTATCACATTGTTCTCCCCCACCACAAGTTCTTCACGTTCGGGCCAATCCTTTCTTTGCCAGTGTTGATCATCAGCTCTGCTATCCCACAGACAAAGAAAGCATGGATACTTCACATAACCACCTTGCTGTCCCAA
>JGI24158J21664_10011648_pt1 | contig 11690 bp, 7 predicted proteins | sample Ectturendosymbi3_FD_21664 | JGI IMG/M metagenome (IMG submission 21664)
CCCAAATGTGTTCACTACAAACGGGTAAATACCCGATTGAATTTTACTGATATGCTGCCATATCTGTACCAGCACTCTTTCCACGCGTGGAAAATTCAATACCGGACCGACACAAGAAGAAGTGCATGCAAAGTTATCTTTCCTGCCCTGCTGCGGTCCTCTCTGTCGACCCACTCCCTCTCTGCTATAATCTTTCGTTTGTGCACAGGGCACTGCCACCTAAATCATCATATGTCACGTATTGGTCTTCATCCTGACGGGCTCTGCGACCAGTGTGAAATACCAGCAACTGTAGAACACTTTATTGAAGTTTGTCCCAAATTCTCAGAGGCGCGACGACGTCTGAAACACGCAGCCGAAGATCTTGGTATACATTTTTTCACCCCAGAACTCCTACGTAGCACAGCCGCTGCGAAGCGTGTGGAAGCTTTTGTGCGAGAGTCAGGCATACGCATATAGATTCTCTTTACTCCTGCCCTGGCACTACAAAACCTCGCAGTCAAATAGTGCCATTCATCCCCCCCTCATAATAATGTTTTATTTTTCGTTTCTAGCCCTGATGAAGATAGCTGCATCAATTGTGGAAGCGTTGGCAAGTTTTTAACGTGTTTTTATGTTTTACCGCCGGCAGAACCTGATTAAAGTTTGTTAATTATAGTTTACTTGAACTTTTTGCGAAGCAAGTGTAATTTTAATAGAAAATGGTAACTGACTCCTTTACTCGTCGTGATGATTTAGAACCGGCACTGTCAACAATGTGTGAATGGAAACAAAATTGGAGGTTTCCATCGCTACTCAATCCATATAACCCATTAAGTCTATGGCCCTATGGTGGAAATGATGCTCAGAGCTGACGACTAGTTTTTGCTTTAACTGCTCCTTCAATATTCAAAAAGAAAAAATACGGAAGTTTGATACGCACAAACGTTATGAGAAATAAGAACTGTTAGCTCAAGCGTACAAGCAAAGTCAAGACCACATGGCTCCTACTAATTACGGGTGGGAATCGGGATCCCGTGAAAGAACGTATGTTGTTGGATGTTGAACAATACATCACCAACAATTTATACCTTCACGTTTTTGTGTTTTGTTATCACTTTATAGTTTTATGCATAAATACTATTTTGAAGTCTGATACCCTGAATTTTGACTAGTAATGACACAACAAGCAATGGCCTTCCTGTCCAGTGGATCTTGTCTCTCATTTCAGACAACATAAAACATGTTTAACAAGATAGCAGCACCACTGGCAGTAGATAACTGTCGCTTGGTTTGCTGAAACTTTCGCAATGTAAACTACAGCCTTGAAACGTTTTGGTAGTAGCTGTATATTGCAACTTCCCCCTCAAACATCTATGATGACTGTAACTTCCCCCTCAAGCATCTGTGGCGCCCCGTTGAATGGCGCCCCTTTGATATAAATGTGCCCCCTTTTGGTGCTTATTGAAGTAGAAACTGAAATTAAAAATATTTTAAAGAAAACAATCATAGGCGTAACCAGGTGCGCCAAAGGGGCCATTCACCCCCAAATTTTTAGCATATCTTGTCATTTTGTGCTTCGAGAGGCGATGTCACAAACCAACTACTGTTGCTTGTTTAAAGTCAAAATATTTGGCACCTCCCAAAATTCTGGGCTGGCTACGCCACTGAAAACAATGCTTTACTCTTGGTTGAACTGCAGGATTTACTTGCCAAATTTTACCCACTGCAGCCTGTAGTATGGAATAGTTGCAATGATTCTATTGTTTCGTAATAATACTAGTGTTCTATTAGTTCATTCTCGCATGAAAGCTGCCCCGCTTTACTCAGGTAAAAACAAACGCAGTCGCTTTCGCTAACACAGTTTTCGACTTGTCGCTGGGTTGTGCAAAAGTGCTTCGTTTTCGTTACAAGTTTATTTCTTTAATGCCTAATGGCAAGGGCGGGCAGGGTGCTGTTGATACGCAAGACAGCTGCTTCATTGTATGTCCCCATCCCAAGTCTGGTCTAGTATTGAGAAATTTAATAAATACAGTCATTTGAACTGCACAAAAACTAGTGTTTACGAAAAACTAGTTTCGAAAAATTGAATAAAAAATGTCTCGAAGAGTACTTTTTTGTTTTTAATATATTGTTTTTAATTTTAGGACTTGTGTCGCTGACATAAAGAAGATACAGCCGTTTTTGCACATGAAAACGTTTCTTGCGGCTGTTACGGTTTTGACCTATGCACGCGCTTCTTGATCACATTTACTTGTTTATCCGCTTTCAAAGAAAAGTTCCTGAAAACTTTCCTCAGTTCCGCGCGCAAATTGCGTTTTTCTGTAAAGGCAGTGCCATTGATTCAAAGAAGGAAAATGCATTCGCGAAGCGCGCGTATGCACGTAACACGGCTTTTTGTGAAAGTTACGGAAGAACCAAATTAACTTTGGGGATTACTTTAATGTTTTATTATCACTGTTCTGGAAACGGAAGGTTTTTCGCTCTTCGGACCGGTTTAAACCTGGCATTATTTTGCGGACTGGCCGTCAACAGAATAACGAATGTTTGGTGCATGCAAATTTATCACAACTCGTAAGTCACCATGGCATTGATTCAGCAATATATCTGGGCTTGTTTAGCCGCAGTAAGATGCTCCGACCTAGTGATTATGACAGTCAATGACATATGTGGTTTTGAAGAAACTTGGTGAACTTCTTGTTTTTTTGGGTGCTTTTGGCCGCAAACTTTTGCCAATTATTGAAAAAGAAATTGACATTTTTGACCTAGCATGGTGCAAACAGTCTGGGAATCATGAAACCTTACGCTAACTGTGGGATTTTCCACAGAGACGCAAACATGGCGAATTTATAAAAAAATTTGCAATTTTTGCAAAATTAGACCTTGGTTCTGTACGACCCGGTGGTTGCTGGCACCTGGTAGTGTATTGTTTGATTCAGCCTTTCATGCGATTTTGAGGCACAGTGTTCCTTCAGCAAACAACCTGCTCATGAAAAACAGTTTATTTTCTTCTTCTTTTCAAAATGTATTGCCATCTGGCGCATACAAAGGACAAAGAGAAAGAATGCTAGGAATTTCATTAAGGCGGAAGTCAACAAGCAAGCAACACGTGTGTAGTAAGACTGATGATGCAACCGGAAACACCGAGTGCTGAGCATTCATCATTGAACGTTTTCATCAAGCTCAACCTGTGTATTGAAGTTAACTTCTATTTACCAACGCCACTGCATGAGCTTCATTTGCAAGGCTGAGACTAACGATCGACATTGTATTGCGATTTTCAGCTCGGATATTATAGCTTTTTCCGTGAACATGCGCAATACCCGTAGCAATAGTTTCGTTGATATGTAGGTATATATAAACTGGTGAAACACATTCCGAAACAACCTCCTGTTTTTGTTCGAGAGGCTTAATGCACATGTTCACATAGTAACTGCACAAGCTAACACGATCTGTCTTCAACAAAAGGTGTGGCATTTATTGCGTTCGCTTGTCCGACTTTGCCGTCGTTCCATTCACATTTATCGATATCGAGCACATTTCTGCAGGCAACAGATGTGACTCAGTCATGGCTGGTTAATTCTAAAACTTCCCAGATGCGAATAGCTATCTGTGGATTTTGTGAGTAGGAGGCGCATTCTGAGATTTCTTGTATTTCATGTGAATGAAATCCGCTTGCAAGAATTACTATAAGACAGTAAAACACTTCTTGATAAGCACAGTGGCGCAGTTCGTATTGGTAATCATGCAAGTGGAGCAAGTAAGAGAGGCATCAAACACAGTTGCTGATTGGAAGAAGGAACGAAAAACAAAATTGCACAAGAGTAGACGTTACAAAGAATGCTGTGTACTTTCTTCCTCAAATATCGAGACCTGTTTATTTCTTTTAGTGCAACAAAGTTCGTTCAGCTTCTTTCGAAAAAATATTGTTGTTTCAAAACAAGTATAACTTCCAAGACTTGCAAATCCGTAGTAAAAACCGAGCAAAAGCAATAATTCAAATGAATACAAATGGTCTTGTATGCTCGTCATAAATGGAAGATCGCTCAACCGTAAAAAAAGCTTGGTGTTACCAAGTAGTACTGTTCTATGCTTCAATGATCAGCCCGCTAAGGCAGAAAACTGTCGTCTTTTCCATAGTGAACTGAAGAGGAATTCTAGCTTGACTGACATACAACAGTAAAAAAAATCCGGAAAAACTCGATTTAAAATAGAAAACTATAATTACACACGCATGGAAAGTAGTAAGATATATCAAACTAAACTTTTGCACAATCTCGGCAAGACATGCACCAGCCTCTGCAAATGTTGTTCATTGTTTTTCAAACAAAATAATAATAATTAAAAAACGGTGCCGTCTGGAAATTGACCACGTCATTTTCAAATAATTGGTTTGCGCAATGTTGTGACCAAATTTCATTTGGCTTGTCGCATGACGTCCTCGCCGATTGATTCATTTCATTTTTACTCACATTGCAGCGCACCCTGACCAGCCGGACGTGAATCAAACCAATCGCAAACAGCAANGGACGAATGGGCGCTTGCACAACACGAAAGTGAAACGCGAAACAAATGTGATTGAAAAACACATGCGCTAATAAATCAGGAACAGCTTGTAAACCAAAGACATTTCGTACTTCAAAGAATCGCAGTAGAAAAGCAAACACTGCGGTAATGACTACGACCAGGTGTTTTTACGCATGCGTGATTCCATAAAAATGTTCGCAGAACACGTCAATGCCCATATAAAGCACTTTTACAGAGCAGCTCTTTGAAAAGCACCGATCCCACGCTCATACAAGCATTGGATTGTTTTTTTTTTGTACGCAAACCAATATGCTCTTAACAAAAATTATTGATATTCAGGGACTTATCTAAATGTTTGAGAATACTCTTTATGTCACTGATGACATTGCGTAATGACACCTCTACAATTGCTAGTTTTCAGAAAACAGGTGGTAAACCATAAAATTACTACCTCTACAAAATTTTCAGGCATACAACGGATGGTTATGCACATTTGCACGACCTTTTTTAAAATTTTCAAAGACAATTTCATTATACTTGTTTCGTACTCTCTTTGGAGTGTCTAGAATGGTTTACGGGAGCCCCTCTCGCTTGCTCATGCTTTCAAAAATTTGGGGGATGAGGGTGTCTGGTGCAGCCCTGGTTGCTCGCCTTCTTGGTTTGAGAAAATATTAAGGATCGCTAAAATTTTTGAAAAGGCGTTTCGAATTTAAATGAGAGTAGTCAGTTTGAAACGTAATTAACACAGCAATTCCGTTAAAACTTGAAAGCAGCAGAAGTATAAGCAGAACCGTCGCCAGAAAGTCTTCAATAGGGGCTTTACGTTTTTGCAGGGGGGCTTGAACGTTTGTGCAGGGGGGCTTGAACGCAAAAACTCCATTTGTGTATAGTATTCCATATTTCAATTTGGGGGGGCTTGGAGCGTTGTTTGGAGGGGCTAAGCCCACCAAAGCCCTCCGTGGCGACGGGACTGAGTATAAGTGATGCTTATTCGAACCACAAACACTTAAGGCATAACACTAAACATCTTTAAGTGCCATAGCAAAATCTTCGCTAGCGCCTGCAGAAGAGCGTGGCAGCGATTAGCTAAACCAGGTGGTATGTGATTATTTCAAAAAAAAAGTGGCAGCATGCACAAGCTGCGTCTCGGTAAGAGCACCTCACACCATAAGGAACGTCTCTATGATTTTACTCAAAGCAAGTAAGGACGATCTCAAATTAATGTAACACCGCTGAACAAGCACGTTGACAGTAACGTTAATGGTTCAGCTGATGAATTTGAAAAGACGCAAAACAAGCTCTGCACTCAGTTGGTCTGTGAAGTCAAGAGATTCTTGCCATTCATAAAGTATCGAAAAGATTTAATGCATTTGACAAAAGTCTGCATAGTTTTCCAAACAACTTTTTACTTGGTATGAAAATCAAACGATGGAAAGGTTCGACAAGCTTCCAACTATCAATTTCGACTTTTCGACCTGGTCGCATCAGAACACGTGTTGCTGTTATTATCGCAACGTGCCAACAATTGTTGACGCATGCAACGTTTTTTCACTGCTGCTTCGTCACTACTTCTGTGACTTTGTAGAGCTAATGAAAACGTAGCTGAAATCGGTGGATGAATTATTTTTTACGTAGTTATTTCATCCGAATCAAGCGCCGAGAAACAACACCACGCAGGCTCTTTCGCTGGCTCCACAGCTGGTGGGTGAAAGCAAAGGGTTTTTTAATCAACGCAATGCTTCATTTGTAAATGCTTAAAGTTAAACACGGTTGCTCAGAACACGGTGACAAACTGACCAGTAGATAGTGTAGGAACTTTACGTTAGGGCAGCGTTACCGCCTACAAGTAGTTTTCCCCCAAAATAAAAACACATTGAGACCAATTTCCAACCAATGGAAAATTTAGGCAATTATTTTGTTGTTAGTTTTCCTAGAAAAACTAATTTTATGTAAACACTGATTTACTTTCAAATGTACATTGTAGCAAAGCCTATGCTTTTATGTAAGTAACCCTTTCCTTTATTGAAGAGATTCAACAGACTAAAGGTTTACATATTTTTGTTTCAGAAAACCTAAAAGAAAATTGATTTCAAACCGTTATTAGCCATCGTGTGAAATTACACGTGGGATTAACCAACTAGATTCGGAAAATTCGTGACAGCTCTTAACCATCAGTACTCCTTTCGCAACAATTTGCAAAACAAGTCCACAACACTATACACAGTGAGGGCAAGCGCTGTGTTACGTTTACTATCAGTCAAATATCAAAGCAAAGACTGGAGACAAAGGTGCCTTAAACAAATATGAACAGCACGTTTGTCAACTGGACGTTTATGTCTGGAAGGAATGAAAAGGACACCAATAGCCTGACTTTGAAATAAGTTGTTTGACAGCTCAATTACATGTCGAAATGAGTTTGAAAAACATTTCTGGTGAAATACGAGCTGCTGAAGCAAAATCTTACAAGGAATGGGAGGCAGCTTCGGCGGCTTATAAAGGTTCATAAAAAGAGTTACAAAAAAACTAATAGGGAACAGATGTTTCAGAACCAAAAGCAAATTGAAATATTCATAATTGCACTGAAAATTAAGTAAGCAGCATTGCAGTAGCACATAAGAACTACTTTTCCGCATAAAATGTTGGGGAATGCCTTCGACAAAAAACCCAAACCGTTCACAGTCAAGGAACTGTAGCATACTCACAAAATTCGATACCTGCTTAGAAGTGGCTCACGCACAGATCCATTGTTCTTTACTCGGACAACCAAAGCCAGGCGTAACGCAATGCGTGCCTGCTAGCAAAACAGGAAGATCCGGAGTCACTGAAAATAATGAAAGCAAGACCTATAGCATGGAAGCCATTTCGCTTTTGCGTTGACTAATTTGGAAAGAAAATTTGTGAGTACTTGTAGTATTTCTGCACCAGCTGGGCTTGACATTTAAATGCAACTCAGGTTTGCAGTAAATTTGTATCAAATGATGGATGAGCAACGTGTTACACTGCAGCGGCATAGATGTTTTATTGCATATTTGTCTTTTCGTTGGATTTGCGGAGAGTCAATATTGCTTTTGATCTCGTAAACCAACTACAGTCAAGTGCATCCTACGTTGTGTTGTTTATTTTCTTCCTCACGACCCCTGGCCTTTCTGCGAAAACTCTGGAACGCATAGCTATTTTAATTTAATAAACAACTGTACGAAAACAAAGCTCAGCCGCTAAAAACATCGGTTCAGGTTCGACAATATCTTTAAATCTCTTTGGCAGTACTTGGAAATCTGATGAGGCGGATCTTTGTACAAGTCGAGTATCGCGATCGCTGCAATGTACTTGTTGTCGAACTCATCGGAAACAATGAACGATTTCAAGCTCCTGCTGAGCGACGTGCGCTGAAAATTGTCAGCTTGCTCGCGTTGAAGTCTTTGAAAAGACAAAATCAACGAGCAGCAGCTGAAAATGCGCGCAACGATGAACCGCCGAAGCCGGGAAGCTAGCTCAAAAACTTCTGTTTCTGTTTGAGCCTGTTCACGTAAGAAGACGGACTTGTCTTCTGCCGCTGCTTTACAGCAAGAACTGTGGCGTGCTTGACACATAGATGTCTTCCAGAGTTCGGCGTCGTAGGGTGCGTCAAGTGAGGCGATTGCTGAGTCTTCTGGATGTTCAACTAGATGCTGTTGCAGTTTCTCGTCAGTTTCTTTTATGACGTTTATTGGGACGTCCCTCATGCTCTGTATGTCGCTCAAAAGTTGGAGAACATTCGTTGAGGACGACGTGTGTCCTGTTTCACCCGGTAACGATACCCTTTGCGGCTCGCGGCGACAGTGAGGCTGGCAAATTGCCGAGGCCGAGGAAGACACCCTTGCCCCGATCGGTGCTTGAAGAATATTGCAGACAACCGACAGGAAACTTTCGAGCTCGCGCCTGCACGCACTACCTTTATCGTACGCTTGATTAAGAACTGCAGATAAAATATCTAGATTTTCGACTGGTTTTCCACAGCGTGCACTCTCGTTTCGGAACTGCGTGAATTGCACGACTTCGTCGTTGATTCGAACAGAGAAGTATCGCTGCGGTCCAGCGATAAAGTCAAGCAGGGCTCTTTTCATTCGCTTCTTATCACTGGAGTAAAGGTCAAACGGGCAATACTCGGTGTGCGGTTTCGAAGGCTGGTAGAGTCTTTGGTAGATCTTTGTCAAGCAGAAAAAGCATTTGCCTTGAACGAACGAGCAAGGTTGCTGAAGGAAGGAGGGAATGTAACATGATTTAGGTCGGAGCTCAATGCTGATTACGGGGGCGCAGCTCTGCGGGACACAAGGATTGTAGGCGCCTTCACTGGCGTTTATATCAGGCACTTGCAACACGCTTTTGCAAAAGTTTGCCATTACCATCCCATAAGAAGCTGTTTCGTCCAGCTTGTGATCACAGTGTGACTTTGGTCTAGTCACACTCCGCAACTGAAGAGAAAGCTCTTCCAGGAACTGTCGGGTTACCCTGACTTTTCTAGCCCTGAAATGCAGCGAGTATTTGTCCAAAATTCCATACACCACATTCTCCAAAAATTCCATCTCGTTGCATGATGTAACAGGGATCTCACTTCCGCTATTGCAAGCCTTGGGCAGCCGAAGCAGATACGGGGAATTGGCGTTGGCAAACACAATGTTGTTGTTGCCTTCCGCTCGGTACTCCCATTCCGATGCGATCAAGCGCATCTCTACAACATCAGGTCAACCAAAAATATATTCTATTGCAATTCGCACCTTTCTGCCGAAAAAAAACAAAAAAATCGAATGCGNTTATTCGCTTATCAATACGGCCATGGCACCTTGCTGTACAACGTTTAAATACAAACAGGGTTAGCATTTCCAGCCAGCTTACTTCGAGACGAAAGCTTTAGATCAGATTTGTTGCAACGGAAACGTTTGCATTTCAACTTTCAAAACGTCAGTGCTTTCTGTAAGGAAAAGAACCAGAAAATTCCACGCAGAAGTTACATTTTTTGTGGAATAGGACAAGAATTTGCCAAGTGCAATCTGAAACGTGTTAAATATATCCCAAACCAGTGGTTCTCAAAGTGGGTGGAATCGCCCACTTTGAGAAATTGGTTTTGAGCGGCAAGGGGAAAACAAAACAAAGGGGGCGATAGGGGGCAAAGCAACAAAAAGGAGGAAAAAACGCTCAACTACTAGCATTAATCAATCATTGAGCTAACTTCAATAGCCCTGTAGTATGATTTACTAGTTTCTTGCAAATTTTAATTTACAATGGTAATCGTTGGCGGTTGTTGCTAAAGCACTTTCCGTTAAATTTTTACTCTAGGTCGCCTATGTCCCCGGCTACAGCGTGCGTTATTTTCACAAGAACTCTGATCGTGTTATTAGCGCGTAATACAATTGCTTGGTTCCGCTATTTAACAGCTGCGCTCAGCTATTAATACTTTCTTTAAAAATACTACCCCTGTGTTTGCGGTATGAGACTTGGGGGCGACAACGATGTGTCGAGAAGGAAAAGGGGGCGATGGAACAAAAAAGTTTGAGAAACACTGTCCCAAACTAAATCTCAATCGAACGTTTAGTCATGAAACAAGTAAAGCATGGTTTAAAACCGCTTCGACGTTAGACTGATCACAAACAAGAATTGCTGAATAGACATTTGCACTAAAAAGCGATGAAATCACTCCCGAAATATTGATGAGCCTGAGATCCATTGATGCATATTCTATAAGAATATGAAGAGCCCTAACGATCCATAGTTAATTTCCACTTGTTTTTACTTGAAAGTGTTCGCAGCAGTCTCCATAAACTGCTCAAGGAGATATCAGTGCAATGAAAACCGAATGTATTTTTTTGGTAAAATCTTGCCGACTAATTTTCTAGTTTTAGAATCGCGGCGACAGTTTTTTTTTCATTCGCAGCTTGGCTGCGCGTACCACTGGCGAAGAAGCGAGTACGCCTAATCATTTTCACCCCTGCGACGAACAACCCCGCCTGTGCCAAATAGCATGGATCAAATCGTAAAAAAATCATGCAGAATAGTTCCAAGGTTTCACTCCACTCTTTTCATTTAAAAGAAGAGAAGACGCTTCCTACAACATGGAACACACGTTATCCCGGCATAACCATAAAAACAATAAATGCTTATCAAAGTTGACACTTTAACAGTACGCTGTGGTTTTTAACAGCACGCTGTGGTTTAAGGCCGTGACGATAAATAAGTTTCATTTGTTTGCTCCAATGCTGACTGCAACTTCCAATTGTAATAATGAATATGACTTTTTTGTTATTGCTACATTAAAAATTTGCTCTGGGGCAGGGGTTTTCAACCTGGGGGTACATGTACCCCCTAGGGGAACACTTGCCTATCTGAAGGCGAACATTCAAGGTTAGCAATAGAAGGGAAAAATATATTTATACATTACTTATTTCCAAATATTTAAACATATATCAGTGTATGCTCTTTAAAAAAATCATCATATGCTTATTGCTAAATTTATCTACAATTAATCATTATAAAATATTTGGGAAAAAGTCGAACCATGCCATGGAAAGAAATTTTAGAGGTACATGCTCATCTGTGGAAATGCTGAAGGGTCAGATGTTCAGAGAAAGGTTGGGGGCCCCTGGTCTACGACTATTAGTGCTAACCAACTACGGCAGGACTCTGCCAAGCGCGAAATGCGGGACTTTGCTGCATGGTTCGTGGATGTGATCTTCCACAAGCACATGCACTTGTGTCTTAGCAATTTCACGGAGAGCTTTCAGTGCGCTTCCTGACTTTCCAGCAATACCCAAAAGCACGAGAGACTGTGGCAACAATACCACCAACAAGCATTAGCAACAGACCCTAATCGCCAACCTGTATGACAAGCAACTGCTTTCAAAGCTTTCTCAACTCTACGCTGCTTGCGCTTGTGTAACGGTTTCTCAGAAAGTAAATGTATTCCATTACATTTGCACGCTACAGTTGTATGCATGCCCACATTTTATTGGAGTAATTAAACAATTATGAACGAAAGGGAAAAGTCAGTTTCAGAGAATTGGTGTAAGTTAATTGTTAAATATGCTTTTTCGTGCAAATATAGAGAATTTCGCACTATCCAGAACAAATCGCAAATTTGTAAGTTTAGCCGGTGCTCAACTGGCAAACTCCTAACTTTGGAGCAAGTATCTCACTAATATAAAAATAATTAT
>JGI24158J21664_10011650_pt1 | contig 11690 bp, 7 predicted proteins | sample Ectturendosymbi3_FD_21664 | JGI IMG/M metagenome (IMG submission 21664)
TCCCAGGAAAATTATGTCATTTCCAAAGTTCAGGAATTTTCAAATTACAGAAAAACGGCTGACACTACGAAAAAACTAACGTTATTTTCGGACTCAGTGCACCAAAAAACATCAAGAAACACCAAAAAATCAAAATAAAAAAAAACAAGACCAAAAATTCATTGCCCAGTGTTATTGGTGAGTCTCCTAGCCTTTCCCTGACCTTGACAGACTTGGTATATATGAGTGTTGCCACTGTGTTATGAAGAAAAACCTCAGAATTTACCTTGAAAAAAACCCAGAAAACAATAAAAAAGCAGACATACAAAATGTTTAAATAAACCAAAACCAAACTTGAAATGTACGCTATCGGTACTTGCACATAAAAATTAAGGTAATATGCATTATTTGCATCATATTTTTAACAAGTTCAAGTATATTTTTGAACATACTGACAATTTCCGAGTAGGCTAGCAGCAAATCAAATGCATAAAGTAACGTAAATAAACTAGTTAGATCTTTTCTAAAAAACGCTTAATTTTTTTTTTTTTACTTTCCTTTAAATGCACAAATTGAAAAACATGTACATGATACATTCAAGGTCTGACAGTTTTCTTTTCACCCTAACCATTGCATTCATTGCAATATTTGACTACTAATTTGATATTGAAAATTTTACATTCATACCTATCACAATGAGCCTGTAAAACAATGAACAGATTCTCAACCACAGCATCTTCAAAACCAAAAAAAGCATTCTGAAATCATGCACAAGCAGCCACTGACATATCAGTGATAGATCAGAGTGCTGACCTGTGCTTAGCCAGTGCTTAATCTGTAAACCATTGTATTTCAAACAATTTGGTTAAGCCTAGTCCTACTCATCTGTACTGACCATTGACTCTGCACATTACGCCTGTGAAACTACTGTATTCTTGAATGGAAAATGCAGCAATACAACATACATTCCTAAAATTTGACCAGAGTCAAAAAACCCCAGAACCCCAGATGAAACAGAAACCCCAGAAAACAGCAGTGGCAACATTGGTGTATACTGTAATGTCATTGTCCTTGCAAAAGACCTCAAATTGTTCTTCCATTACTCTAGCACAATTTCAGTGGAACCAGTGTGTACATTCTATTCTCCATCACCAAGTTATATCACATATTGATCACAAATTACTTTACAACCAGCAAACACCACGCACTCACTCAAGTTAATAGATTTTAGTTCTAGCATCGCAGCTGCAAGCTTAAGCAAACAAGTCAATTAATTCAAACATCTAAAAACTAATTGAATAAAATTCTTGAATGGCAGTGTCTATTTTGCTGTCACTGGCATGAACACTGCAGGAGCTATTTTGCCATTTAGTTGAACCTGGCTGCTGACTGCTTGAATTGGTCACATGACAAGGATGATACACATGGATTAGTGCATTGTCCTTGCATTGTGACCTAAAACTCTGACCCAAAATATAAACTCATGTCTGGTTTTCGACCATATTTGAGCAGGAACAGATACGTTCCACTTGAACGGGTTCACCATGCTACTAAGTATTACACTATTACCAACTCAGTGTTATATGTGGACAAAAAGCTGAATACAGTTAAAATGGCAAAAATATCCCCAGCAGAACTTTAGCCAGTGGCGGCAAAATATATACTACTGTACTTTCTTGAATAGAATTGAGAAAGAGTGAAGGATCTTTGGCAATGAAAGTAAGTAAATGATTTGATACCCAATAGTTTGTTTTTGTCCTAGTAGTTGGTATTGATTTTTTCAGACAAAGAGCACAATAATGGATAGGTGGTTTAATAAAGTTGCCCTAGTTACTGGAGCTTCTCATGGTATTGGCCAATCGATCACTGAAAAACTTGCTGAACATGGCATGAGAGTTGTGGCTTGTGCAAGAGGTATAAACAAGCTAAATGAGCTGGCAGCAAATGTCAACAAAAATAGTATGGGAGAAGTGTTTCCATACCGATGTGATATTACAAATGAGAAGCAAGTTGTTTCCATGTTCAAGTACATCAAGGAAAAGTTTGGCATTTTGCATGCTTGCATCAATAATGCAGGACTTGGTTTGAAAGCAGCTACTCTTCTTGATGGAAAAACAGAGGTATGTTCTTTCCAAATTAAAGTGCTTATTCCGTAACAACCACCTAAGCTGCTAGGTCAGCAGCAGGGTGTTTGTTACAACTCTAGGCTATATCTTTGATGAATGTTCCTTTATTAACTTCAATGAACTTGTCTGGTTTTGATTCAGTGGTTTTGAAAAGCCGGTTCTGGAAATAACAAAAAATTTTCCACATTTATGATTTGTGTTCAACTTGAAATGCTTTGGGAGTTTAGCTTGAATTTTATTTCTTCAGAATATCAGTGAGCACTTCACCTATGCGACTTGGGTATGTTTAGAGAACTTTTCATCAGGTCCTTTGATTTGTTGCAGAGTTTTTCAGCTTTTAGCAATGGAGTGAAACCATTTGATTTTAATTATCAAATTTTTAACCACGTTTTCTGGTCATGCGCATGTTTTCATTTTCTTGTGAAATTGTTTTCTTTTGTCATAGTTCTAACACACATAATAGTGCAGCCAAATTTTTGTAAAGCTGCTTGAAATCTTGCAATATTCTTAAAAGATGCTCTAAAATCAAATGGTTATGCCAACATATCATATAGGACTGGAAACAAATGCTGGATGTCAATGTGCTTGGTTTATGCATTGGGACAAGGGAGGCTGTGAAATTGATGAGGGAGAGTAAGGTTGATGATGGCCATGTGATCAACATCAATAGCATGTCAGGCCATCGAATTGTTGGTATGCCATTCTACTCAGCAACTAAGTTTGCTGTCACTGCTTTGACTGAGGGTTTACGACGAGAATTGGTTGAAGCCAAGACTCATATTCGTGCCACATCCATATCACCTGGTTTGGTGGAGACCAACTTTGCATCAACGTGAGTTGTGCGAAATGATCGAGATTGTTTGTAAAACAAGGTCCTCATAGATGTGAATACAGTTTGTTTTGTATTTGCGCCAATTGCATTGCGTGGTTCTGTCATTCATTTATCAATTTACTGTGACTTCATTTCACAAAGTTTTAACCAGGCTGCAGCATTTGCAGGATACCATGTTGTGCTCTTTTTATTTGACACTGTGCAGTTGTGAAGTAATAGCACTTGATTTATTTTCTTGAATCTTGCATGCCATAACATTCCAAGGCATCAACCATCTAAAAAAGGTAACTCTCAACTTGCGATTTGCGCTCATGGAAGAATTTCAGGTTATTTGAGAATCAAATAAGTGAACAATCTATCGCATACACTTTGTGGGTAAGTTGTAAATCTATGGAAATGTGTGTTGACCAAATTTAAACGTTGAGTTTTCCTTTTTTGGGTGTATGGTGTTTCAACATACTTTCATACATACATGTTGTGCAAAGGTTGTAAGCAAAAGATCTCCGCCCTGTTTATGTTTGCTAGAGTTCCAGGCACAGACACAAGGGGGTGCCAACCATACATGAAAAGTATTTACATGAGCCTTGAGTTCATTGAATGTCATCATCAAAGATGTTGGATATTGCTTTTACTTGCTTGTTAAAGGTGTTCAAAATTAAGATATTTGGTATTTTTATCTGCAATACCCCTGTGCCCAGATGAATTAAAAACTTACGCACTATGTCCTGCAGGGATCATGCCTGAACCTTGTCAGTTCAGGTTTCTAACAAGTAACAACCTGACTATCGTCTTTCAAAACATAAAAAACTATCTACGATGTATGTTCAAGAATCTGGTGTTTGTGACCAGCAACAAGACCTTAACGTGAAAGTCATGAAGGCACTCAATCTGCAGGCCTACACACTCTGCTTGTATTTGCTGTCAGTTGCTCAAACTTTGCTGTTTCTTCGTTTTTGCTCATTGGCTTAGTTCAGGCGTATGCAGCCTTTTTTGCTGACGGGCCACATACGATTTTTGGAAAGTTATCGTCGGCCACATCAATTTTTATTGGATGAAACTTTATTCATTATCTTAAAAATTAAGTTTAAGTGGCAACTCAGCAGATGGAGTATATGATGTAATAACCTCTGTTTAAAACAACCAATCACATGTCGGCGACAGGCTTATTGAAAAACTGTGAAGTAAATGAGACATGTGACATTATGACGTCTCTCAAATCAGTCAAACGTAATTTACTCATGCATATCGTTACTATGTCTCTTTAAAGTTGAGTCTACTAATGCGATGTTTGATGTTGAAGGTCTTTACAGAGTTTCAGAATGTTAGCTTTCATAGAACTGCAAGCAACTTGCAGTTGACCAATCAAATGTTGGTCTGACAGTTCTGTGTTTTCCTTTGCAATGTTTCATCTTTGAAAAAAATTGAGGTGCTTCCAAAAAGTGAAATGATCTTCAAGGCGTGTTCGGCAAGGTTCGGATGCTTCCCTCGAACATATCTTTTGTAAAAAGCTCACAAGATCGTTTTTGCCAAAGGCTCTTGTCATATCATATCTGACTGCAGATCAGTCAGTTCAAATTGGACGCGATCAGGGCTTTGATCCACAACTGTGTTAAAAGGGTCACAAAATATTAAAATCCACTTCAAGGTTTCAAAAATCCGAGAAGCAATCACCAAAAACGGCACACCGACTTTTTATCATTCTACCATATTTTCATATTTAATAACAAGTCCTTCCTCCTTTCAAGATTTCAAGCATGAGAAGTGTGTTAGCATGCAGTTAGTGAGCTGACCATTAAAAATATCCAGTTTGTTTTGGAAGGATGTAATACGCTCAATTATTTTATCTGCCCGTTGTTTCTTTCTTTGAAGTTGCCCGTTTTGATTTTAATAGATTTTAATATTTTAATAGTGTTACATCGGTAAGGAATGCCAGGTCATTCACCCACTCAACGTCGTTTAAAAATGAGATATCCTGGTTCCTACTTTACATAATTGACATTTAATATCATCTCTTAAATGCCGGAATTAAAGTGACTGCCCCTTAACAAACCAACCGATGAGAAATACTTAATATCTGGACCGGGCAATCGCATTCAAGTTCTTCTAAAAAACTTGAATTGCCTATGGTTTAATCCTCGGGAACGAATGCACTTGATACTGTGAACAACACTACTTTCATGAGATCAATGGCATTCAGTGCTTTNTTGCATAAATTTNCTTGGTGGATAATGCAATGGTTCACCACCACTCTTCGTGCTTCCATCACAGGTTTTATGGTGGCGATCGCCCCTCTGGATTCGCCACTATTGTAGCATCTCCCGAACAAACTAACCTGTGTCTGCTGTTGAGTCCTGGGCGTAGTTTATAGCAGGGGTCACCTACCTATTCGTAACTGCGAGCTATTTGTGTACCGATTAATGCGAAGGGCTACTAGTTTGATACACGCCTCTGAAATTAAAAAATTGCTCAATTTACCTCCAATTATTTTAATATTGATATTTGTTAATGTGAAGACATTTATCATGCTAATGTTATTTTTAGAACAGGCCCGCGGGCGACGTACATGGTCCTTGCGGGCACCACGTTGATGAATACTGGTTTATAGAGTCCGCATTCTTTTTCCTTTTTCCAAAGCGTTACTTACCTTGGGTTAATCGTGATCCACAGAGGTCTTCGTTGTTACTTTATTCTGGTGTAACCTTCGGCGATACGCGTTGTTTCCAAAGTTTTTCCAGATGCCCAGGGCAACTGCTTGTTTGTATGCCTCCCTAACAATGTCTGGTCTAGTATTGAGAAATGTGAGAAATCCAGGCAGTTGAAATCGAAATCCGTGAAAACCAGTGTTGCCAAAAAACAAGTTTTTAAATATTACACCCATGCACCATGTGTTAGTAGACGATACGAAAAAGCATCTGGTTACAGCATTTTAATTTTTGTATTTTCACTCTTTGAATCCCCCCACACCTCTGCACATCCCTGCTGGAACACCCTTGAATAAGATTTACAGGTGGAAGGTGTGGCTTTTATTCCGCCAAGCGTTTTTTCAGCCTTTCCGTCTCATTCCTTTCATCTTCTGCTGACGCCACATGATGACAAAATCGCTGATCATGTTTGTCGTGTTGCGTGTGTTGTAGAAACGAGAACTAATGACACAGATATTCGGTTCTAGCATGACTTTAGCTCGTGCCTGTTCTAGCGTTGTGCGTGAATCTTTACGAACGTTCGTCAAAACTCCAATTGATAACAGCTGACGTCGTGCTTCACGAACATGCAGCGTGCTTGTCATTGTTGACTATTTCGGTTTTGCACTTTTGTCTTGTTGCCAAAGGCAACAATTGCAAATTGTGCATATTTGGCAGATCTGGTCGAAGCGAAGAGCAGGTAAAGAAACTTTACTCAAGCATGCAGTGTTTGCAAGCAGACGACATCGCCAGTGCTGTCGTGTTTGTGCTGCAATCACCGCCTCACATGAACGTCAATGAGATCTACATCAGACCAACAGAGCAGCAATCTTGATTGAAAAAGCAAAGCTATGGTACAATACAAGTGATAAGGACCTGATACAGTTCTGAGCAGTGTTTGTTTTAGCTTCTGAACTCTTCAAACCTGTGATGAACGTTGGTAAATTCAAACTGTATAGATCAGGGGTGGGCAATTAGCGGCCCACGGGCTAAATGTGGCCTGCCACAGCATTTTTAGTGGCCCACGGAAGCATTCAGAAAATATCTTCAAATCTGAAATATCCTCGAACGTATCACAACAAATGTTAATGCTGACTGGTTAGGCTAGCTTAACCGAGACTTGCTTCTATTTCACTCAGGAGGTACGGCCCTTCGCCAAACGTGGCCTTCTCAAAATGGCCCCCGAGCCGAATTAATTGCTCACCCATGGCATAGACCACTGGTTCTTAACCTGGTGTAAATTTACTTCTGGGCGTGAATTTCATATTTTCAGAGGGTAAATTTGCTGAACTATAAATTGCAGCAAATGTAAATTTTTATAAATCATTCTGAACTAAGAGTTCGCAAATTTCGCATTTTTAAGAAATGGCACCACTGTGTGTATTGGGGGTAAATCTGATAATATTGCTTGATAAGAGGGTAAGGTATGTAAAAAAAAGGTTAAGAACCACTGGTATAGACAGTTTGAATTTATTTATGCTTTGCAACAACAGCGTGTTCGTGGCTGTATTATTTTGATTTATTTATGCTTTGCAACAACAGCGTGTTCGTGGCTGTATTATTTTGATTTATTTATGCTTTGCAACAACAGCGTGTTCGTGGCTGTATTAGTTTGATTTACATCACGCAACGCAAGTGGTAGCAATATACGAAAAATAACAGTTAATTCCTGTGATTGAAAGGTTATTGTAACCAGGTAAGATGCCGCTCGCTCTCAAAATCCTCTCATTCGACTGAGCGCAGTGTCTTCACGTGGTTGAGAATTTTTCTATTATCTGCAATTTTATGGAAAGAAAGCAAGCATCATGCGGCTTGAAATGCGCCACCTGTGTGTGGCAAGGAGAGGAAACGACCTTTCTCGAATATGTTTCTAGGTGTTATACAACTCGGTGCAACTGCCTTATTGTGACGATCTGTCACTGAGCAATGTGCTTATGGTTTTAGGGCACGTTACTCCAAAGTTTTCGTTTGCCCGATAGTGAAGTATTGCAGGCGATGTTGAAAGAAAGTCACATACAGTGAACCTCAGTTAATCTGAATCTTCGCCAACACCGGATAAAACTGGTGGTACGAATGATTTCTAACATTTTGTTTTTATAAAATTATTCGGTTTATGTGTTTTTTTTAATCCGGATCTTCGCCAATACCGGATAAAATCTGCTATTTTCGCATCTCGTAATATGGATTTTTCTGTGCTTACACACTGTTGTGTTCTCAAAGTGCATTCACTGGTCTCTAGGAAAGATTCGGCAGTTTTCAGGTGCAACACAAGCGTGCTCACGATCACCAACGAGCGTTTAGAATTACAACATCGGCCGCAATTGCGCGCCACATTCGACTAATCGTAAAGACACGATTATTTCGTCACACACGGGCATGGCATATCACGTTGAATATGACACTCAAGCCACGCCACCACACCACGGTTTCAGTCTGTCGATCAGTGTTGAGTGTATGTGTGCAGAGGATTACTATCTCCGAGTGTATTGTACTCGGTGACATGTCTAAGACTTGGACACTGCTTATGGATCAGACGCAGAAAGCTATGCGTCAGTCCAAAATCCCAGATTTCTTCGCAGCCAAGTAGTTTAAAATTATGAACGTGAGATTGTTCATTAACTGTGTGGATATAGCGGTAACTAGTCTTTTTCACCTGGTCTTTTTTGAGGTGTTTTAGTGACCCGATTCGGGTCCCTAGAATTGAAAATCGGGTCTCTCGAATCAGAGAAAATTATCATCGGGTCACTAGAATTAGAGAAAATCGTGTCCCTAGAGTCGGAGAATTCGGGTCCCTGCAGGTCCATATCGGGCACCTAACATTTTCTTTAAAAAAAAACTGGTCATACTATTGTAAGTAGCCTACATCACTAAATTGATTTTACGTTAGTTCTACGAAAGTCTGCTGTTGTGTCGTAAATGCGTTCAGTTTAAGTAATTTTCACCGTTATCCCGGTACTTGGATGACGTCAGTCTAGAAACAACCATTATCGGTTAGTCCGGATCTTCGCTTAAACCGGATGAAATCGTCGGTCAAATCGAATCTGGCTTAACCGAGATTTACTGTATGTTGAGCTGCTCAAAAGTGAACCAAACGAGTGTGATGTCAAAACATGGCATCCACGTCTGTCAGCTACCACAAGCAAGCGCAAGTTCCGCAGACTGTGCGCATGCATCTGTGGTGGTGGTGGACATGAAATCGACTACTGTTCTTCACCGGGCAGGGTCAATAAGGTCCATTTGTTTTGAGAAATTTGTGGTTTCCTTGAGACTTCTCCCTTTTTTCTGACTGATGCGTTTACGCAACCTTAGGCTGCGTTGAAAACAGTTCAGAACAGCAGAAAAATATCAGTGCAATTTGCAACATGACCAATGAGTTCTTACGTGATTGAGCTTGCAGTTTTTTTTAACTTAGTGAAAGGTTGGTTGATTCGCCAGTGCTGGCCAAGTGAATAACATTTAAGGTGCTTGTTAGTATCATCGATTATAATCAGCAGTGTCCGTCCAGCGGATATCTTTATTTCTCAAGCCTTTACCAGGAATTGCACTCAAGCTTTTAGGTCATTACGACTCTACTTCAGTAATCATATCACACGTAGTTTCATAGCAACTTGCGTAGGTGTTAATGGTGTGGTTGAAAAAATGCAGCTCTGATGATCGCAGGATTTAATCGATCTGCCCATATTTTACTTGCGATATGCTTGCGCAGACTTTTTGAACCTTGTAAATAAAAGTTCTGTGATTCTATGCACCTTGTTCAACCTTAGCGAATTTGTGTTTGCTCACTTCATCTTTTTCGTTAAATCTGTGTTGCAAGATGTAACGATCGTTCGCTTCGCTGCAAGTTTCCATCACTGTTCCGGGTGTGCTTCATCCTTTGCTGATACCTCTTTCCATATTAACAACAATAAATTCTTCCATGCTTTGTTTCGTATTATTGTCACTAAAGTATTTCCTATTGTCAGGCCTTTTTATGTACAGCAGTTTCGTTAGTTATTGTAGTGGCAGCTTAGAGCTTAAATCAGCGGTTGTTAACCTTACCAACCCCGGGGACTTCTATTCCTAAAGATATTGGCTTCGGGACCGCTCGTCTGCGTTGTCATTAGTCAAAGTTGTGGTCGCTGTTTTGTGTGCATTTGTGAGTTAAAAATAAACCTTTTCGAATTCCTTCTGGGAACCCACAGATTTTTCACTGGAGACTCTGAACCCGCAGGAGGCAGTTCCCCCAATTTTTCTTGTGCACCCCGAAAATTTCATGTGACCAAGAAAATCTGTTTCAAACATATAGTGAAAACAAAAATCTTCCACCCCTAAACTGCACTTTGCCTCCCCAAACTTAGAACCTGACTATGGGCCCGTGGGGCCCCTTGAACCACAGGTTTGAAACATGTTTTGCGCAAGCGAATGACTTGTCGAACATTTTCGTTGTTCGTCGCACCTAACGTGATCTGCGATGCTAGCGAGCATAGGAAACGACGCCGCCCAACCTTTTCTGATTGTAGACCTATTTTTCAAGTCGCCAGCCTTCCGAAATCCATCAGTCCGGCGGCAACATCCTAAAGTCACACACATCGCTTCCCCACTGAGCAGCAATAAACCAGGTAAAAGTTTCTTGTCACAACTACACATCAAGAACGGATCCAGTGGGGGGGGGGGCGATAGCTCCCCCCTAAAACCTACAAAAGTACCATTTTTCACCATGGTTTTGTACAATTCGGAAAACAACATTCGCGATATAGGGTCATTTTGCCGTATAAGTCACCGGTGATTAGTCTGGTATTGGAAAAGCTATTACCAAAAATCTTGTTGAAAATGGGATGAAAGTTGTCGCTTGTGCAGAGAATGAAAAGATATATTCACTTACCGTAGGTCTAAGCTAAACCGCAGTAACCAAGGAGGAGTGTTTCCCTATCAGTGCGATGTCACAAACGAGGAACAAATGCTTTCTATATTTAAGTACAGTACATTAAAGAAAAGTTTGGTACGTTGCATGTTTGTGTCAATGGCGCAGGTGTTGCGTCAAAACGAGCCACTTTGCTCCACGGTAAAACAGGTGAGTTGCAGCTTCTTGTATTCGTTCGCTGATAAAATCTTCAAAAACGTAGTTGCTGACCAGGACCGTAACCAAGGGGAGCTTAGACCCACTGCAGAATTTTTCACCCTCTCTCTGGAAAAATGTGTTGGATGCAGTTTACAAAACTTGGCCCCTCAGGAAATTCATCGTCCCACCTGGTGTTCCAAGCTGGTTACGGGCCTGTCGCTGTCTAAGTGTATCTGCGTAAAATAGCAGCACTTTACTATGGCTCACGACGTTCTCGTTAATTTTGAGTTGAAGCCAATTCTCGGACTCAGCCAAGCAAGACTATAAAATGAGTACTTCGTCGAAAGTGCGCTTCATTCAGGGCATGCATAACGTGCGAACCACTAAAGCTAGCTCTAAAAATGCGGTTTTTCGCCTATTTTGTTTTGCAAAAAAAAAGCGGGAAATTGCCACTTAAAATTGTTCTCAGGCCGTGATTGCGTCATCCAAAATCCCTTAACCTCCCCCATTCGTGACGTCAGTCCCTTAACCTCCCCCATTCGTGACACAATCACTTTACAAAGGTTGAGGGCCAGTGGCGTGCGAGGCGGGGGGCTGTCGCCCCCCCGGCTTGAAAAATTCAGGGCAAACTCTGTTTTCAGGGCAAGCTCATGTTTTTCAAAAATCCTGAAAGATAGAAAATATTTCAATACAGTGAAAAATTCTGTTTTTTAGGGCAAGCGCAGGTTGTTCAAAATTCTGAATGATAAAAAACATATATTCAATACAGTGAATTCAGGGCACAATCTGTTTTTTAGAGCAAGCACAAGTTGCTCGAAATCCTGAATGTAAAAACTGTATTCAATACAGTGGATAATTTCAGGGAAAACTCTGTTTTCAGAGCAAGCGCAAGTTACTCAAAAATCCTTATTTCAATGCAATGAACATTTTCAAGGCAAACTGTTTTTCAGGGCAAGCGCAAGTTGTTCAAAACTCTGAAGGATAAAAAATACATTCAATACGGTGAATTCAGGGCACACTCTGTCTTTCAGGGC
>JGI24158J21664_10011652_pt1 | contig 11688 bp, 8 predicted proteins | sample Ectturendosymbi3_FD_21664 | JGI IMG/M metagenome (IMG submission 21664)
CAGTAGCTGTACATCAGTCTTCCAGTAACTGCACAATCTAGCAGTTGTTCGGTAGTTTTATACTTTAGTTTCCAGCTTGTCCTACAAGTTGTTGTGACTTTAAGTTCTTTTACATGTAGAGAACAATGTGATTGTTCTGCTACATTTTCTTTCATTAGCGCTTGAGTGGATTTTGCTTTGTGACATGGTGTTTGGCAGGATCTCGCCAAACATTTGTGACATGGTATTTGGCAGGATCTAGCAGTTTTTTTTATGACGCGATTTAGCAGGTTTGGGTGCCAACCACCTGGCAACACTGCTCACAACACCTTACTATAGTCAATTATGAATTATGACTAAACAATAGCGCTCAGTGATGTTACAACTGGCTAGTCGACACGCTTGCCCGCATGCCGATCGCACTTGGCAATTGCACTGAGGTTGTTTACACGGGACAGGAGTAGCTGACTAGCTGTTAGTCTAAAATAGCCACAATTAAAGTCATTGCCCAACGCCGAAATAATAATTGGTTAAAGCAGATCCCCTGTGAGTTTTGTAACCGATATTAGTGATATCGGTGTGTGCCCAGGATTTTGAATAAACAAGAAAAATGGAAAAGTGCGTTCTCCCGGCCTGCAGTCTCCACACATCGGGTACGCGACACTGTCGCAAAACGTACTAGGCATTCATGATGATACCGCCTCGAATGGCTTGTCAAGTGAAGTTATTTGAATATTCTCTAACCACCGTAACAAGAGACTCAAGCAATTGAGCCTACCATCCAATTCCAAACTTAAATCTTCCGTTGTTTACCGTTGTTACGTCATGCGATTACGAGTCTATTCCAAGTTCCAACTCCTTTCGTCACGCGAACTTTGTTATTCACTGATTTCTGCCGCGCTGCTATTGTGTAAAGCGATGTGGTCCAACTATTTTTGACCTACGGGCCATATTACGAAACGTGACAACTCGCGCGCTACTTCTCATAAAATGATGTATGAAAAACAGATTGACAAGCTAGAAAAAAGAAAAGAGGTGAGTGAAGTCTGTGTTTCATTGAAATTATTACACAATAGCAATAAAAATGTATTACAAATTAATGCAATGCCTGTGGTTGAGGCTCCTCTGACACTATCGTACCTATATCAATACCAATTTGTTAGTGGTAGCAAGTCGGAGACTATTGGCAGTGCTTCGCCTGACATTCGATTTTTGTTTTGGATTTGACTTGCTTCATAGTAGAAAATGTAGCCCACTCTCACACATTTATGTGCTTCTAAACGCCGAGTGCATTTCTATTGCAAAATGTTTCAGTTTGGGAAACTTATGCTGATTATATCCTAGAAGCTCTCTACGGTCTAGCCCAGGGGCTCCAAACTTTTTTGTCAGAGATCCTCTACACAATAGTTCGATGACCGGACATCTTACGTAATAAGATTGTTTCGGGATATGTTACATTCTACGAAATCAATAAACTTTTTGTAAATACATTATTTTTTCATTATTGACAAAATGTCTTCGCGGGCCGGATGTAGCCCACGGGCCGTAGTTTGGCGCAGAGATAGCTAAATATCTCTGCGCAGAGATAGATAAATGCGCAGATATAGCTAAATGCGCACAGAGATAGCTATCTATGCACAGAGATAGCTAAATGCGCACAGAGATAGCTATCTATGCACAGAGATAGCTAAATGCGCGCAGAGATAGCTATCTATGTGCAGAGATAGCTAAATGCTCGCAGAGATAGCTAACTCTGCACAGAGATAGCTAAATGCGCGCAGGGATAGCTATGTCTGCGCAGAGATAGCTAAATGCGCGCAGAGATAGCTAACTCTGCACAGAGATAGCTATGCCGCAATCACTCTTCGCGTTCGATAGTCATTTTGTTCAATCGTTCACAACCTAGTATGGGCAGAGATTCCACGCCGCTATCACTCTGTTACTGCTTGTTCACGCCACGTATATATATTGTTATTCTTCGCGCACATCCTGTTCGTGGTGAATCACACATTCAACGCAACGCCACCGGAGAGGTTGCAACAGTACTAGGCTACTAATTTTTGTTCTGTCCTGTTCGTTCGGTCTACATCTTGATTAAAAGCAGGCCCGTAACCAGCTTGGGACATAAGAGGGGCGAAGAGTTTTCTAGGAGGGGCCCAAACTTTTAAACTATGTCCAATAGTTTTAAGCTATGTCCAACACATTTTTCCAAGGGGGCGAAAAAGCTTTTAGTGTGGGCTTCGCCCCCCTAGTTACGGGCCTGATTAAGACTAATAGGTTCTCCTTTATGAAAATATTGCGAAAAGAACATATCTGTGACCGTTTGCGAAAATGTTGTACCACGGTTGAATAAGCACGATGACGTCATCGAATGAAAGTTCATGAAAATTGCCCCCCCCCCGAAATGAAGAGCTGATTGCGCCCCTGCCAGGAATTAAGGTCACAATGCNTTTTTTTCATATTGGGACTTGTTCTAGTCACATCAGACTGTGGAATTTCTGCCGAGTGTGGTGTGAAAAGTCAGTCAACACCAGCGCATCGCATATTTGTGCATTTTGTGAGAATAAGTCCTCGTGCAAAAACGCAAATTGTGACGCTTGCGGACTTTTTTGTGGCACAAACAATCACAATCGGCGAGCAGAACAAAAGATCAGCCCGAAGTCGGATATTTTTTAAATAATTTTTACCGACTCCGACTATTCTAGACCCAACTCCTTCCGTCTACCCAGGCCTGGTAGTGGTAGGAGTATTAGTTCACAATATGTTGGAATAACGCGCTCACTTGCTACAAGAAGGGCACAAGTAACACCGAAATTGTTAATGTGTATTAACAAAGCACAGCCGGAGCGGAGCCGGCTACCTCTGCCAACTTCTAGAACGTTTAGTTGGTGAACCTCTCCAACGATGCGCAACGTTTGACCGAAATGGTCATGTACATTGGTATTCTGATCGGTACGTCTGTCAGTGTCATGAATTTGTTTGCAACGGTTTTCTGTTGCGGCTTCCTTGGATCGGCTGCCTTCAATCGTGGCGTTCTTATCTTCTTCACCAATACATGTAGATTTTTATATTTTGGTAAAATTTTAACAATAATGAATTGAAAAATTGAATTTGTCTAAAATGTTTTTAAGTTTAATTTGTTCCCAAAACAAATTTGTTTGAAACACTCGCTTAGTCAAGTATTGATGCCACACATTTTGCAGAGCACTTGCTTCAGAAAGCACAATCGTGAATGATGGATTTGTTTTTGCAATAGAGCTTTCTGAAAGCTGTTTCTATGTTACAATGGGCCTGTTTCTATGTTACAAAGTTTGATGACTCTCAGAAAAGAAATCAAAATGTGGAAAGTTTGAGTAGTATGAATGGTGAGAAAGAATAGCACATAAGGTTGCTTCAAGGATATTTACAACGTTGCGATCAGTCCTAAAAAGATTTTCGACCTGTTTTGTGTATGGACATCGTCCGCAGTGCCGGATCAACAATAGTAGCAAATGTAGCAGTTGCTACAGGCGCCGCGCTTTCGGGGACCCCGCGGTCCTTTGTGTTAAATTTGTTCTTTATAATATACAAGGGTCGATATTATCATTTAGGTGCTCGAGGCAAACTCTCAAAAAGGGGGTCTTATATTTCATACATGCTATACCCCAAATGTTATTTGGCTAAAACAAGTTAAATTTTTCATTTAGTCGTGAAAGTCCATTTCACATTGCAGCTCGTTTGAAGCTATTTGGTTTTGAATTGTTCTTTGTATGCACATTAAAGGTGTTTGAGAGCCCTTCTGGCTCGTAATTTTTGCTTTATTTTGACAAACATATGACTTGCTTCACATCCTATTAAATATGGCTCTAGTAGAGTGATTAAAAAGCTTTTTAACAAACAAAACTAAGTGTGAAACTCTCAAGAGGGGACCCTCACGGCATCTCTGAAAAAGATGGGCCCGGGTTGACCGCCCCGCTTACCTTCCCGAATATGCATCCCTGATTACATGTATAGAATTTTTTCAGTCCAAGAAGTCACTATTTTGCCAAATTTTCCATAAGCAACTGAGCGAAGGTTTACAATTGAATGCTGTTACATTAGACTACTGTGATTAGAAAATTAAAATACTTTGCAGTTATCTGCAGCATGAGACCTCTCGAGCAATGAGGCCAAATTGCAGCAATTTCCAGATGTTGCTTGACTAATTACATGACATTGACCTGTTCTATATACTGCGCTACTTTTTTAGGACTTTCAAAATGACTTGGCCAGTAGTGCCAAATCTGGTGTTTTGCCCTCAGAGCTGGGGTTTTGTGGGTTTTTATTCTGACGACCTGGGGTTTTCAGAGTTTAACTGCGTAGCTGTGATTTAAGATAAGGTATGGTTTGACATACTTTCATTTCTAGTCTCATCTTTCTTTATCTTGTTTTATCAAAATACTTTAGTCTTCAGCATAACTGATAAACGATAAACAAGCAACTGACTTTTCTGTTCAAACATGTTTTTTAGGTGTCAATATTGGAGTTGTTGAAAAAATCTGATTGGAAGCCATGGATTTCATATCTATTCACTAGTCATTGGGTAGTGTATTCGGAGTCTTCTTTTACAAATGTGGGAAATGATTTGCGCATTTCGAGAGTTAAATAAATGCGCAAATCATTTCAAACCTGTTTTCTGGGGGTGTCTATACAGGGTTGTTGAAAAAATCTGATTGGTAGCCCTGGATTTGACATCTATTCACTAGCCGTTGGACAGTGTATTCGGAGTCCTTTTTTACAAATGTGGGATATGATTTGCGCATTTATTTAACTCTCGCGGTGACCAATTGCAGTGGAGAACGGCCATTTTCTAAACTTAGGTGGTAGAATGAACAAAGGAGCACCATTAGACAAAACAAGCTGATCATCCTGATTCTAAACACTCTTTACTCTTTAGTAGAGAGTATAGAGCATACACTTCTATGTAAAATAGACACTACCAGTATGATACACAAATTTGCTATGGAAAAATCTAGAAAATGCCATCTTAAGCAGTAGATTACTGCTTTTGACAATCGACTACGACGTTTATACTGAAATTACACTGTCTAGGTTAGTGGGTATTAACCGGGGGTCAAGCCTCCCCAAGGGGGCTTCAATAAATTTCTAAGCGTGGGCGAGCCCTTACGCGCTCTACAACATGGTAAGTTTGATTAATAAGTTTACCAAGAAATGAGTTTGTTTTTACAACTTATTTAATGTCAAGCAAAAGACAATTACTTAAGGGAAGTGTTTTAGAGGATGAGTTAAGAATCACTTTTCTAGATATAGCATAGCAATGATCAAATTTGTTGATGGGTCTAGAATCTAGAAGCTTTAATGGTGTCTCTGTACTGTACTTGTGAGCTCTACACTACTGTATTCCTTCTTGGTAATGAGATACGTATATTCGTTTTTGGAAGAGATATGTAGCCCATATTGTCCGCCAGTTGCTATTGTATTTAGGACCAGGTTTTTCGCATTTACGAAATTTAGTATGCCTAACGGTAGTCACATGGATGCCTACAGAATTTATGATTTAACAGTTGTTCACCTGGTCAAGTGTATTTTTAAGTTCGGGTCCCGCGCTGTTAATATGCTACAGGCCCCGTGCTACCTTAATCCGGCACTGATCGTCCGATGGAAATTTTTTTCTCATAATGATTCAAAGTTTTGCTTCGAATGTAGGAGGCAAATTCTTTTCGGATTGAAAAATTCAGCAACTTGCAATTGATTTGGTACTAGTAATCCGTAGCGAAACCTACACCAAATGCACGGTGTTGATGGGCGCTCGTAGACTACTTGTAAAACCCAAAATTGAGGTAAAAAGCGAAAAAATGAAACACAGCGAATCCTTTTTTCTTCTGAAAAATGACTGAGAGGTTTTTAACGTTTATATTTTTTTATTAAAAAAGTAGGTGGCACTTGACAAATTGACAAATTTTCGCCGAAATGTGTCAAAATCACCGACAGAAAAGTGAGCATGATGAACGAAATTTTGACATGTGTCAAACTTATCAAAATGTACGTCTGGGAAAATAATTTTGCGAAAACTATAGGTTTGTGCGAAGAGAAAATTTTATGTTGAATTACCTTTTATAAACACTTGCAACGTAAAGCCAAGAAAACGTTTAAACGAAGTCATTTAACATGTTTAAAAGAGCAACAACGCTAAAATAAAAAGTAGCCTCCAACCAAAATTGGTGTCATAGCCATATAACGCTCTGCACCACACACAGATCTATGAGGCTTGTCATTAAAGACATGGAGGTATATTGCTGTCAACCGTGGCTCCTTAGTAGGTCAGATGACTCATGTCAGATAGTTTAGTGGCTACACAGCACTTGTTGACACGGTTTCGCTTATTTCTGTTCTAGATACGTGGCATCGTAGATCGTGTACCTTAAAGTAAATAATGGTGTTGACATTGCACTCACATTCGCATGTTGTGTTTTCATTAATAACAACACATTGCTTTCGAAGCATGAAGTTTAATGAGATAGCAAGCTCATATTTTTCGCATACACCGAAGATATGAGATGAAGCTAAGCCTGCTTTAACTCTTTAAATATCCACGACAAGTCTGAAGTGTTTTATATTTTGTAGCATGCTTGTTCACTCCAATTTGAATAAATGTTAAACTTTTCTTAGTCTTGACTGAATGCATGCAATACCAAGCTAAATTTTCAGGCAACCTAGTATTAAAGCAACGAAGTTTGAAAAACAGCACCTGACTTAAAATAACTCAACGTTTGTGTTAAAGGTCTAAATCTATCACAGCGAATTTTGGTTCTATGCAACATGAAACGTGGATATCAATGAAGAAACCGATTGTGATTTTGCTAGCCTTACCAAACCGATCATTTCAATATCTGCACGGTTTGTTTCTTACTTCTTTATAAAGGGGTCGTATGGGCACAAAACGTAGCGACAACTCCCAATTACTAGTTTCCTGATATCAGGAAACACTTTTTTCCACGAAGGACAAAACAATACTCGTTAAATATCTACAAACTTGGTTTGAATTTCAATTTAAATTCTTATTCGCAGAATGGATGTTTAGGGATTTTTATGCAAATGCATTTTTACAGAGCTGTAGGATGCGAACGCGATGTTGTGCTGCTATAATGCTATATGACCCCCTCTTGGCTCTTGAACGCTTATGTAGAAAAGCATACGTTTTCGAATGCATTAAGAAGGAACTTGCTGGAAGAACCATTCTGTTCGTAACGCATCAGCTGCAGTATCTGAAAGATTGAGATGAAGTGATAATTCTCAGTGAGGGCGTAGTCGCTGAACACGGAAAGCACGAACACCTCATGCAACGAAAGGGAGACTGCGCTAAACTTATTAAGTATATCAGGACGAATTTTGGATTGCACAGCAGGCCCTTACGCAGATTAGAGTGGCTGAAATATGTTCACTAACTTTACAAAATAATTTTTAGCATTGGAACAGAGAAAACTTGCACGTCTAAAGTCGTAACACGAGATGACTCATCCTTGCTATATTTGAATTTATTTATCTGCATTTTAGGAAAAGTCTACTGCAAAGTAATGCATTTGTGACAATACCTTATCTAAACGCAGGTTGTGTCACAACAAGTTTTTAGCTGCTAAAGTTGTTTTTACTACACTTGCAGTGTAGTGTAGGCGATATCTCGGCAAAGTTATTGAATAATAAAAATTGAAATAAAAATAAAACGCAAACAGTAGTGGTTTTGATTAAATTGCTGTTCATCAAAGACCTACTTGAAACAAAGATCTCCTGCTATAAACGTTTACTTGGTTCATGATAAGCTTTCAATTTTCATCAGTGGTGTAACAGCTAGGAAGATTTCAACTTATATTTTTCAGGAATAATTCTTTTACTCTGTAATAGTTTTTGCATTTCAAAGCATATACCTTAATCCATTTTGCATTTCTGTTTTTACAGATGCTTTATACAGCTTTCTTTCTGTACATCGAGTTTTTCCACACATGTTTCTGATTGCCCAGAAGTTTTTGCTTAGAACAAAGCAAATCAAATCAAAAAGTTGTGTTGATTAAGAGTTGGCGGAAAGACTCCAAAAAGAAAGAATTGTAGCATAAAGTTTAAGCCGCATGAAATATTGGTAAATGAAGATCTGGAGTTGGAGACCTTTAGTTTTGTTTGTAAACAGTTAAAAATATGGTTAAATTCAACAACGCGTAGCTTGTCTTGGCGGTTAGCGTCAAATGCAAGCATAAAAGCGAATGCAGGAAAGCAAAATGTTGAGAGTTTAATTGGTAATTTGACTTGAACATGAGTAGAAATGCTTAAGCATCAAAACTTTTGTGTCATTTAAGTCTTTACCTTTCATACATAAACCAAATCCCTATAAGTCTTGACAGATTTACGCATGGGCCAAATAGGCCATGACATGCGCTTTGGGGATCCCGCAAAACTTCTTTCCATGACGATCCATAACTAACTCAAAAATTGCGAAATTAAGCAGAGGCATAACCTTACAATATACTTGAAAACGTGCGAAAAGGCAGACGTTCAAATGAAACTTCAAATGAAGGCAAACTTCAAATGAACAAGCAATCAGAAACATGAATAAAGAATTGGTCAAACTAACTGATCCTACAAGAAAGCTTAAAAACCAAGATATTCTAACATGAAAACAAGCTGAGTCATCTTGAAGAAAAAAAGTACATCTACACAATGTGATGGTTTGGAACATAAACCTAATCATCTTTCAACTTGGTAGACAAGAGCATTACATAAGAAATGAAAATATTCTTATTTATGGTGTACTGGAATATATAGACAACCATGATCTTGTTTTCAGCAACGGATAGGCTCAAATTTGATATCCAAGAAATAATATACAAAAAGAAGTAAGTCGGCTAGAACAAAAAAGGAGAAACAAATAGAATTCAGTTTCAGTCATCGAAAGATTTATGTCATACAAAAACGAAACGCGTTTCTTACAAGCAAACGAAATCTCAAAAATATCGAAAGAAGACAGTGTTTGTCTGTGAGGATCTTATTACTCTAACGTAGGACTTTTCGAATTTTTTTCGTTACGGCACATTGATAAATTCTGGTTTTGGACGCAACACACCTACTTCATGAAGGCGAAAACCTAATCTTCGCAAATTTGCAACGTAGGCTGTTGTGATGTGACATACAGCAATGTAACGGACACAATTACTCATTCAGACAATTGTGATGTCACATATGTCTGTGTAAGGATGTTACGTGTTGTTGTTTCTGAGCAATAGGTGAACATCACAGTGAAACAACTGCGTTAACATTAAAAACTTCAATGCAAAGCAATGCAACATGGACCAAACATTTTATAAGCTATTTGTCAAAGCATGAAACTTACGTGGAACACTTCGGTCGCTTTCAAGGCACACTGGTGTGCCGCGGCACACAGCTCGGGAAGCACTGCTTTAAGGTACAAACTACTGAAGTGTAAAAACTCTGTTCTGATACATTTACTTCTTGCTACACCTGAAATGGCAATACAAAAGCTAAGCTCAAGACAACTGAAAAAGGGCTGACTTGTTAATCTCTTCATCACTTGACTTGATAATCTCTTCAAACACAGAATAGAAATTGATCCAATACGGATGGACTGTGAAAAACTTTTAAGCATCAAACGCTACCGAAATGATATATTCTTCGGTGAACTCTGAATACTATCATTCATTAAGAGCGACTACTTACACTTAGACATCAAACTTACCAGAAGCAAAATATATGCGTAAGTGTGATTATTTTACCTGTCGGATGCTTTAACTGTTATCAACATCAGGTTCCCAGCGTTACAATACAAAAAATGTATTTCCAGTCCAAATCAAAATGAACGACTCTAGTCATTGTAATACACAATTTTCTTCCTGACTGTCAATGTTTAACAAGTAGCGACAACTACTCTGAAAGCGATTTATCACAATCTCCTTCGCAGTATGGTACACACACTGACTTCGTGAGCCATGTTAATAAGTTGATGTCGAGATATCGAACGATCCCCAATTGCTATATTATAGCACTGTTAGAAACAAGAATTAAAGAGAATTCTATTATACTGTATAACCACTTCCAGATTGCACTATCATTAGCGAAAACTCCCAAACACAAGTCGTGGGTGTAGTTGCCTGCATAAAAATAATTCAAATAATTTTCAAAGACATGACATCAAATTCAAAATGTGTAGGTGCGAAAACATATGGTCTGAATTATTGGGAAGTAAAAAGTGTCAGAAACACAATTGTCGGAATAGTGTACAGGCACCCTCAATGCAACATAGATGAGTTTTCTCAGTCGTTATCTGAAACCATGGGCATCGGGAGGATTTTTCCAATGGGGTCAATAGCGGATTATTCCATAGGGAAGTCAACAGTGGTGAAATTTCATTTTACCAACTAGAAACTAAGAGAGCAACTTAGTTTACTAAAAACTCACAATATAAAAACATCAACTTTCGAAATCCAGAGTTGAGTCTTGACCCCTTTGCCACCCCCTTCCGACGCCTATGTCTGAGACAATAGCAAAAACAGCAAACAACAATTGCGAATACTATGTATTAAAGCCAGTGGTTTTCAACCTGGGGTGGCGACCCCAGTGGAGGTCGTTTGCCTTTTTTCTGGGGTCGCGACAGCTTCTGATAAAAACATTCATAATTACTTCTAGATTTTATATTTCTTATATGGAACCACTTTTTATCGTAGCCAAAATAAATGAACCACCTGGCAAAAATGATACCTTGCTTTCCTTTTCATTCAAAATTGTTGTAAGTGTGATTGTGACCACTACAGTACTGTTGTGTGTGGCAACGCACGAAGAACTTTGTGACGTAAGAATGTGCTACGTTTGTAAATTAGATGTTTGATTGCGGTAGCTGTTATGGGCGTTATTCTAGTTTTCAAAGAGTTGTGCTGTGGATTGATTTATATACGGCACGGGTCTCTCTCACTGCTGCCATATGCATCAATTTAAGAAATGAATCTTTGTTCAACATGGTGATATCGTACGTTATTTTTTATTCATTGTGATTTTCTATTGTGAAAGCACAACTGCATTTCGTATGTCTGACTGGAGATTTTCGGAAGGGGGCTGTTAAGTAAAATTGGGTTGCAACATGGGTCCCTGCTTGGTAAACCACTGTACCAAGCGATATGAACATAAACCTACTTGCAACAAATGATAACAAAGAACAGCAATATTACGAATACTCAATGCAGCCTTGGTTCGGTCACCCATGTTGGAAGCTTTTTAGATGGGCAAGAACAGCTTTTCCAATGTTTGTTGGCAGCATATCAACATTGTCAGAGAACCAACCTTTATTCTAGCGTTTAGCTGTTCCAAACGTGTCGTTTGCATCTTGCCACGGCACTGCTCAAGTGGTCGGCCGTGTTGCTACAATCAGAGCCGGATTAAGACTCCGCTGGCCCTAAGGCATATTTTGATGGGTGGCCTGAAATGCGGATATTTCCGGCTCAAAAGAAAAAAAAGTTGGACCTGGCAACAGAAAATATATTACACAATATTTCAGAACAGCCAACATTTTTAACAGTAAATTTGATAGGTAGCCTTCATATGCCCAGCTAGATTACAACTTTGCGCGCTTTTGAAACAGTTTTACAGCTAATCTTTTGGCTTTTTGGGTGGTTTAACCATTTAGCTGCTTTAGGTATAACTAAGTGCCTAGCTATATGGGTTCGGTAGCTATACCAA
>JGI24158J21664_10011654_pt1 | contig 11687 bp, 7 predicted proteins | sample Ectturendosymbi3_FD_21664 | JGI IMG/M metagenome (IMG submission 21664)
AAAGCAATATTTTTCAACTGTGCACATTTCATTGACTATCTTGCAGATGTTTCTATGCTCGTGAACGTTGTGTGAGGTGTGTGCTGACATAGCAAGTTCTTCGATATTTCCTAATGATCCTTGTCTGCTAAAAACCAACTGGATTTGATGTGCAAACTACCGGAAATCACACAAGAAAATATGTTTTACATTCACATAATTCTTCTTGCGATTCTGAGTGGGTCTTTTCAAATATTGTATTTCGACTTTGCACGTTTCATGTACACGAAAAATCGAGAGTACAACACGTAGGCTAACACAAAGCAAAGCATATTTCACTTTTGCTAATGCTTGTTGCCTAAAGTGCGTTGGATTTCAATTTCACCGGCAAGAATTGTAAAAATAAGTAATCGTTATTGGTTGCAAACGCTGTCTTGGAAGATTTTCACATGTTTACAATTGTGGGTAAATCTTCTGAAATGTTTTGACTGTGCATGTTTCACGTCAAAAAAGTGCAATGGCTAAGCTATGGCCGAGCAAGGGCATACTTCACAATAATTCTTACTGACTGTTGTGCCAGTTATATGACCAATAAGGCCCGTCGTTGCTAAATTTGTGACAACAGCGCATGGAGCACCACCAGTATTGAGCAACATTTACTTTGATTCTGTGTTGAATCCCTTGTTCTATTTCGCCATAGGCAGGCTACTTTACGTGACTGAAAAGTGTAAAATATTATTGAAAAAACATCTTTCCATGTGTCTACGTTTTTCGTTTCTGTTGCATGTAACACTTCAAGCTTGATCAGAATACAATTTTGACCTTCACCCGACTGTGAACGAAGGCTACTGGACAAATGTTTTATTTCATACTTTTTGGTGTTTTTGCTTTTGGTACCCATTGCGTACCCATTACCCATTGCGTTTTTCGAGCGGCAATTACGTATTGCCTTTGAAATAATAAAGTGTATTCGACATCCAACAAGTTAAAAGTTTATGTTCAGTTGAGCTTCAGAATTATTGCTGGCTTATTCAAATAAGTGACCGTGCTCCCAAAACGTTTCAATATACCTCAGGAATAGCGATGAAAAGTTTTTTGCATTTTGAGCTGGGGTACTACGGTGTTAGTATTATTTAGAGACCTTAGCAAGCCTTTACCAGCACGGAATTATATACTTTTGTGAGTGAAATATTGTGCAGTATAAGTTTGTAGTAGGCAAATGAATAGGCTACTTCGAATTCAACCCTGATTCAGCTCAGTTTTCTATGGAAGATTTAGGTGGCATTCGTGTTACATTTTTGTGAAGTTACCTTGTATCCCACAACCTTAAATTCTTTGGAACAATTATGAATGTTACTGATCGCTTTGTATTAGAAGCAATACTGCATACTTTGCTGGATGTTAGCCTAGAAGGCACGAAACCAAGCGCACCAGCAATGCACGCATGGATGTGGCCGGTGCGAGAGCGAAAACTCTCGCGCATGCGATGGCGGTGTCGCGACCTTGTTCGGGCGGACGTCATTCTGTGTCAATCCGAATTAATCCTGACTGAAGTGTCAGAGTCCGCCAGCTTCGAGAAATAGTCCGGTTTCAGCTAACAACTGAACTCTGGAATTAAATCGCAATCTAAAGTGTTAAAATACTTCTTTTCATTTGTGTTAATGCATGTGTGCACGTGAGAACGAACACAAGAGAGAAGTAATCGACTATGTGTTTTGCGCTCTTTGCATGGTTTGCCTGAGCAGAGTTGTTAGCTGGCATGGCCAAGACTGCAACAGGCATGCAACGAGTGCAAAACACTTGGTCGATTGGGACTGGACTATGTCAAAATACTCGGACAAGAATGTAGTTTTACAAACATACGTTTTCTTGATTCTGGTCGTAATAAATAACAAAAGGTCCTCAGGCATTACGGCAAAACCAGTGACTGCCTTTCCAGAAATTTGTTATGTTACCAGAAACTTGAATAACGCTTCTCGTAGCTAGTACCTAACTGCTCGCTGAATCGTCTCAACTTGTGATTATTGTTTATCCGCTGATTTTCTCATGCTAAAAGCACTTGTAAAAAAATTACTAGGTTAACCTACTGAAATAAGTTTGATATATTTTTTTACTTTTGTTTACTAGATATGTTACATTTTCCAGTCAACTTGAGGCACACCAAGACAATTGAAAACAATAATGTGCAAAAACGAACATAAGCCGGAGCTGGTACCATGTTATGAAAAACAGAGCTCCGGAGTCGGAGCTGTGCTCATGAAAACCAACAGCTCCGGAGCTGTAGCCATGTTTATGAAAAGGAAAAGCTCCGGAGCCAGAGCTGTTTCACTTTTGCCACGGCTCCGCATCCCAGCAAATGAGTCTACTGCGCCAACTTATATAATGTTTCGTATCAGTGATGTGTCAAATATCGATAAAAACAGACTAAGGTCTTCAAAATACTTTCGATGCAAGCACGCGTGTAGCAATATACAGTCAAACGAATTTCTACGCAACATTGGAATTAGAATAAAGCGTAAACAAAAACACTGACAAACATGTCTGGAATTACATTTGTCTGCAGTCCTGGAGTGCATTTAGAACTAAATCACTTTCCCCTTTGTCAATGCCGTTGTCTCCACTGGATTGCCCTGTTGCTTTGCTGAGAGCACTTTGGGATTTTTTAATGTCCTGTTTCCGTTTTTCGTCGCCTTGATAATCATCAGCTTTTTGAAAGCACTCAATTGCTTTCTGATAGCAATCTACAGCTTTTGCCACCAGGTTCTTAACCAAATACAGAGTACCGACATTGTTCAACAAAGTTCCATAAATCTGATATTTGCAAGGATCTGGCAAATAAACTTGCATTGCTTCAATAGCTTCGTTCAGCACAGCTATACGTGTGTTTGTGTCTGGCTCGCATATTTCAATGCTGTGTGTGACCCAACCGGCTTTGACGCATTTGTACTCGTCGCTAACCCCTTCGATACTCAGCAAGACTCTTTTCATTTCACGAAGCTTGGGAAGAAAAATATGCTGTGTGAAAAACTTAAAAGTATCTTGCTCTTCCATGGCATCGGATATTGTGTGTTTCATGCCAGCCATGCATTTCTCAATAAGCAGCATCGCCGCATATGAATCACTAGCATCGAAAAACATTTCATAACATAATTCAAACAATAAAACCGCAGATAAATATTCTTTGTTTTTGCGAAGTTTGTGCGCTATGGACAAAACTTCTTTCGTTGCAGGCTTAATTTTATTTTTTATGATTTCCACCAATTTTTGCTTTACTTCTTCTATTCTTTGTCGGTTTCCAGTTGCAAGAAGACAAGTGCAGTATTGTAGCAAAAAGGATGCTTCTCTGATATCTGGACCTAAAAGGTATTTTTGATTCAAAATACCAAACGCCTCGTCGTATTTTCCGTTTTTCAGATAGGCAGCAGCTTTATCTAAAAATGGATAAAATATGATTGGCAAGTTGAATTTACATGGTTGACTGACAAATTTCATTACATGGTTCTCCCTTCAAAAAAATTGTATGAGTGCATTTTGCCATGCAAAACCATTTGCTGGATCGTCTACTGCTTTTACTCTTCTGCGAAAAGAGAACGTCGACGGTGAAAGACGAAAAAAACTAAGTGTGCTCAACCCTGCAGCCAAACTTCGGTTGTGTGCACACAAAATACTGGTTGGTTTTGGTTACGGATGTTTACAAACCAAATGTCGAACACCTGTTTTTCAAATGTTGATTTCCAAAGATGAAAAATAGTAAACCAGCCACAACGCATTTCGCAATAACCTGCACGACTGGTTTATTTAGATTTTGCCTGATTACAAATTTGCCCACATCAAGCACCAGCGCTAAACTATACGAACATGCCTTACTCTGCTAATGCACCATTACTAGAGAAAATGAGTGTCCTTATACAGCAATGTTGGTGCAAAAACTAAAGTCATATCAAAAATTAGTAAAAGCTTGCAGGCACAAGACCAACGGTACGGTATATCTTGGTAACACAGCCAGCTTCTACCTAACTTCGTAGCGTCTAGATATGCGAGATATCACCTGTCTACAAACGGTTTTAGGAAATACGCACAGACCTATATAATTAGCTTAAAAATTTTCATGGGTTATTAACAAAATCGTCTTCAAGTGATATGATATAAGCAAACCCAACTACAACGCGTACACGCGTTTGAGTTTAAGCCCAATCTGTGGTGGTCTACCGACATTTTTAAAATTCTGGTGTGCTTAATGTAACTGTCCTTCAGTGGTATTTATAATCAGTTGGCTTCAAAAATACCAGCAATCAAGCAAATGTTTAATCAGACGATTACTTTAATTACAGTGGGAATGTTTGGCTGAGCTTCACTGCGAAACAAATGGGAATTCGGTTTGTTGATTGGCTGTTTCATGCTCTGCTGTTACTCTTAGAAAATGTTCCCAACGGTTATTTCCTTAAGTAAATTATTAATAACTTTTTCATTCACCCCATGTCCAAAACATACTGAGTCACAGCTATACTGATAAAAAAAAACTTTAAAACGTCAAATGAAACACATTTGATGTTAACTGATTCAAATTTTACTCAAACTATTACCAAATCCTTATAACATAATAATATTCATGTTGCGTGTATGTACTGTAGCATACCTCTGTTGCAAAAAATCAACACCAGCATTGTTTTTGGGCACAGTCGAGAAACATCTCTTGTGAAATCTGCAACAATGTGTAAAGAATCTAATTGGATGATTTAGAGTATTAAGGTTTCATTGTTTACACTGATCAAAGCCAAAATAATTTTAAAGTCACCAAAAAAGCATTTAGTTTGTTTCAATTTTTTCCCGTAAGTGAGCAAAAGATCAACCCTTATATATCCCAAAATGTAGTAGATGAGATAGGGTTGTTTGTTTTTAGATTATCCCACAACATATCGCATTTCACCCATTATATTCTCAAGTGAGCTAATACAGGCTTTCGCATATACTGAATATCCGAAATTATTGAACGTCCACTCCAACAGCGGACTCTGTTTTGAACCATTTCAAGTCTATAACTTTTCGTAGATGATTATTCTTCTTGAAGCCAACCTTTGCTTTGTTGAATGGTTTACATTTCAATTCTATGTGAAACATATTGTTGGCAGCATTAACTTGCTTAGACATAAACGTATTCTATGCACGTATACTTGTGAATTCTGAACTCTTCTATGCTTGAGCACAAAACCAAAGTTTTTGCCTTCACGTCGAAACACAGGTTATTAAAAGCATGGAGCACGAAACAAGTTAAGAACCAACTGTGAAAAACGCCGGCGCTGTTTCGACATTCGACTTTTCCTGAGGCGGATCACTTAAATTCCTGCTGTTCGTAGATCTTGTTTCTTCAGGTAATTTAATAAAAAACCTGAATAAGCTTTCTTCTTGCAGTTTTTACTGATCTACGTTTCCTGTTTGTTTTTTCTAGTTATGTGTCGAAAATGTCGAAAATCTTTGGTAAGATTGTTTGAAATACAACCGAAGTACTTTTTTATTTTGTGAAAAATCTACATTTTTGTTTTTTATTTCTGTTTGATTTACGTCGAACATTTAAAAAAATTTTACGTCGAAATTAATTTTTAAATGTGGAGCATTTCAAATTTCTACGCAGTTGTTGTCCCTGTCAAAAGTTTTCGTCTGTAAATTCGTAAGAAAATAAAAAGTAAAAAACCGTATTTCGCTCATGAAACTCAAGTTTTTGCTTAGTTTATACACCTTCTAATTTTTAGGATTGTTTTTTGACGCAAAGCCACAATGTTAAAGATCAATATCCGTTGAAAAGCTACGTCTGTGCTCTAGCGATTTTCAGCCATTGATACGTTATTTCAATTCATGATAATCACTTTGAATCGACTTACTTTCTTGTCTACCCCCGATATTCTCATTTGATTGTCTTCTCTGCTGTGGACATCGTCTTTCAAGATCCCTCCCTACTTCTCCATTAGGTCCTGAAAACGATTGAGAAAAGAGTAAATTGCTAAGACAACTGTTTGCGTAATTTGTTAAGATGATTGTTGTCGTTCCAGTGAGACTCCTTGAGAAAAAAAGAAACTTATATGAAGACTTCCCCATACAATACTATACAACCACACAAGCCTTGATAAAAAAATGAAAAGCAACTTTTTTCCGTCACGATTGTAAGAGCTTTAGGGTTGATTGGAAACGATGTACTCATTCTCAGAACACGGTTTTGCCTACGACGAGTCTGGTAAACGTATGTAAGTGAAAACTACACACCACGATTTAAAGCATCCGGCTTGAACTGGAATGTGTTTTCCGTGGATTGCGAACGACGCTTTTTGTGTAACGCTTTTTGTAGCACAAAATAGCGCCTAAATCGAGCATAATACACAACAATCAAATTCAAAACAGAACAGGGAAAGGGAAGAGTTTAATTTTGTACGATTGCAAGTGGTTATTTTAAGTAATGAAAATTGAAAAAAAACAAAACAGGGGAGAGTTTAATTTTGCACGATTACAAGTGGTTATTTTAAGTAATAAAAATTGAAAGTTATAGCGATGTTGCCAGTAAGAGTGTTATAAACGTACCTTTCACAGCGGCTTCATTACATTCATGCCTTTCTTCAGTGGTGGTTTGTTCAAGCATGGTTTCAACATCTGGTGGTTCTTGAGTGACCAGCTCACTTGTCACTTCTGTCATGTTGCTATTTGGAGCTGAGCAAGAAAACGTTGCAAGTAAAAGGCTTGGTTGAAACGTTTTTGCGAAAAATGTGTTTACGCTTCTTTTTTCACTTCGAACCTATTTCGACTGAAAATGTTTGACCACTGGTACGTTTCAATGATCGAATAAACTTAGCAGCATAGTTACCATTTTCTAGTCCACACGAAACAAAATGCGATGCTTTTCAAGCAGCCAATAGGCATCCACTGCTGCCACAAAACTGATATGTGCTGAATTTCGCTTGTAGACTATGCAGGTAATTTTGTTTTAAACCCTATACAGGCCTTGGTATAAGACGAAACCGTGAGAATCACAAAGTTAGAAAACTTTTTAATTCCTCAAGTTGTAACTATGTGCACGCTTATAACTATGTGAACGTTTATATTAATTCCTTATTAAATTCGCAAGAATTCGGCCATTAACTTTAAACTATAATAACATTTTATGAAACTGTCGAGGGGTGCCCGACGAGACAACCTGTTTAACAAGCGTTTTCCTTGTCCCAGCGCCTTAACTTTAATTTGCAGGAAACTGTTTAATGTGTGGGCCAATAAACTCTATCTATCACTTTAGCGCTGGAGGCACGCCTGCAATTAGAATAACAAAACGTCGAATTGGTCAAGCCACATTGAGTGGTAAGACTTGATGGTTTTAAACTGCTTTGACGTTTTGCCGTTCTGCACACTTTGCGCAAACAAAAGTAAAGTCGGCTTCTTTGTAAAAATCCGATTTATATGAATTAAATGATGCAAGTTGATCCGTGGTTAAATTTCCTCTGATAAGAATCAAAACTCTGCAGCCTGTTACCACAATCTTGCGTAATTTATAGCTTTTTCAGCACGAAAATTACATATACAAATGGTTTGACCAATGTCAATATCTAGAATAGTTCGGGGACACAACATTGCAGGAAGAAGTTTCAAAAAGTCTTCTTCTCGCCGCTATTGAGTTGGTTTATCTTTACAGTTATTTTCAAGCGCGTCAGCTACAAAGACTGTTGCGAGATATGTTGATATGTTGATGCAACAAAACTGTACTGTGCTGCAGCGCATTTGACGACGGAATTTAATAATATTTCTACATAATCTCATCAGTACAGAAATGACTTAAATGCGATTCGTTGCCACAGAAATTATCCGCTTATGTTTGTCTAACCGCATGTTCCTACCGTGCATTGCAGCAATTTCATGTGTTGGTTTGCCACAGGTGTTACGAGAAAGTACGCGGAAATTGCAAGGATCTCATAATCATATATTATAAATAATTCACTGCAGCAGAAACGAAAATCTGTGTTTACACAAGGACCGACCACACTTCAAATCCAGGGAAATCCCGAAGAAGTCCCATCAACATGAGCAAGGAAACCTGGGGGTGAAACCAAAGGTGCAACAAACGGCTGATGTCCCAGGGTCATCGCATAAACAGTTGAGAATTGTTTACTCTTAAAACTGGTAACTCGGCGTTTTCGTCAACAGTGTTTGATCACTGCATTATCCATATGCCTTTGGTGCTACTTAGAAATTTTGAACCATTTTGTTCATTAAGTACAAAGACATTGAGTTGCTTCAGTGTCTGTTACTTCTTAGGATTGCTTTCGTGTAGGAAGTTGCTGTAGGAAGCCAACGATGGTCACGTGATTCAGTGCATGGCAATGCTTATAAGTATTACCTAAGGTTAGGGTATTCAGAGTTCTGGTAGGGCTAAGATAGAGTTAGAAGTTTTAGGTTCGGGTTCGGGTTAGGTGGTTCTTTGGTACGTAATAGGTTTGAAACTCCACAACCGTTTCTTAGCTAATTTCATGATCCGGATTGCCTGCTGTTGTAAACCACGGCTGTACACCTTTTTCGCTATTGCGAGCCGTAGTTCGTTTATTTTTATGAATTACGGCCGTGAGAGACTTGAAGCTATTTTTATTTTTTGCTTTGCTTGTTTTGGTTCCGAACACTCATCCTAGCCTGCTTCCACACGTCTGTTTGACAATGGCGTAACTAGAATTTTGAGCCATGGTGGCAAAACTTAGCTGAAGGGGGCCCACTGGCCAACACGCAGAAAAAAGAGTTAAGAAATGAGAGTGAATCCGGATGCAGATGTCCGTACCAAAACCCGAAATCACCAGAAAACACTCCAAAAAACGCAACAAAATACTGAAAACTAAAAAGAATACCAAATACCGAAACATAAGCTAAGTGGGCCCCAGTTTTTACATCTACCTTGCCAGGGGCGATGCGCACCCCTTACCCATGTCAGTTAAGCCACTGCTGTTTGGCCGTGTTTTTACCATGCATCCTCAGACAGTATGCAAAGAGTTTGCACTAATGCACAGCCACCATAACTTATATTTTAAATTTCGTGTGCATCACCGCACAAACTTTAATTGGCGGCCACAGGTTGTGTACCCCCTGTTGTAAACAAACAAGTAACATTGCTGAAGCCGACGAATATTCGAAAAAGTTTTTAAAATGAAAAAATGATTCTGATTAACAGATACGCATGTTTTCTTGCAAAACAAATTGAGAAAAGCATGACGTAAAAAACAAAAAACTAATGATATGCATGATAACATAAAAGTGGTTCGTTTCTCATTCATTTCAGTAGATGTTTATTTGACAATCTTAAATAATGTGCAGATTGATTCCTTGCTTATCCCCATTGTGGAGAGAAGAGTAAAGCAAACCATAAGGAAAGTCAAGCAGTAAACCTGACCCGAGTATGGAAAGAATTTTGCGTTGCTTCATAGCATCCACAACACATAGAAAGATACTTAGGATTGCATTGTCTTACCTTCTACAGTGTTTTCACCAACTACACTAGATTCTTCGTCAATGTTGGCCTCTGTTTCTGAATTCTCGGCTCCGTTGGCCTCGTCATAAATCACGTGATTGTTCGATTCTACACAATACAATTGAGCTGACATGCTTGGTCAAAGAATGTTGTTTGCAAAACAGACTTTGCACAAAACTCACCGTCGATAACGTCGCCCATTTTGGATTGAATGACACGAGAGCTCCAGAACAAAAGGAACACACGTTTAAATAAACCTGCAAAAAATTAATCAACATGGAATGTGGTGAATTGAAAATTGCTTAATAAAATTCTTAAAAACTGCAAATGTTTCTGTTACAAGCTATTGTTATCTGAAAAAGCACAATGCAAAGGCGATAAATCAACTAGGTCAGCTATGTCCAACACGCGGCCCGTGGGCCGCATGCGGCCTTGAAGGTTTTGTGAGGCCCGGTAAGCTTTTCATTATTACGTACGTACAATACAGTGACAACCTGTCTTTATTGTGATAATGTCTTAAAGTGGACAATTTCGATGTGAGGTCTTTGGTGCCTCTTTATAATATACGCAATACATGCGTACCAGCAGATTTCCACGCGTCGACTGACACCTCGGTGCAAAACTTATTTTTAGTTTTCTGATTTCCACTCATGTGTTCCTCTGCACTAAACTGATTTCTAACTATATCCTTGTTGATCCATTACCAGGCAATAAACGTGGCTGTAGCATCACAGTTTCGGATTGATTAAAAGTACCATACAGTGGCTATCACTGCAGTTAGGATTCGGAAGCTTTCAGTAGATTTAAACTTAACTTTGTTTGGCTGAAATGAAAGTAGGTCATTCAGTGTGTGGCCCTCATGGAAATAGTGCCATTATTTTGGCCCAGCAAAACATTTCGGTTGGACATAGCTGAACTAGGCCCATCATTATCGAAAACTAAAAAGCAGCCAACTGTGTTACAACCATATTTCATATTATTGCAACCTCTCGGTCAGTGCGGTGTTGAATATGCGATTCACCACGAACGGGATGTGCGCGATCGGAATAGGATCCACATGTGGCGCGAACAGGCAATAATAGAGCAACATCGTCGGGAGATCTCTGTTGTTGCTTGCTGCCACAGTGGGAAGCTTTGCGCACTTGCCGATCGGGCTTTCCGATCTTTCCAAATTAATCTTTGCCTCATAAAAAAAAGAAATTTGCTTCATAAAATGTATTCCTCAAAAAAATAAGCGGTGATTTACAGTCGGAAAACGCACAAGGTTTCAGTGTAGCTGGCATGTGGATGGGAATGGGCAAGTTATTTATTTGTGGGATAACGCCACTGTAAAAATTCGTCTCTTTTGATAATTTCCGTAAAATAATTTTCGCTGCTACCTTGAACTTTCTTCCCTCGTCGATGATCCAAAAATATATGTTATTTCTGATCACTAATCAAAATGTGACATTGTGGCAAAAGACATCATCGTCTACCGTTGTAACTGGACAGCTTATCCCCATGTAATAGCCAAAGTCTGGGGTGGACAAATAGCGGCCCGCGAGCCATGTGTGGCCCGCCACAGCGCTTGCAATGGCCCGCGGAAGCATTCAGGAAAAATCTTCAAATCTGAAATTTCCTTAAATTTATCACAGTAAATATTAGTGCCGAGGCTATAACCGAGATTTGCTTCTATTTCCATAAGACGTTATGGCCCCCGCTTAATGCGGCCTTCTCAAAGTTGCCCCCCAGCCAAACTAATTGCCCATCCCTGGCCAAAGTGCTTGCTTGTGTGTCAGGCCGTCTGCTCACAGCAAGAGTTTTGCTTGGGCAGTCTGCCCATTTACGTAACTTGTTTGTCTCACGCAAGAACTGTGCAAAACTGAAACGCCCGCCACATTTGCTTTGCTCACACAGCCGAAGAAAATTAACAGGAAAGAAAGACTGCTTTCCCTTTAAGCATAAACGCTCTTCTTAAAGTTCAACACTGAACCACACTTAACCTGAAGTTAATCCTCCCCTGAGTCGCTTTACTCACACAGCAACACTGTGGTAGCTTCCCGTTTGGCTGCAAGACTTGCGCACAAGATGTTACGTTTCATCGCTTTGCCACTTATCATGAATCATTGCATGAATGTACTTTCCACGAAAAGCCTTTCAACTTTTCACCTGCAAGCTTTGCTTGCAATTTTCAGGACTGAGGATGCGTAATTTTACGTGAAATCGATTTCCTATTAAAAATTTGCTG
>JGI24158J21664_10011655_pt1 | contig 11687 bp, 9 predicted proteins | sample Ectturendosymbi3_FD_21664 | JGI IMG/M metagenome (IMG submission 21664)
TTGCTTACACCCATCGTGTTGTAGCAATATCGTTTAGACTCTCTAAATTCTCAAATTTACTCAACTGCGTATTTTTTTAAAAACAGAAAAAAATAAAATATAGTCTTCAATCGCACCACCGAATTCCTTTTCGATGTTTTTTCTGGGGGTTTTGTTGTTTTAGAGCGATTAGCAGTCGACAGAGCGGCGTCTTTCACTGATTTCTTCGAAGGTTCCACCAACTGCACGGGACGATCACCGTGGCGTGTTGTAACTTTTTTGAAGCTAGATTTGCGCTTCTCATACAGTTTTCTTACTTCCTTCTTTCTTTGCTGAAGGTTGTCAAACAAAGCCTGCCAAATGTAAGTGCAAGGTTTGCTATTGTTACACATACTTTGTACAAGACAAGCAAAGAAAACCAAAACCACTCAATGTGTACGCAAAAGTTAGCAACTGCTAACGGAACAGAGAGTACGTCACGATCACCGCAATGAAGAAGTTAAACTCCACTTTTGCCACGGCAGGTTTCATTTCAACTGGGAATTTTTAGTCTCATTGAATAATTGATGGAAAAACAACACTTCAGCGCAGGGCCTTATTTATTATTTATAAGACAACATGTGGGTAATTTTTCAACAAATTCATAGCTGAGCTAAAAAATGTCGGACCTCTAATTCGGAGCACCAAGCAAGCGAGAACTCATCCCTGGTTTCTTCTTTGCTGTTTCCAAAACGCAAACATTTGTTTTCATCAAAAAAATTCTCAAGCTCATCAAGAGCCTGCTCTGCACTCTCGACAGCACATGCCTTTTCCAGAGTCTGGCTAGCTAGCAAATTCGTGCCTTGCTCGCACCACAAGTTTCCCTGAAAGAAGGTGAGAAATAAAGCGGAGCTTCATTCAGGTTGTTAAAAACATGAAAAATCTACGTGCATCGTAGCATTGCATCCGCAAACACGTGAACAATAATATTTGTAATACGCAAAGTATGGTGAAAATCTTAGTGGCATAAACCACATTTGTAGGAACTATGAAAATATAGTGCTGTCGAACTCAATCTAAAGTCGAAAGGAATGTGCCGAAAAGACTTTCGATCATCAGCACCCACCCACCTAAGCCTGAACATTGTTTCAAAAGGTTTGTCATACAGTAAATCCGCAGATGTTTTCATACCGCATATGCACAACCGTACAATTAAACTATACAAGTTCTTATCACTACACATTTGCAGTGTTTCAAAACATGTTGGCCGAAAATGCGAAAAAGTCAAGAGAAAAACTTTTAGTAGCTTTACAAGCAGTTGTTTCTGTACAGCTCCGAATCTTCAAGTTGAAACCATCGATAACGCTACGTGTGCACTGACGTTTGTTTAAACCAGGTGTTCTCAACCTTTTTTCTCCCGTTTACCACTTGCCAGCTTCCTAACATAAAATTTATCTCCTGTTTTTTGTTTACTCACTAGCGCTGCAGACAAAAAAGTATTGTAACTTCAGCATCATCAAATTACCCCCGGGGTGTAAATTTATTTCCGGTTGAGAATCCCTGGTTTAAACCGAAGGCAAGAGATGTCAAAACGATTTATGGTCACTTCACCTGAAATTTCAGTTATAAGATGGAATTGAAAACAAGAGATAGTTTCAATAGATAAAATGATGACAACATGACGTTGGACGCAAGACTTGTGCACAACGTCATTTTGGAAAAAGAGTAGCCTATACTTGAGTTTCATTTAGGTAGCGATCCTAACTAGTTGACATGAGCACAAATCAATATTTCGACCTTTTATGTTGTTGCAAATCATTCTTTTCAGCCTGAGTTGGTCCGAGACAGTGTCGCAAAAGCCCCACTCTACCTGATTCATCGATTGACAAATCACGACCGAAGTCATCGATTTCACAACTGTTTGCCACACTTGATGCAGAATGGTTCATTGTTCCGACATGCGTCCTGCCCAGGAGTCGGCAACCTTTCCCGAGTGGCGGGCCAAAAACAAACTCTTCAAGGTATGGCGGGCCGTACTAATTTTCCATCAATAATTCCGTTACCTTTGCTGTTGCTAAATCTTGGGAATTCATGGAATTTTAATCAGATTACCTCGTGATTTTCACAGTTCATAACGAAATCCCAAAGTGCGACACAGAGCACATTTATACCACAATGCGGAAGGAGGGCAGATTCATAAAATACAATACCAGTAGGCTGGCCACATACAGTTACTACAATTTGGTAAAGGGGCTGCGGGCCGGATGATTTTGCTTCGCAGGCTGCATCCGGCCCGCGGGCCGTAGGTTGCCGACCCCTGGTCCTGCCTATTTGCGGGATCTCAGTTTGGGCACTCTAATCGTAAAACGCAGGGTGGACAGGCTATGCACTGCCATTGAAAGCGATTTTAAATGGTAAAGCAATTTACCACGAACGAGTAAACTCAATGACTCGTTGCAGTACCACCCCTCTGTCCTAATCAGATTGCTTCAAGATGGAGTGCGCCATTTTCACTACAATTTTTCGGAAGTTCTTCCCAATCAGTAAATTCTTCTCTTCCCAATCAGTAATATAGTTATGATTTGCCTACGCGGGTAAGAGTGAGTTTCATACCAGCGCTCTTCAATGAGGAAAATATTTTTGTCTACCGTAATTGCGAATATCTTCACCAAACACGTTCGAATTGTGGCAATGCCCACGATTGTCGTCGAGTACAAAGCTCTTTTCTGTAACGTTTTAATCGCAATCAGTTCATTAATGAGTTTACGTACAACCGACAATATCCAGTTTCTGAGCAGTGTATGGACTCGGGAAATCCGCAAAGTCGGAGCCTAACGCCATACAAGCTCCACTTTCTGCGCAAAACTTTGTGAATTTGTTTTAATCTTGCAGTAAAAGATATCTTTAACATTAGATCAGACCCAAGCTCATTTGTAAATAGTAATCAAACTATTCATTTGAGCACATCAAGTTGGCATCTCTAGGTTTTTTTATGTCGCTCGGTTCAGGATTGAGGTTAAAAAATTATGCCATAGCCAATTTGGCAGATAAAAATAGATCAGCAATAATACACCCCACTCAATAATAAGTCAACAAGTCTACAAACCCTAAGTGACGGTGTCCTTAACTATACGAAGAGAGCAAATCTAAAGTTTTTGATAAACGTTCTTGGAGCAATAATACGTCAATTACAATATATTCAGCGACCTTCACCAATGTTTATGTTGTACACTAAATACCTCATCAATCTTGTTTAAAAACGAAAGCGATTGAACAAGAACATCATTTCTTTTTTGAAATGCATCTTCTACTTGCGTCGTAATACTTCTTATTTCGTCCGTCTTCGGGCCAATGCTGTCGCTAGCGTAATGTTCTTTATCTAGCAGCATTTTACCTTTGTTGATCAAAATGGTTGTTTGCTGAAGTTCTTTCTGTTTTTAGACAAAACAAGTTAAACCGGAATAACTACACCAGAGTTTTCAGAATAGTATGGCTTCCACGTTTTGCAGCGAGAAAATGTTGCAAAATTCAATTTGCTGAGAAAACAAAAACAAAACAAGCAGTACACAAATCAGTCATACTAAGAGTTGGAATTAGCGCAATACACAAGTTGTAACATCGCCTAAAACTTTTAAGTATTGCCTCATGACCGATGCAGCAAGGAGTGTATGTAGTACCAAACATTCCAAAAAAGTCTTTTCGGAGTTAAGAAATGACAGAGTCACGTACAGAAACGACTTACTACTCAACATTTATTTTAAATTTGTGGATTACGAACTTCAAAAATTGTCACTGACTTTTATGGGTAGCTTTACCGCTACAGCGTTTATGTTAAGCTTTCCTGCTTCTTCCGCAAGAGATAAGTTAACAAAAATCTACAGAAGATTCAAATAAATTTTTGGCTAAAACGAACAACTTAAAAAATACAGTAAAGCATGTAATAATGTTGCAGTAAACACAACCTTAAGTTCTTTGGACTTTTCTTCCAATTCTTTGATCATACTTTTCACCCACTTGACGCTGCTTCCAATGCATGATGACTGGTTTTCGATCCAACTCAGCAGCATGTCCATTCTCAACTTCACTTCCCTGTATTCCTATGAACCAAAACCAATAAAAGTTTTGTAATTACTTTAATCGAAAAGTTGTCAAAAATATGAATGCTTTAATACAGCTCCGCTCCATCTCTAACACTCTCACGGTATGCTGCAACGCTCTCACTCTATGCACGCAAAAGTGCTTCCATAGGAAGAAGCGATCAATCACATGCCAAAGAAGCGAAGCGAGTGGTGTCACTACCAATATACATTTTGTAACTTCGCGGGCCCGGTACCAATTAATCCGCGGTCCAGTGGTTGGGGACCACTGTATTAAACCACTTTAATGCAATGGGCTTTTATATAATTTTCAGAATTGGGTATGCGCTTGCAGTGCTATATTTAGCTTGCTCCTACAATCAAAACTCAAAGTCCAGCCACCTAACTTATTTCTTTACTAGTTGTTGAGTGAAGAATTTTTTTAAATTTTAGTTGACCATTTATTTTACGGGCGTTTAAGTATAGTCATTAGCTTTTGTGAGTCAAGTATTCTATGTGAATTTTAGTATATTTAAGTTTTAACAAACATGTCTCAGAAGCGCAAGTGGAATGAGGACTAAGTTAGATATGGTTTCACTTGTATCATAGAAAAAGATGGAACGCAAAGACCACATTGCATACTGAGCAATAGGGTACTTGCAATCTGAAACTTTCAAGACTTAATTTTAAGTTTATATAATCGACAGGGGTTGTGCAGTCAGGAAATGATTATAAAACCCTGAAAATAAAAAATGCGCGATATGATAGTGGTTACATCTTACCAATGCAAGGATTTGTACCAGTTGAGAAGCAATTATTGCTGGCATCAACAAGTTGCATTTTTCTCTGCCAAGAAGAAAAACATAATAGAGTTGCTAAAAAATTGGGAAACCGTGTGCACTAAAAATATCAATAACGTTACTGGGTACCGAGAGAGAAAAAATTAAGACAAGTACGTTGTCAAATGACGTTACTTGTTCCAGGATTCGTGTCTTGAGCGAAGACAAGTTGCAGCAATAGCTGATATCAAAGCCAGTCCTATGTTAAAGTGAGCCTTCAGTTGAATGAATCAGTTTTTGCAGCCAGTTATTTATTTTTGTGCGGTATGTGAAGGAGAAACAAATGATTGAAAAATTCTTTATTTTATGAATCATTAATTACAACCACAAAAGCAAATGATATATTCAATATCGCCACGAATTTCTTCTTGAAGAACAGGCTGACGTTCGATACGTGCGGTTATATCTGCACTGATAGAGCTCTAGCCACGCATGCTCTGCAACAAATCGTGTTTTGCTGTCCTTGTCAAATAGGAGATAGGCCTACATCACATCACAGTTATACATTGTGTGATGCATGCTACATCGCCATGCCCTGGAAGCAAGGTCATTACCTGACCAACTGTGTTGTTGGCTGCTGGAGTGCAGCAATGAGTAAACGTTACCAGAGGGCGAGCCTGTTCAAAGTTTTTTTAGTGAAGTTGGATCTCAACATAATGTTCTTATTCACCACATGGAAGCGAGGTGGTTATCCCATGGTGGAGTGCTTACTCATGTTTTCGATCTACGCAAAGAAGTCGAGCAGTTTCTGAGACAGTTAAGCTATATGCACACAGCATGCTTCTAGTGCAGTGCGTCTGGTGTCTGCGACTGGTGCGGTAAGTTCAATGCGCCCTTGCATGCACACGTCTGCGCATGAAGCGGTGTGCTCACTGCGCACGGCCTGGGCTGGACGGATGATTGAGATCCGAAAGTCGGCGATGACGTTGGTGTGCTGCAGTGCAAGACTGTGTTTCACCCAGGGCCCTAACCAGCTTGGGATACCAGGAGGGGCGAAGAGTTTTCTGAGAGGGGCCCAAATGTTTTGAACTATGTCCAATAGTTTTAAACAATGTCCAGCACAATTTTCCAGGGTGGGCGAAAAACTTTCCCCCCTGGTTACGGGCCAGGTTTCACCTAAGTTCTGACATCACATTGTTACTAATTTTGTGCACCATACTATTGAACAAAGCTACACAAGACTTGTTGCGGTACACTGCACAAAACCTTGAAATGACTGGTTACATGCAATTTCAAATCAAACGCAAATTGCAAAATTTAACTTTGTGCAGTGCAACACAAATTATAATCTGTTTAAAATGAATAAATATAATTAATAAATATAAATTATAATTAATGATTATTAAAAAAACAGTGCTGCCCACATTTCAGACGAACAAAGTGTTGCATTACATAAAATTTTGCATGATTTTTTGCTGCAATGGATTGAATCAGGTTTGTGTAGGCCTACCTCCATAGTCAAGACGGCATTGCTTTAAAGTAAACCATTTGTTTCATTTCTAGAGGGGTTAAGTATCAAAAAATTAAAGCAGCATGAACAATAGGTACAATTAATGTCACACACAATCCCATAATAAAATCACCAGCACGGGAATAAATAACAATGGCCATGACTTGGCGTTTGTAAGACAGCCAAACATCATCATTTTACAAAATTTGTGATGTTTGCGAAATGTTATCCTTTATTTTATCATCTTGTAGGCTACTCCATAACTGATAATTTATGTGACAGTGGTTTTGCCTGAACAAGACTCATCAACTGTTCATTGAAGGTTTCACAACTTTTCATTTACAGTTTCAAGTAGCCTATTGCAAAAAATACATGCATTTAGCATCAGTGCTGCGGAGCCGGAGCCGGAACCCGGAGCCCCGGAGCCGGCCATTTTCGGTGGAGCCGGAGCTGCTTTTAAAATTTAGCTGGAGCCGGAGCCGGAGCTGATGGTTAATTTAGCAGCTCCTGCTCTGGACCTTTTCTGCGCACTGACAGTTGCCATGGTTCGCTCATGCTGCGCGACTAATTGATTTGATCGAAATAGGTCGCCGCGGCGAAATCCGGGGGTCAGTTCTCCCAGGGATTGAGGTCACAATGCGTTTTCGTTTCAAGTTGGATCTTGTTCTAGTCACATCAGACGGTGGAATTACTGAAGAGTGTGGTGTGGACAAGTCAGTCAACACCAGCGCAGCGCATGTTTGCGCATTTTGCGAGACGACGTCCTTGTGCAAAAACGCAAAGTGTGACGCTTACAAACATTTTGTGGCACAAGCAGTCACAATCAGTGTTGCCACTGCTGGGGATTTTTCACTAGATCTGGGGGGTTCCTGTTTTATCTGCGGTTAGGGTTTTATTGAAAATCTGGGGTTTGTTTGATTCTGGTCAAATTTTACAAATGTATGTTGTATTACCGTATTTTCCATTCAAGAATACAGTAGTTTCATAGGCATAATGTGCAGAGTCAGTACAGTAGCCAGTACAGTTGAGTAGGGGTAGGCTTTACCAAATCGTTTAAAATAGAATGTTTTACAGATTAAGCACTGACTGGGCATAGGTCAGCACTCCAATCTATCGCTGATATGTCAAGGGCTGCTTATTGTGCAAGATTTTGGAATGTTTTGTCTGGTTTTGAAGATGCTGTGGTTGATAATCTGTTCATTGTTTTACAGGCGCGTTCCTGGGCGTCCGCAGAAATTTTTCCAGGGGGGGCAACATCGACATTTCACTTATCCTTTTTCAGGTTGCGAACGATACAGTGTAAATGGACATTCACAAAGCGCTTTACCCTTTCTACACCCAAAAGAAAATTCGCCATCCTTTTACAGCATTTGCTGAATTGGGGTATCATCCAATATCATTATTATTTTGAGCTTCAAACAACTGAAACTGAATTGGACCTGAACTATCCACAACTACGTTTGCTCTGCTTGCATAAGTCTCTGCAGTTGAATCTCACTTCTCAAAATTTAGTCTAAAATGTTTTCTACACTTTGGCTATCAGAAATGCTTTTCCTTTTCATAAACTATATAATATCCATTTTTCGACCACTTTCTAAAATTAAGTCATAATTTCAGAATAACCAACGGCCAGAACATCTGTAGCGGTGAAAAACACGGAAGTTAGACACTATCGCAAAGCTCTTTCAAGCAATGAGAAGTAGACCTGTAAGTTGACGATGACTATCGGGCAACTACTTAAGTTAGAACACAACGCAGGCTTAAACATTGCGCAGATGAATCATGAAAACTCGCCAGAGCAATTACAGCTTTGCACTTGCTCACTTAGAAGTCAGAACTAAACCTTATTCATATTTCTACAAGACTGCTTACATAACAAGCCACGCAGTGTGTAAAAAGAAGACTGCATAAGCGTAGCTTGATGAAGCCAGTGTGTTCCAGCTGCAGGCCCGCGCTGAATGAGGTCCGCCACAGCGTTTTCAGTGGCCCGCGGAACCATTCAGAAAAAATCTTCGAATTTTAAATTTGCTGAAAAGCGTGTGAGGTTACATTTGTTTCATTGAATTGCTTGCGCTGGATAAAGTATATTTGCACAAGAACGATGAAGAATACCTTTTATGCGTACCATTATTGTTTTTGTTTTATCTTTTTTGCGATCAAACTAGAAGGGACGGCCCTTCCCTAACCCTCCGCTGGGGCACCTGACTGTATAACCTTACGTGTTTTTACGGTGCCCCTGCGTTCGTTGTCTTGGAGAGTACATCTGGCGCAATGAACTCAATAGCGCCAGATAAATATGTCTGTCTATTAGCTACACGCGACCTTCTCAACATAGCCCTTGAGCCAAATGAATTGTCCATCCCTGCAATAGGTAATTGTAAATACTGTAGAACAAGCATAACATCTTTTAATAAAAATGTGGGCTACAATACTAAGCTTATTAGAGACTGTAAAGAGCTTCTGGAAATTAGTCAACAAAAATAGATTTCCCAAACTGAAAGATTTCACACTAAAAAGATTTCGCTGGACGTTTGGAAACACATACAGTGCTTGTGTGAGACCACGTACATTTTCTACGTTGAAGCACGTCAAATCTACAGTGAAAAGAGAAACTGAATGCAGGTCCGTAACTAAGGGGGACGCAGGGGCGGGCAAAGACGCCCTTGGAAAATTTTTCGCTCCCCTCTTGAAAAATTTGTTGGACATAGTTTAAAACTATAGGACATGGTTTAACAAATTTGAGACCCTCTCAGAAAAATCTTCGCCCCGCTGGTGTCCCAAGCTGGTTACGGGCCAAATTGAATGGCAGACGAAACACTGGACGATAGTCTTCGACTTGCTGCCACTAAACTGGTATTGCTAAAGGAACGATAGCGTCAGAGAAGGAGCGGAGCCGGAGCCATGTTATAAAAAACACAGCTCCGGAGCCGGAGCCATTTCATTTTTACAAGAGCTCCACAGCCCTGTTTAGTATGACCTTGCCCAACACCTAGAATGGCCTACAGTACAGTAAATTACATAATATTTCGCACAAATCACGACTTGCTTGCGAAAAATACTTCAATCAACAGTAGCCGATCAGGTCATTTGTTGATCACATTATTTGAACGTGAAGATTTGCAGGATTTCCGTTATAACGAACATATCGTTTCAAATGTTGTTCGAGAGGTTGCGTATGCATCAGTGTCGAAAGCCATTGAGTGAATGTATTCGGTTATGAAAGCGGCTGCACAAAGCCTTCACAACCCGCAAACATTCAGCTGCTGGGTTTTGTGGTCTTTAATCATACAAAGCATCACTGAGAATCTTAAATCCCTTGCCTTTAAGACACACAACTGATGTTCTTCCACGTCTGCTGGTAGTCAAGTCAAGTCATGTTTGCGCTGTAAGTACTTGTTTGCGCTGTAAGTGGTAATGAGAACATCTTCCTCAAAATGTTCTTTGAGCTTTTTCTTCAATGCCTTCTCGGATAAAGGCGTAGCCAGGGGGGGCGAAAGGGGCCATGCCCTCCCAAATTTCTAACATACCTTGTCGTTTTGTGCTTCGAGACGCGGTGTCCCAAACCAAATACTGTTGCTCACTTAATTCAAAATATTTCCCCCTTAAATTTGGGCTGGCTACGCTACTGTTCTCGGAACACAGTTCTGCAATTTGTGGAAGATATTCTTCAAGTTTTTGAAGTAGTTCATCGATTGCCTATTGACATTCATCATTTTCACTAAGGTAAGAGAAACAGTTTTTCATAAGCCTCGGCCAAAGCATTTGTCCTGTGGACGGCCTGGCTGACGTTCCGATGGTAATCTGAAGTAATTGGAATAACATTTGCTGTGGTAGGCCGATATGGCTTCAGCGGGCACGAAGTCAATCACGGAATCCACACTGGAAAATACCGTGTCCCCATTCATCATTGCGTTCAACTGCTGCGTTGACATAGTCTTTACAGGCATTTTCGATGTTTGCGGGGAAGGATGAAGCACAGACTAGAGTTCTGCACGGAGCGGGTGCCAGCATTTGCGGTGCGGGTGTGGGAAGCAACAGAGCTATGCGTACGGGTGCAGGGCGGTCGCGAGATAAGAAATTCTTCTGCGAGTAATTGAATGTTTACCCAGTGCATGTGAAGATGACATGAGAAAGAGATTCAATGCTAGAGAGAGCTTGTGGTACAATGGTGTAGGAACATTTTCCACTGATGGCGAGACCACATACTGGAGTTTCCAGCTCTCAGTGATCGTGCGAGAAATACGTTCTGAGTGATGGCAACCAGCGCTGCTATTGAACGAGTGTTTAGTATGGCTGGGCATTTCCTGAATAGCAGAAGAGCAAGTTTAATGAATTTGTTAGTGAACGACATACTCTTTTTCAACAGTGCTTTTAAAGCTAAGAACGAAGTGCTCAAGGTTAACCCAAAGATTTAACATTTTTACTTTACAGTTTTTTTAAGAGTTTCTGTTGACTTTGAAATGAACCACTGAATAAATTGCTACTAGCGATGAAAAACATTGTATGAATTTTCAGTAGTTTTCAGACACACAGTAACAGGTGCATGTGTGGGGCGGAAGCGGTTTGGGAGCAGTGTTCCCTCTAAGAAAATTTTACACTGAGAAAATCTTTGTTTTAGTGCGCATACAATTGCACAACCATGTGCACACACAACTAGTGAAGCGTTTCAAGCGGTATCGGATAAGAAATTTGGAATGTTGCAAGTGTGCGAGAATGAGATTTCACTGCGCAAATAGTCTGGTGGTACTGCGCAATTGCACACCTCAGAGGAAACATTGGTTGGGAAGGTGCGTTGGTTGGATACGGGTTTGAAGTCTGCGGGGCGGGTGCTGGTTAGAAGTTTGTGGGTGCGCGGCGGGTAAAATTTCTCAAATTCCTGCGGTGCGGGAGCGGGCAAAGAGTTTCAACCCGCGAATGACTCTAGCACAGACACAACACTAGATCTTCTTGTATAGCTTTTTGCAACATATTGTGCGCACATATATAGGTGAAAGGCTTGTTCACCTTTCTGCAATTCTGTCCCATCATTGGACGCTGCGTTTTTGAATAGTGTCCAGTCCTGTGATCGCAGTGACTGCCTCCTCTGCAAACAGTTCTTTATCACACAGAAAGCAAATGCTCTCCTTATCCGTGACGACAGTGTGTACTTTTGAGCAATCTAGTAATTATCATTTCTCGACATCCATAAAAACCATGGAAAAAACTGATTCTTTGACCGACTCTTAAAAAAATAAGTTAAAAATGAGACACACAATGATGTTATGATTTTGTTGCAACCTCTCCGGTGGTGTTGCGTTGATTGTGTGATTCACCACGAACAGGATGTGCGTGAAGAACAACACCATACATATATGTGGCGCGAAC
>JGI24158J21664_10011656_pt1 | contig 11686 bp, 7 predicted proteins | sample Ectturendosymbi3_FD_21664 | JGI IMG/M metagenome (IMG submission 21664)
GACAAGCTCAAAAGGAATCAACCTGGAAGCTGTGCATTCAGCTTTGCTTGAAGTAAAATCAACTGTAAGTAGCATATGGGACAAGCTGGTGGGACTTGAATCCAAATTAGAAAAATTTCAAAATGAAAATGTTAAGTTAAAACAGGAAAACCAAAAACATAAAAGGCTTATGCATACTGAATACTTATGAACTGATGAATTGGACCAATACAACAGAAGAAAAAATGTTAGGATCTTGGGAATACGAGAGGATCACACAGCTGAGGATGAAGGCAAAAAACAACTGTTGAAGCTAGCAGGGGAACTGAACATTTCTCTACAAGAAAAAGTCATACAACGAGTTCACAGGTTGGGTAAAAAGAAAAAATCCAAAGCAGCTAAACCTAGAGGAATAACTGCTTGTTTTGTTTCATATGCTAAAAAGGAAGAATTTATAGAGAAAAGAAAAAACCTGAAAGGAATCAAAATTGCAGTCTGTGAAGATCTAACAAGTACCAGATACAAACTATAAACCTATTTGCAAAATCATCCCAACATACAAGATGCATATGTATGGAATGGAGCCATAAAAGTAACATAAAAAATACATGGTGCTATATAAAAATACTGATGATCTGTTCCAATCAAACATTGAGATAAACTGGAGTGGAAAGAGTTGGGAGTGAAATTTTTAGCAGATTTGCATGCTGAGTAAAGTTAATAGTAATGTCAACTGTGAAACTTCATTACTGGGTAGTTTGTATGTTACAGATATAGTAAATTCACTGTGCCTGTATAATTTGTGTGTGCGATTTGTGTAAAATCCTGCAGGAAAAACCAAAAAGCCATAGCTTGCGACTTGTGTGAGAGATGGTTGCATTTTAACACTTNGACATCCAGGTTAATNCAAGCAGTTNGCAAAAAAACAACNGATTTGCACGTGGCTTTGTACGGGAATATCTCCGCTCCTGTACGGGTTACGGACCTGCTCGAAGCGTCAAAAGACGCAGCAAGTCTTGTAGTTTGCACTTGAAAAAAATTTTTGGTTGGGGGTGCGGGTTTTTTGTCAGTGACGTCACAAGTGGAGGACTTTTAGGCCACCTTGGCCCACTTTGCCTGGCCCTGTGCGCCAACCATTAGGTGGTAGAATTTCGCTGAAGTTTTTACTGGAAACTAGGCTACAAAATCCGAGTCTTTTGATACTTTGGATGACCTGTTGGGGTTTCGGGTTCAAAAGTTATGATATAAGTTAGTAACAATATTTGACTAAATATCTAATTAGCTAATTTATTAATTTGTTTATTTAAGATCATAACTTTTGAACCATAAACGCTAGAAAGTCGATCAAAGGCTCAAAAGACTCAGACTCGAGCCTAGTTTCCAATGAAAACTTCAGCGAAATAGTTTAGCCTAGCAGTTGGGCCTTAGGCCGGGCAACATGAGCCAAAGTTGCCCAAGCACTACTTGACTTATGACGCCACTCACAAAAAATCCACGACCCCCAACCAAAAAAATTTTTTGCGTGCAATCTAGAAGACTGTCCGATTTGTTTGAGCTTTTGAACAACTTTCTGGCACAATTGTCGGAGGAGTTGTGGCGTTGGTAAGGCAATTAACAACTGCTTTTTTTAGGTCGAAATCGAAGTACGAATGTATCGTACCTTGGCTCTCTAAGTGTTAAATGTATTGATATGTCTCTGTCTAATTTTAACTCATTGGCATCTAGCCCTGAACCATATTACTGCCATCATTGTATAACAGATCAGATTCCTTTCAGTAACTTAACAAATGAAAAAATACAAAAACTCTTTGACCATGCATGTAATGAGAAAGAAAATACCTTGACTCTAACTTTTGGCAATAGTAGTGATACCCCAACTGAACCTGATATCTGCTGTATTATGATCAAAGTAGCTTTATTAAATTCATGAAAAATAATCTGGAGAGGGTCTTGTATCTTTCACATTGCAATGTGAGAAGCTTACAAGATAATCTACCAAACTTTCAGCAATATCAATCGAAACTAAAATCAACCCCAGATATAATTGCCATAACAGAAACACGTCTTAATCATACAAAAAGCCAAGATGCTTAACCATAATCTTAAAGGTTATGATTTCTACCATCACGACTCGTACACTTACTGGTGGAGTTGACCTATATATAAAGACCTCTCTTACTGCAAACTGCAGGAATGATATGACAAGTTCCATGGATAATTTTGAAACAGTCTGGGTTGAAATTAGCAGTAATAGGGATAAAATTATGGTAGGGGTAGCATATAGACATCCAAATAATAATTTCCTGGCTCATGTTACCTGACCTAGGGCCCAACCGCTATGACCAAGTGTTTCGCTGAAGTTTTCATTGGAAACTATGCTCGAGTCCGAGTCTTTTGAGCCTTTGATCGACTTTCTGGCATTTATGGTTCAAAAGTTATGATCTAAAATAAACAAATTAATGAATTATCTAAGTAACTAATGAATCAAATATTTTTATCACTTTAGATCATAACTTTTGCACCCGAAACCCCAGCAAGTCATCCAAAGTATCAAAACTCAGATTGTAGCCTAGTTTCCAATAAAAACTTCAGTGAAATACTACCATCTAGCAGTTTGAGCCCAGGGCCAGGTGAAGTTGGCCAAGGTGGCCTAAAAGTCCTCCACTTATGACGTCACTCACAAAAAACCCGCACTCCCCAAGCAAAAAATTTTTTTCAAGTGGATACTACAAGATGTGTCCAGTTTTTTATGCTTTTGACTAGGTCTGTAGCGCTTACTGGCCCAGAGGAATTCTCACACAAAGCCACGTGCAATCCAGCTGTTTTTGCACGAACTGCTTGAATTAACCCGGGTGCGAAAGTGTTAACACATTGACCGCCGGTCCACAATATATTCGTGGCTGTTGTCTGACGGTAGAATGCCAGTATGGTTTTCATGCTGACGCTTGATTGGGCAAGGTGTTGTTTCAAAAAGGCTCTGGGTGGAAAACCATGCACAATAGAAACACAAATTGTGCACAAAAACGTCAGTCACATTGTGTAGTTTATGAAAATCGAAATCAAAGAATTTTTCCACTTCTTTTGGAGAGAAAAAAACACTGTAAAATACAGCAAGGGTGGATTGGCTGTTTTTTGACTTTGAAAGTTTATTGCGCCTATTCTAACAAAAGGAAAAATGTAAAATTCGCAGAAACAGTTGCTATAGCTGTTACAAAGTATCCTGCCAAGTTTTGAATCAAAAAATTGTAGAGAAGAAAAGTGATAACAGTTTTATCGCCTTGTCCTAGACAGCATTTCTGCTTTTCAACTCTGTCCGAAAACGCACATGCGTTCAGCTGTGCTTTGCCTATCGCTAAATAACTCTAAGTTTAGGTTCAATTTGACTAAAATTTTCAGCACAATTTCATTTCGATGCGTAAAACTTTCATAGATATTTTCCTTGCACTAACTGAACTACAAAAAAAAAATTATTACACACATTGTCGCATGAAAAAGCCACACAAAATTTTCTTTGTACAAAAAAAAAAACAATGCAAAATTGTATTTGCACGTGGCCTGAGTATCCGTCTATTGTCAGCTCTTGGATGCTGAAAAGTAACAGTTCTGTTGTTGTTGTTGCAGAAAAAATGTGAGTATCTCAGAACATGTGATTACCTTGTAGCGGCCACATGTCATGATGTAGTGCATGAAACGAGAGGAAAAAACTACAACATTTTTGTTAGCTGGTCGTAAATATTGTTTCAAATTTGTGAAAAAGTTACGCACGCATGTTCAGGTGCTTGGTGTTGTTGCCATGGGAAAGGACGAGCGGCAAAGGTGCAATGCGAGCTATTGTTGGCAGCAACCTTTATTGTTCTCTGTTGAACTCTAAATATCCATTGATGTGTATTGTTGGCAAGCAGCAAAAACATCACACGCCGCGATCACTGAATTACTGCTTTTTCGCAAATGAATGGGCCCTATTCTTCGCGGTGCCCTTCCTGGCTAACAAAGGCTTTGCGCTTAATGGGCCGTTTGAAGACTGCCAAGTGCGAATGTTTGTGAAGCAGCGTGCATTGCCAAGTGCGAATGTTTTCGAAGCAGTGCTAAATGCCAAGTGCGAATGCTTTTGAAACAGCCAAACACCCGGCTACAGCAGTTACTTGCTGTTGAAAATAAAACAATTTTGCAGCAGCTGAAACCGTCAGCACTGTGCATGATGTTTCACACTAATTTTTTATCCACATCACACTGGCATGCGTTCAGAAATGCTTTACACTAATGGGTCATTTGAAATCTGCCAAGAACGACTGTTTGTGAAGCAGTGTCGAAAAGACAGCTGAAGCATTTGCTTGCTGCCGAAAAAAATATTTATGCTCAAGCAAAAATCGTCAAATCTCTACATGATATGTTCTAACTCAGTAAAAAAGGTTTTTGAGTAAATATTTATGCACTGTGCATTGGCATGTGTTCACAAATGCTTTATACGAACGGGTCATTTGAAATCTGCCATGAACGAATGTTTGTGAAGCAGCGTCGAAAAGATGGCTGAAGCATTTACTTGCTGCCAAAAAAATATTTATGCTCAATCTAAAATCGTCAAATCTCTACATGGTGTGTTCTAACTCAGTGAAAAAGTTTTTGAGTAATTATTTATGTACTCTACATTGGCATGCGTTCACAAATGCTTTACACTAACGGGCCATTTGAAATCTGCCAAGAGCGAATGTTTGTGAAGCAGCGTCGAACACACGACTGAAGCATTTGCTTGCTGCTGAACAAACTATTTATGCTCAAGCTAATATCATCAAATCTCTACATGATAGGTTTTCTCAGTGAGAAAATTTCTGAGTGATTGTTTATCCACATTACATAGAAAATGCTCCCAATGAAATCCAATGTGACGAGACAATCAGCCACATGGTTACAGCAGGCCGATCTTATTTCCGCACTCGGCGAAACGCATGCGTGACTGCAGTCGAAACCACCATGGCTGCAGGAAAAATAAACTATTGTTGCTTTGAAATGCTCTCCTGACCACACTCTATGTCAAATCACATTATAAATATGTTTCTGGTTGCTCGAGACTTGTGCGAAATGTACATACTTTATAGAAGAAAACATGCGACCCGGAGCTCAATTTGAAGTGAAGTTTGAGTATATCGTTCGCCGGCCGCGAACATACCGTGGGCCGGCGGCCTGTACAAAGAATATCTCTGGACTTTGACATGAACATTAATATTAATAGTCATATTCCATCCAAAGTTGAGAATTCTAAATACTTGGGAGTAGCATTGAATAACAAGCTATCCTGGAACTCGCACATAGCTCAAGTGAAAAAATGAATATCCTAAGGCTGTGGAGCTCTTTCAAGTTTAGACATTACCTTCCCATCCATTCCTTCACAACCGTATATCAGTTTTATTTTAAGGAAAATGTTAGTTACCCAATATGCACCTGCAGGGACCTGATTTCTCTGATTTCAGCGACCCTATTTTCTCTTATTCTAGGGACCAGATGATCATTTTCTCTGATTCTAGGGATCTGAATCAGGTCCATAAAACACATTAACACTTTGGCACCCGGGTAGTTTTGGCAATTTTTTAGAAAAAAAACGCCTAAACGTACATGGCTTTGCGTGGCAATATCTCCGCTCCTGTACAGGTTACGTACCTGCTCGAAGCGTCAAAAGACGCGGCAAGTCTTCTAGTCTGCACTCGAAAAACAATTTTTTGCTTGGTGGTGCGATTTTTTTTGTGAGTGACGTCATAAGTGGAGGACTTATAGGCCACCTTGGCCCATTTTGCCTGGCCCTGGGGGCCAGCCATTAGGTTGTAGTATTAGTATTACGCTGAAGGTTTTACTGGAAACTAGGCTACAATCCGAGTTATTTGATACTTTGGATGACCTGCTGGGATTTCGGGTTCAAAAGTTATGATCCAAAGTGATAAAAATATTTGACTAATTAGCTAATTAGATAATTAATTAATTTGTTTATTTAAGATCATAACTTTTGAACCATAAACGTTAGAAAGTCGATCAAAGGCTCAAAAGACTCGGACCCGAGCCTAGTTTCCAATGAAAACTTCAGCGAAACACTTTGGCCTAGCGGTTGGGCCCTAGACCAGGCAACATGAGCCAAAATGACCCAAAAACTAGTTCACTTATTATGTCACTCGCAAAAAATCCGCACCCCCCAACCAAAAATTTTTTTCGAGTGTAATCTACTAGACTGGCTGATCTGTTTGAGCCCTTAAACAGCTGTCTAGCGCAATCGGCGGAGGAGCTAGGGCGGTGGTGAGGCAACCGAAAACTGCTGTTTTTTAGGCCGAAATCAAAGTAAGAATATATTGTACGCCGGCTCTCAAAGTGTTGAAAAAACCTGCACTTACACTACCTGTGGTTTATTGTACTGTTATTTTTGTTTGTTACGCTACTTAAAAAAATCCTGGTATATTATAGTCTAGTCCAGTGCTCCATAACCTTATTTCACTCATAGCACACTTCACAACTTTCCCAATCTTGTGGCACACCTCGATCACTAATACAAACAACACACTTCCTGAATTATTCTGAGTTACTTGGACTTGTTTCAATGAGAACAATCGCTATGAGTTAGGCACAGTGTTGAGTTCTCCATCAACTTCTTTTAAGCCTTGATCATTTTATCATTTTTGATAAATAACAAAGATGAAAAACTTTTTCATTCAAGTATGTACAGTAGTGCAAAGCGGAAGAAGAATTTCAACAGCCACTTTCGAAATTCGCACATCTACCTCTTCAATACAAATCCAAAACTCATCAAGTGGAACATCGGTGAATTTTAATGTTAGAGTTCTGTCATTTAGTAGTTCAAGAATATTTTTTCTAACAGGCAAAGATAATTCTTGCATTAACATTTCAGCATTAGCCGAAAAAGGATTTCGGATCCAACCATATTGTTCCGTATTAATTGTGAAAAAGTAATGCCCATATTTTTGAGGTAACAATCCAACACAAATTCCTTGTCAATTGTTCTATTTTGATTGCTTCTTAGAAACATTTCCAGTGATCCCCACGGTATCTCAATATTCCAGAGTACTATTTTCTATTTCAAACCTTTTAACTTGTTAGAACATGTCAGTATATTTTCATTTTTGTCTTGCATTTTAATGTCGAGTTCAAAATATGTCAGTCATATATGGAAGTTTAGCAATCCAAGAATTATCTTCAAGTTGTTTATACAGATCATGGTCGTTCAGACATAATATGAACTGACTTATTTCATGCCAGAGCTCAAAGAGTCTTGTGAGAACTTTGCCCTGTGAACGCCAACGAGCAGATGTATGCAATTAGCAGTGATTGATATTCTGATCCCATTTCTTCACATAGCAATGAAAAAATTCGTTAATTAAAAACCCTTGCTTCAACTAAATTGACAATGTGGACACAGTGGTTCATCTTCTCTGACAATTTCATTGGTAAACTTTGATAATCAGGATTTACCTCAGAACCGTAGCCATGGATGCCTCCCAAATTTGTTGTGCCCAGAATTTTTTTGTTTTAAACATACAATAAAAGCAAAAATCTTTCCACATGAAATGTGTTTTTCCCCCCAAAGCTTAACTTGACTATGGGCTGGGCTTGCCCATGTAAGCAGCAATGTGTAATTTGAATGGCTGGATTTTGACGTTTCACTGACGTAGCAAAACCTCTACCTTCGCAAACCATTATTGCTTTACGTAAGGCCTACCATTCCGTTGTGAAAACTTTAAATCTGATGTCACAAAAACAACAAAAATGCACAGTAAAAGCCGAGCATCCTCATTGCCATCAGTGTGCTGCGGCACATTGGTTGCGGAGCACTGATCTAGTCTACTCTCATCTTGAGTATGCCATAAGTAGTTGGGGATCAGCATCAACATATTTACTTCAAACAATAAAAACAATACAGAATAAGATTCTAAGATTGATTACATTAGTTCATATAGATCAAATGCTGAAACACTAAACTGAAAAAATGTGATGTCTGTTCTGTAATGGCTTAGTCTGATGGACAAGTGTTGTCATGGTTTCCATGCTGGAAAGCTCTTAGCAGCTACTTGTTTGCACTGTGTGAACTGCGCACTAAGCCTCAAACCTAAACCCTTGTTTGTTTCTTTAATGTATTTCCTTGCCACTTTGCCAAGAATGAACGGCTTCCACACTGAAGTCTTCTTCTTTTGAGTCAATCCTTCATAACCACTGCTAGACCATGCTAGATCTTGGGGCAGGTGTTGAGCAGCCATTCGATGCTCTCATCGTCCAGAACTGTCAGGGACATTGGGGGACATTATGGTCGATGGTTTGTTCTTCTGTAGCACACAGGCCACAGATGAGGGAATGCCCCATTTGTACAAGCAGGAGCGGAAACGTCTGACACTGATGCAGAGGCGGTTAAGCCAGACCCATGCTGTTCTTGGGAGGGTCATTCCGAGGGGGTGGGTGCTGGTGTCTGTGATGAAAGGACGGATTCTTCTTGGGTTGTCTGTCAGTGCGCCGCATGTATGTTGTCAGATAAACTGATAAGTTGTTGTACAGCGGGTACAAATGGGTGTCTTGATTTGAGGCGCCGTGTATTTCCACTCGTTGGACGATGAGCACTGAGTGGAGCAGGTGTGTAGGATCCATGGCACTACGTGCTAAGGACAGTGTGTTTCCATTGTGACGAAGCTCAGCAGGTTGGTTGCCTGCAAGGATTGGAAGGTTGTCCGCTGGTGTAGGAGGTAGGCATCCAGTTATAGTTCACAAGGTGTCACAGATGGTCAATAAGGCGGGTGTGAACACTGCGGCACCAGACAGGAGCTCAGTATTCTGCGGTTGAATGCACCAGGGCTAGGGTTGCTGTTCACAACGTTGTTGCTGCAACACTTCAACCGGAGCCAGCAAGCCGCCTTAGGAGCATGACGCGTGATGTCAGCTTCCTGCGAAGCGCCTCAAGGTGTCGGCAATAGTGAGTGACCAGTCTAATGTTACTCCGAGGTATTTGGGTTCAGGGCAGAAGAGCAGGATTTTGTTGTTGTAGTTGACTTTTAGCTCTCGTTTTGCTTCCTTGTTGTTAAGATGGAAGGCTGTCGACCCCCCTTTTTATAGTGCTGAGCTTTTGCTTCCACATCTGGAGGTATTTTCCTACAGTTTCCATGTCCTTGCTCAGTAATTCTTCCACTGCCTGCCAGTCTCCATCACCCTGCCTGATTGCTAGGTCGTCAGCATAATGTGCATACTTCTTGGAGACGGTGGTTGGTTAGTCAGAGATAGAGAAAGGGTGCCGGCACAGATCCTTACGGGATGCCATTCGTGAGGTGTCGCATCCTGCTTCGTTTGACATTAATTTCATGCACAGATTGTAAAATGACTTATTATCTTTGTATTGTTCTACACAACCATCACTGAAATATTCAACATTATAGAAGTGAGAACAATAACCTTGATGATTTGCATTGTTGTCTCTTGCATAAGGTAAACCATAGTTGCACCATGCTGTAGCTCATTTAACAAAAAGCAAAGGCTTGGATGGTTGAGCTCATCTGAACCATAGCAACATTTTTTTCTCCAGCCCCATGAAGTAACTTTATAGGAGAATTCTTCTGTATTTGCAGTTCATTTGGAAAAGATGCACATGCTTGCTGGAAATGTTTCATATGCTTTTATGAATGAGGCACAACATCAGTTTGATGCCTATACCACAAGTTTATACTGGGCTACTGCAACAACAACGTCTACTGGTTATGGAGATATCACGGCATATAATACCTTGGAGAAAATTTTTTCAGTCATTGCTATGATTGCAGGTAAATTGATGCAATGCTCAGTATTGCTCATTACTTAGCTTTTGTATTGTCTGTATTTCTGTTTGCTGGTTTAAGGTTTTCCTTTGGATGTTATGTGTATCACAGTACATTTAATGATGATGTATAAGGGTCAAGATACTCATTTTTGGTCTGAATTAAAGTAGGCCAGAAACAAAGAAAGTCAGGTTTACACTGAAAGTCTTCAATATGTCATGCTGTGTTTGCAATTCTTTCTGTTCAAAATATTGAAACACAATTTTTGAGCAAAGTAGACCTCAGCATAGAGAATATAAAGTTTTTAGTATGAGATTTTGAACACAGGTTGTTTCGCAGATATAATTTACAATACACTAATTTGTTCAAATTATATCTTGTAATGTAATGTAATGTAGAAAAACCAATATTTAAACCATTGCCATAAATTTGCAAAAATTATCCAGTAGCAAACACCTAGAACTTAGGAAATTGAGCAAGTTTTGTGTTTCTTGGTATGTGTTGTTTGTGGTGCCATCTTAAAATATTCTAATTCCTAGTTGAAAGAGATTTCTGTTGCATTTGTACAGTAAATTTAGGGCTGTGGAACTAAAAAATTAAAATGTGGAGTTTTTGATTGTTGTGGAGTAATTGGAAGTGTTAATATAGCACATACAGTAATTGTTAAGAAAGGGTTTTACATTGATCTAAAATTGCAGTTCTAAAGTTTTGACATGTATAAATCTTTGATGCTCTACATCTGTCGTTGTAAGAGAATGTTGCTCTGATATTGCAAAAACACTGTTTACCTATGGTCAGAGGTTGAAAAGCACGATCTGCAAAACCTAACAATGCTAACTTTTCCCTCAAGGAAAAAGGCTAGAGCCTTGTTTTGTTGAAACATGCTTGCTGAATTTATTGCATTGCCACTCAGGTTCAGGTATTTTGATGACCCTTTTTTTTGAATAATTAAGATAAAATTGTGCTCCTGATTATGTCAACAGCGAGATTTTGTGAGCTGTTGGTTATATTCCTTCCGTTTAATTTATAGTTTATACAGTCATCGATGTGAGTCATTAGAACTTTTGATCCAGCTAGTGCAGGGGTGGGCAATCGATTTTGCTCAGGGGCCACTTTGAGAAGGCCACGTTTAGTGGAGGGCCGTACCTTCTGATAGAAGTAGAAGCAAGTTTCGTTTTATAGCAGAGTTTCTCAACCCAAGTCTGTGGACTCAAATAAGTCCACGGAAGGCTCTGGATGAGTCCGTAAGCACTAGGGACAAACATGTTTTCTGTAATGCCCTCACATAATAATAACTTTATCTACGTTATACAATTGATGTTGTTGTTTGTACAGTGATTGAAATGCATCTAACCAGCATGCAAATGTCAGTAATTTGCTGTTATGGCATTTTCACTTTTGATGTAGCGTGTACAGCAGCTTAAGTGTAAAGTTTTTATCTAAACTGCAGTTTGTTTTTGCCATCTTAGTTTATACTTGCTAAATGAAAGCAGGTGTTTTGTGTATAACAACTACCACTTGAAATTTCGATTTTCTTTAGTGGTGGTGAACGGTAAATTCCAGCCACATTTTGCGCATTGCTTAGACTCCTTGCACCCAGATATCTGGAATAAGCTACGTCGGCATCTTGAGTTTACTAATTTTTACAAAAATAATATGAAACATACATTGACAAAATCCTTGAGCTTTCTGAAGAGGAAAAACACCAGGTAACTTGAAGTTGTTCGTATTTATTGTCCATCTACTTCAGGAGTAAAAACTTATGGAAGCTTCCATAATAAAGCAGTGTGTGCTTCTTCTGTTGCTTGGAAAAATGCAAGAGCAAAAGCACCTTAACACTTTGAGAACCGGGGTACGATATATTCGTACTTTGATTTCAGCCTAAAACAGCAGTTTTCGGTTGCCTTACCAACGCCCTAGCTCCT
>JGI24158J21664_10011657_pt1 | contig 11686 bp, 9 predicted proteins | sample Ectturendosymbi3_FD_21664 | JGI IMG/M metagenome (IMG submission 21664)
AGAGTGATATGCACGTGCGACCAATGCGATTCACCGTTTTGTGCACTCCAACTGACAGCTCTGATAAAATCCAATTGATGTGTTCTACTATATTGCTATGCTTCTTTGTGTCATCGTCTGATAGTTGTGCAACCAAGCTGAACTGCAATACCATGTCCAACAACATAATTAGGTATATTAATTACTAGACCATTTATAGGGATAAAGCAAAGCGTGATTGGTGTTGCTTTGAAAACACCTCTAAAATACAATATTGGGAATTTTTTGTATTTACAAAACTTCACTTCGGCATCAGCCCGATGACAATATTGGTTTTACATCAAGCTGTCCCCCCACATTTTGCAACAAAATTGCGCCCATGACAGGCTGGAATTCGAGGTAGAAGTTTTCCTCTTATGCATCAAAGTATGATTTTCAGCAACAGTTCCAAAGTATGAGCCATCAAACTGATGGTTGGGGTTCTCACATTCCATCCATCGAACTGATGGTTGGGGTTCTCACATTCCAGAGTGTTGTTGTTTTGGGAATGGCAATGAAGACAGATTTGGACATTTCGTAGGCTATTTGACCAGTTTAATATATATTTTTGAAAAGGATCCATGACATATTCACACCATCCTCTTGTGAAGCAATTAACATCTCAACAACCACCTCATCTCACCCTTCAGCTTTCCCAAGTTAGGAATGTTGTAATGCCCATTTAACTTCTTCTTTCAGTATTGAAGGGCCAGATTTATATGAGACTACCTTGCTATCATTTTCTTCTCTGTCGTCGTGGAAAAAAAGCTATATGTTCTTCCCAATGGTTTATTATACCTTCAGGTTCATACAAGATATGGCCATTTGATGACTGAATGCTTCTGGACAGTGAATTAACACTGTACATCTAGTGAAAAATTATACCACCAATATGTGGCTCATCAAACCAGTAAATAATTGAGTGTACATCTGAAATGTTTTGTAAACTCTAAACATGCATTAATTGGTTGCAGGAAATTTACAGTTTGAAAGTTACTGATTCCAAAAATTGAAATGGAATTAGAAAAAAAAGGCCAATTGTTTTTTAAGGATTGGCTTTATGTTCAAATTTCAAGTGGGAAGTTTATGGGTTTGGAATGGATTGATAGACAACACACTCAATTTAAGTTGCCATGGACACAAAGAAATCATCCTGACTGGGAGAAACATCATAGAATTTTCTTGGTATTTGTTTTTATTTGTGTTGTGGTGCAAAGTTGTTTAAATATATATTGACACATAATGTCTTCCATAATATTTAGCACAATTTTTTTTTAACTGTTGAAACTATCTTTGTTTTACTAGTCTAGAAGCAAAGTACTTTTATTGCCCTAAAATTGCAGTTCAATTCTTTCCTGAATTTGTATAACTGAAAATATAAAAAGAAACAAAGCTTTGTTAATATTAATAAAGCTGTTATTATAAAACAGTTTATTGTAACACTTTGTTTCTCAAGCTCTTAGCCAAATTTGCAACCCCACATAAGCATATACAAGAAACATGAGAGAATATATTTCATATACTGCACTTTCTGGTGAGTCACAAACTGGTAATAACTTTGAAGCACATGTCCAAAACATCTAGCAACACTTTGCACTAAGGCATTTTATGCTGTCCCTTCTTTATATGAAATAAGGTTAAGTTTGAAGTGAATGTGAACTAGTATTGGATTTATGCCTAGTCATCTGAGTTATCCAGTGCCTTTTCCATGATTCTTCTTCAAAATGAAACTACCAATTTACTCATTTTCCATTTGAATTGAATATTTGGCAACTGGCCAGAAACATGTATACTAGCTAAACCAGCTCATTAATTACTGTTTCCAGTTCTTGGTCTCCCCAAGAGCTAGCAAAACAATGCTTGTGGCTTTCCCAGGTGTGCGTTGAGTGTAAATGGATATACTGTAGAAGAAAACTTACATGAGCAGTGGAGTATTGGTGGTGTTAGCGTCTTGCCACCAAAGTCACATATTCCTGTGATCTGCATTGCCTTGAACTACTGAGGAAAGCACAAGGAAAAGATATTAATATGGGACATAAAACTGACAAGAAAGCAACCAGCAACAACAGAGATCACCCACTGAAGTTGTTCTTTGTTTCCACTGGATAAAACTGTTCACCATTAGTATCACTAGAGATTACATGCCATACTCATTCCACTTGGATCTTTCCAGTGGGATCACCCCACTGCTGGGTTTGTTTTGGGTCATTGACTGAAGTGTTTTTGAAAGGGCCAAAGAAAAATTATTTTTTTGACTGAAAGTAGCTCGTGTCCATCTTTGATTGAACGTTTGCAAAGGCAAAATGGTTTGGCAGTTCTGCTTGACTTTTTCCATTAGTTTTTCTGCTTTTGTTAATTAGTTTTGGAAAAACATCACTGTTTCATGCACAGTTAACTCTCTGCCATTGTGCTCAGTTTGAAACAAAGATAAGTAGGGAATGCCACAGCGAAGAGGAAGCAGTATACGAGTAAACTGCGGAAGTCAAATAGATAGTCACAAAATATTCTTTTTGGTCAATAAGCAAGGTTGCCAGGTTAGCCCTTGTGGGGCCAAATTTCAGAAATTTGGTCCCAGGTAATGCTTGCTGGCCCCAAAATATTTGTTTGGCCCTTTTCCAGGATAGACTGGCCCCTTGCAAGAATTAGATCTGACCACCCTGGGACCTGTCTGAAAAACCATACTTTTTCACTTTTTTTACTAATTGATTGCAGATTTTAACCAAATTCCTATATTTTGAAGGTTTTTGATTACAGAAATTTTGTAAGGATCCTTAGAGTTTCTCAGTTAATGTGGAAGTAAGTTCATAACTTACTATTCACGTGGTGCGTTGGTTTGTTCAGATTGTTGTCGATCACTTTAGAACAGGGGCGGATCCAGCCTGTAAGGTTGGGAGGGGGGCGATTTCAGTAATATGTAGTAGTTAGGTCTCATTACGGGTTCACTATTGCAAGAGAGATGAAGTGTACGTCACCACACTGCTGTTACAAAACAGTGGACCGCAAAATGGCCTTATATTGCGAATGCTGTTTTCCGAATTGTGCAAAATCTTGTTGAATAACTTTCAAAGGTTTTGGGGGGGCCATCTCCCTCCCTGGATCTGCCCTTGCTTTAACACTTATCGAGGATGACAAATTTATCTCAGTTTATGACTGCACATGGAAATTAAGTTGTTTTCTCACAATCTTTCATCACGTTCTTGTTTTTGCTGTTGCGCTACAAGTGTGATTGAGATATAGGTTCATATGACTTTGTAACTGCTGATAAATTTGGAGAAAATGGTTGACCCTTTTTTATGTCCCCTTGCCCTAGAACTTGGCTCTTTTCTGGACTAGACTTGGTCCTCTGGCAAAATAGATATGGCAACCCTGCACATAAGTTACCACCTAGCCCACTGTGCAGAAAAAGCAGAGATATGTGCCTACAAACCAACACTCAACATGAGGTACAGAATTGGACACAATATAATTTTTCTCTCTGTCATGAAATGGAAGAACATCTGCTTAAATTTTTTTGCATTCAATGTAAACTCACACCCTCAGATTTATATGTTTGTTTGAGCCTGAAACAGTTGCTGTAACAAATGTTTTTATCTGTTCTGCTAATAAGTCAGTCAGTGAATAAAGCAGGTGCATTTTAACACTACAGTGAACCAGCCATACACCATCACACATATTGTACCATTGAAATTATGTTTGCAATAACAGCTGTAATGGTACAAGTACCATCACATGGCGAAATGATGCGATAGTCACCACAAATAAATATCGAAGCTAGCTGAAAAGTATATAGTACCGGGCAGACCTAAGCAGCATAGAGTGATCATGGCATGTGATCTTTATTGCTGCTATATCGTAGAAGGCTTTCCTCGTGTAGCGCTTGCCGCTACGCAAAACAGCCAACCTGCACATCCAAGCATCTGGTACATTTGCTGGTTGTGTCAGTGACTGCAGAAATTTTATTTTATTGAGAAAAACTTATGACACAAGATAGGCTGCAAATTCAATGGGAACAAAAATGTGAACTATGGATAAATGTTGAGAAAAGAAAAGCGGTAAAATATTTGTGGCTTCAAAACGACATAATAAACATATTTAAAGCTTTTTACAAGCTTAAATGATTTGTGTTGGGTGAGTCCGATCTCTTCCTTTTGTTTGTGTATGTGGCTAGTCTTTGTTGCATCTGTATCTGACAATTTTGCTATTAACTTTGGCGTCCAGGCTTGGGCAAGGCATCGAGCGCAATGCCACAATAAGAAAATACCAACGAAAATAGACGATACGATGAAGAGCAATTTCCGATCGATTTTGTCAAAATGTCCCGATATTGAGCTGGTGGCAGATCGTTGCGATTTTCAGACTGGAAACCACAAAATTTATAAGTTTCTAACAACACCCGATTTTACAGGTAACTAATGCGAAAAAGTAATTTTTGACTAGTTGTTGCTGCAAACATTGAACACCATGCTAATTTTTGAAATAATGTTTGCTTACATACTATTATGGCGCAAGACATAACGTATATTTTTTTCTTTTCAGAAATGTTTGATACGCTGAGTCTGATAAAGCATGAAATTATCCTTTTTGTGAAAGCTGTCGCTTTGCTTTCTTGATATTTCGTTCTGTGAATACATATGGAAAACAGTGCTTAATGTGTGCCTTTTCTGAAACTGAAGTGTTGATTTGTATATATACATATAATAATTTCGTTGCTTGTTTTTGTGTGACATTTTTCCGAATACGTTAAACGGTATTCCTTTGCCAAGACTCAACGTACTTCAAATTAGTTCAAGCAAAACCGTCTGATAGCCCATTTACATTTTAACTACGCCGGTCCATTTTTGGACTGGTTTAGACGTTGTTAAATGGTCTGGTTGCGCTTCCGCTCGCTAGAGTCGCGATGCTCCAAGCCTTGGTTTGACGGCAGACATAACTGGTATGTGTTCTTTAATAATTTGAGAAATTTCTTGCCAGCTGAGCATCTCGCGTTTGGCAAGTGGCGCGTGTTAATCATTCACTTAACTCGAAACTGTTTCCAGTGGATCCGACTTGAACGCCTTATGAGTCAGGCTGGATGCCCGAATTCGTAGCTCGTGTCCATCGTCGATTGAATGTTTACGAAGGAAGTGCGAGCTGTCAAGTTCGCTTGCCTTTGTTCATTGTTTTTGGAAAACATCACTATTTCACGTGCACTTAACTCTCTGCCAATGTGCTCAGCTTGAAACAAAGATAAGTAGGGCATGCCACAATTAAGTGGAAGTAATACATGAGTACACTGCGAAAGTCTAATAGATGGTCACGACACATTCTTGTGGTCAAAGTGAAACGTTTCGAAAAATCTTGCTTAGTCCAGAACTTTCCATTGCTTTTTCTCACTTTAAAATGCGTAAGTGATGAACAGCCACTGCGCATGCCACAAGCCGTTTGTGTGGCAATATAAGTGTTGCTTGCAAAATTTGACCGTGAAAAATCTCGTATTACGATATACCGCTGCACTCGCTGAAAATTAAAAATGATGCTGAGATTCGTCGAAGGGTCATGGAGGCTATTGGTTAAAAATTTAAAGGCGGCGCTTTTAATATTTTCAAACCCTCTAAAACAGTTTGCTTGCAGCATTTGCGTTTGCATCATATGTTTAAATGTGTGTCTTCATGTTACAGCAATTCTTGCGCAAGTAAGCAGTTTGCTGTGGCGCTCTACTTAAAACAGGGTCTCAAATCGCTTCGAAGGCCAAATGAAGACTTATAAGATAACCCGAGGCGCATTATGACGCTGACGCAACAGTGGTGGTGCCTGAACTTTCCAAGAAACAGCTTTTACATCTTATTTCCTGCGAAAGGTAGCATGGCATACAGGCAAATCATTTTTAGCCGTGTCTGCGTTCGTTTAAAAGCAACTTGTCCACTCGCTAGCCGAGCATTAAACACCGGTGAATAAACTAAAATAACGTAAATGTTAATTATTTGAAAATGCCAAAAGGCATCGCGGGCCACACAAAGCGCCCTTGCAGGGCACATGCGGGATGCACGTTTGAGATCCCTGGCTTAAAAGTCTAGTTTCGTACTTTCACAACCAGAAAACGTTCATATGTCTTTTAATTGCAATGCCCAATCAAGCATTATTTTTTAGCATCGGAATCAATTCCGACAGTGAACCTGATTGATACAGAAGAAATTGAAATGCAAGGTGAAGTGGATTCAACACACCAGAAATCAACTATGGAAGTTTCGCAAAGTCACAATGGAGAGCAGCTAATGCGTAAGTGCAGTTAAGGCATTGTTTGTGGTTATGTTCATGAATTTATACCGTTTCATTCTCTTCTGGTTGCGCTCTGCGCTTTCAGACAGTTTTTTCCACTTGTTAAAAGTTGCAGGCTATGGCGGGGCTGGGGGCCATGATTTTTATCTTGCAAAAACTATGTTTAGGCACTTACGTAATTTTTTGGGCGCAATTAGAATATCTTTCTAAACAAGCATTTTATGCGTACTTAAACATTGCATGGGTAGCACTTGCACCAACACGTAACCTCAACGCTAACGATTAAACGTGATGTTTTGCTTCCAATTCTCACCCGACGCAACAGTTTGTTGAAGACTAGTTTGTTTTTGCTGTTGATGTAATTTTAGGCCAATCTTTTTTAGGGCAAGTTTACCTTGATGCAAAGCGTTTTGAAGCCACTTCTCTGCACGTGCCACAATGTTGTGATAATTAGCTTTCTGGTTGAGGTTTAAGGCAGTTATTGTTCGCCGTTGTGAGTTTTGCATGGTTGCACAATTTAAGTCAACCTGCTTTACTGCAGGGTTTTTTCAAATTCAAATATTAGATAAAGCTATCAAACTCAGAATAATTAGGTACACCTTAGTATGTATTTTGACTCAAATAAGTTGCTCGTTTGCATACCAGTGAAAAGTTGCAATAACAGTGTGTAGTAGCGAGAATCGGATTCAGGTCTCTTAGACAAAAATGTAATTTGTCATATTCTGTATAAACCTGTGGAACTATGTGGCATATATTGCCTTTTGCCAACGCTGATAAATAGACAAACTTCCGTCTGTTTTTCTAGGTTTCCAAGACACATCTGTCTTAATTTGGAGAGCAAAATGTGTAGTTTATCACATTTCTTGGCACCTGTCCAGGTAAAATTCGTTAACGTTAGAACTCTAACATTTTCTAGAAATCCCGTGTGATGAACGTTGTGGCAACGCGGCTGCTCCGATTCAAACAAGCTGGCATCCGAATGCTTCAACAACGACAGGGATCAATCAAGGTTTACATCCAATACCACCAGCAATGATTCCGTTACATTCACCAGAATTTCCTTCGATTGACAACGTGTCTTGGCCGTGTCCAGTGTCTCGGTTCCCACCTGCTTGTGACAACGGTAAAGTTACAAAAGTTTTGTGTCAGCTTGTTGTTTGTGCATTTTCTTTAATTTGCTTTTCGTAGCTGTCTCCAGTACAGATTTCAAGGTGACTTGAGTTGGTAGTTAGAATGTGGAAAGTTTTCTGGTTCACATGTTAAACGATTGCGCTGCATTGAAGTCAATGAAAACGTCTTGCGGAGTCCTTCTAACCTCCATTATAAAGCTATTAATATAGACTGCGCTCAACCAGTTTTCCTTAATCAGGAGATGCCAAAGATAAGTGGAGTTATTGAAGAAATCAATGTTTGTTTGGCCGTATAGTAAATTCACATACTTTTGCTTGTCTTGTTTCGGAACCAAAGTGGCGATTTTTGAGTAGCTTCAATCAAATATTTTCTGGCGTAACGTATTTTACAAAATAGTTGATATATAACATAATGGTTCGATCTACGCATTGATTCCTGCTTATGAAAAATGTTTTATTTTTAACTAAACGTATCCAAAACTCTATTGGAACCACGTATTTTTGCAAAAACAGCCATCTCAACTTTGCCCGTAACATCTTCGCAACAGTATAGACCTTGTGTTGTAACAAAACTTCGCGAAGGTCGCAAACAGTTTCAAGCAACCTGCAACGTATGAATAACCGTTTATTGTTTGTTTAGAGAAAATATTATNATTGTTGCCACACCATTTATGTGTCTTTTAACATCGCAATGAGTTCAGTTAAGGAATATGCGTGAGTCGTTCTGGCTTAGTTNTTTGTTTTGATTTTTGAGCCATTTTCCCGGACCAACAACTGCGAACTTACCTTTCTCAGATGCTATTTTGCGCAGACATGTTTAGACCAGGGCTGGAGAACCCTTCTGCTGTGGAAGACCGTTTGAATCACAGCGTATCACGGGCGGGCCTTGGAAATGTAACAACACGGGTTAAAAAAACATCCGTTCATTAACAATTTACTACACTTTTTATCTGTTCGTATCCGGTTCTTTTTTTCCGGGGAAGTGCAACATCAGCGTGGGTTGAGTGCTTTTCCTCGTTTTGTGCTGTGTACACTTCGCTGGAGCGTGCAGTTGTATAGGCGTCAATGCTTAAACCAAGGTTGCGAAAACCCAATTTTCAAGACACATGATTTTAAGACGCCTCAGGTGTAATTGAAGAACAACATTCGAGAGGCTCGTTGAGTTTCCGCGCGGAAAGCAAACTAATCANATCAAAAACAGTTTTCATTCGCTGCTACTTTTTCAACGCAGCTGCAGCGAATTCAATGAANTGTGACGACGAACAATCGCTCATCGAGAATGTTCTGGAGAAACTTCAGACTTTGTGTAAGTTTTTTTTATCTGTGATTTTTAGTGAGTACTATTCCCAAGTTTATGTTCTGTTTTCATGGATGCGCTATATGATATCCTCTTTTCCAAACGCTGTGATCAGGAAAGTTCGTCGTGGTTGTGCGATGGCTGTACAAGACCTGCAGTGCTTCGTCAGCGCTCGGCTCAGTTTAGAAAAAGCTTACGAGGCTTCCACGCGAGCTTTTTCGCTGTGTGGAAGCAACTCCCCTTACTTTTGGATTTATGCTTAGTCATTTTTCGTGAATCTTCGTCTTTTGATTTTGAATCACTTGGTAAGAATAAATTTTAAACTTTTGTCGCAACTGAACCGTTTTTTTGTTGCAGCAGGGGATCACCCCTCCGCCACGAGTAAAGAAATCTGGCATGAAATTCTGGACGATTGCAGCATTCCACGTAAGTCGTTTGCAAGACCATAACTCCAAACGTTCAAGTTCATTGTTTGCATATATGCATTTCAATGCATTGTTGGAAGGCTGCTACTAAAATTTATAGTGATAATATCTATAAGGAGGGATAGAACCTTAACATAATCCAACCGAACGATTTTATTGTGTAATTTTTCTTTTGAAAAAATAAATCACACCGTTTTACTACGTTGCCAAGACGTTGTTGGTCCGTGTTGCTGTGATTCTAAACATTGCCTGTTTGCTCTTTGAGCAGTAAACGTTTTGATCAATCGAGTGCGCTTTTCCAAACGACTGTCGTTTTGGTTTATTTTGGGGATTAACGTTTCTTGCAAAAGATCTGATGTGTTTAGGAGAGCAACTTGATATGTACGAGTTGCGAGTCAAATACGAAGACGAAGAAATTTTGCTTAACACCTATTCTGATATGGACCAAGGATACCGTTTGCATTACGGCGATCACCGGGACCAGCAATGCAAGCTTCTCTTTCAAGACACATGTCCATTCGATATCTACGACGATTTCCACCGAAGTCCCATCACCCTGCCAGAACCAAAGAACCCAACGTCCGAATCTTTCAAGAAAGTTTTAGAGAAAACCGACTCTGGCATAGTAATAAACTCGGATGAAAATTTAGCGCTGTGGGGCAAACGGTTGTGCCAAAGCCGCATTTTCGCTTTTGCTCATTATGGATGTGGCGCCGATACGTCAGAAGCGATTTTAATGGCTCGGTTAGAAAAGGTGCAGCTCTTTTCGTACCAGAAGTTTCTGGAAACCTGGTACTCGTCTGCTCAAAACAGATCGCCTCTACCTGATCCGGTCGTCCATCTCGCTTTTGGCAAGAAGCCACGCACATGGAACAGCAGGGTCTTCATCAACGCCAAGCTGGTGCCCAAGGCTGCGGAATCTTTGAAAAATTTGCTGACTTCGAGCTTAGATTCGCTTAAATTTAGTTCAGAGAAATCGTACGACAAGCAAATACGCAAAGAGCATATGTTGCCAATATTTGGTTGATGCACCTGACATGTTGTTGCTAAGAACAAGTAAAACATGGACACGCCAAGAAAAGTTTACCAGAAAAACAAAACTGCGTGGTCCAAACTGTGTAAAAATACAATCTGCACAAATTAATTAGAAACTCTCCAGCCTTCTTATACATAACCCGTGTGTAATCGCGTGGCATATCCTGGTAGTCACGACAGGTTGCAGTCAATGCTGTAAAAAGTTTGCGGCAAACAACACTTACCTTGCATTACTACGGATATTATCAAAATATATCAAGTTGCCGCGTTAGGACATGCTTCAGATTACTGCGACAGAATATGCAGATGAGGTTCCACTGTACCGTGTAAAATTTTTAAAAAATCTAATAGTGTTTCAACCTCTTGTGATATCAGAACTAAACTATGCAAAATTTTTTACTCAAATTTCGGTTATGCGTGAAAAGAATGTTAATGTAGCAATTATGCTGTTTTTACGTTTAATTTTACGTCGTTTCGAAACGCCCTATAGTGTATAACTGTGATATTTTGGTCTTGGTTTGTGTATGTATATTTTTAGTTTGAAAATTGTAATGAGTTTCTCGTTTCTGTTTCTCTTACTTTGCTTGAAATTCCTATTTTAAGGTATGTTTGTAGTACTTCGCGTGTTTTCACCAAAAATGAATTTGCATTCAAACCTTTGCAGCATAGATTTTTTACGCTTGCTACCAATAAGGGCATGCAACCCCTTCCCGCAGTTGAAATGGTTCGGTAGAGTGAAATTTATTTTTTTTGAATTTATCTTGTTTTTGAAGTTATGGGGCAAACCTGAAGTCGACCCAGTGATGACGTTTTTGTCTATTACTGTTGAATATTTGGAGGAGGTTTGGGCAAAATTACAAGAAGATATTAGTCTCCTTGTCCCGACAATGGTTTGCGTTGCTTTGTAGTTATCACCAGGGCTGCAGAGATGGAGCTGGGCATTTTTCCCAGACCCGGAACTCAAAGAGCAAGGTTGTGACATCGCTGCTGGCAGGCGTGGTGTTACTGGTTGAAGAATGGTTCTCAAACACTGTTCTAAGAACCGCATGCAGTTACCACCACAAGCATGCTTTGTGCGGATTTTAGCACAAAAACACGTATGTCAAACAGGTCAGATTATAGGCTTCTTGAATGAGAGCTGATGGTGCCTATTTCGTGGGCGAGATATAACCTACATACTGCAAGAGCTTAGTATCTAATTTTTTGCGGGGAAAGGATTGATTACTTTCGATAAACAGTGTCTTTCAGTAACACCTTTAATATTTTGTGTAGGCCTAACGGACTTCGTTAGTGCAATAGAAAAAAACGTGTTAGTTGAGTTGTAAAATTTTTTGTGCGGCTTTGACTAAATCGTAGTTCTGGATTTGGCTCCCTTCAGCGAAAGAGTTGACAATCAGTGGCGTAACTAGAGGTTTGAACCAGGGGTGGCAAAGCTAAGCTGAAGGGGCCCGCTGGTCAGCGTAGTGGGGCCACTAGCCAACACTCAGAAAAAAGGTACGAAATGATAGTGAATCTGCATGTCTATA
>JGI24158J21664_10011658_pt1 | contig 11685 bp, 8 predicted proteins | sample Ectturendosymbi3_FD_21664 | JGI IMG/M metagenome (IMG submission 21664)
CATTTCGCTTTCATGTGAATTGTATTCACTTTCGTGCAGCTGTTTCCGTTCATGTGGGGTTAGCACAATTGTGTACGGAAAATGGTGTTTCGTTTTACATGTGTAGTGCTGTGGAAGTTGCATGGTTAGCACAGAATATTCGACATAGCAGTACGCGTGTGTGACTGCATCTGCAGTGGCGTTTAGGTGTCTCTAGTCAATAATAACGCTAGTTCATATTTAACGATATTCACAAGCCTATATTGGCTTTGATAGGGTTAATCATAGCAACATAATCGTCAAAACAACGAAATACCACCATGCAAGAAAGACATTTATGTTAGCCCGCCTACTTTTTCCCTGGTCCCGCAGTAGCACCCCACTTTTTTAATTCCAGAATCGCCACTGGATAAAACAGTTACCATGCTAAGATTTAAAAACAGACTGCTTGCCAGCATAACAAAGTAATTTTGCGCTTGATTACAGAAAAACGTAGCGTGCGTACATTCATCCTCCCTGGTCCCAAGTACTTATCGGGCCCGGGTACGATATACCCCTACTGTAGCCCTGTCCGAGGGTCACATAAGCTATTACACCACAGTTCGAGGACCGGACATCCTACGTATTGCGATTGTTTGTTGCATTCTACCAAATAAATTTTTCGTAAATAGGCTATATTATTTTTTATAATTGACAGTCTTTGCAGCCGGATGAAATGGCTTCACTGGCCGGATTTGGCCCGCGGGTCGTAGTTTGGAGATCCCTGGTCTAGCGCAACAAAGGTCGGCTCGTATTTTCTGACATGTCGACGGGGTAAAATAAAGAAATTTACGATACCAATCGCAGCATGGGTGGAGCGGGCAATTTTTGGGGGTGCAAAGGATATTTTGCCTGAACTTCCCTTGAACTTGCCCGAAAAACTTTTACGCGACAAACGCTCTCCCAAAAATGTTGGTACATTATATTTTCCTCTACCGAGTTGCAAATAGAACATTTGGTACCTGGAATTTGTTTCTTAATAACCCAACTGAAAAAAGTATGCTAGGCTGTGCAAGAACATTGTCAGAGCCAGCTGGCTCAGTATTCATGAGCGTCTGGTTCACAGTTCTGAGGTTTTCCATTCAAATTCCAGCTGTTGCTGTCGGCAAGGAACATTACACCTAGCTGAGGTAGACCTAAAGCTGCTTCCTTCTCTGAATACATATACGTGACATGTATCATATCACTCATGTTGTGACTATGTCGTGAGTCTCATAACATTTCCTGTTCAACTGCACATATGTGCAACAAAGAGTATGGTAAAATGTGGTTGGTCTAATCCAAAAAACTACAGAAGCTTTGTGTACTTGCCTGGCATGGAATAAACTAATATGAAGTAGGTGCCCTGCAGCACAATCGATTCCCTCAGTGTACAATTAATAAAGCACATGCATGAAATGCCTTCTTTTGCTTGAACTTTTTGAGTTAGCAATGGTTCATTGTTAGTTACTCATCAACTCTCACAACTAAAACACGAAGTTACTAGTGTGCAAAGCTTCGCACTGTGGCAGCAAGCAACAATAGAGATCATGCGCCACAATCACTCTCCGCGTACGCTAGTCATCAAGTTCAATCGTTCACACGATAATATCGGCAGAGCTTCCACGCCGCAATCACTGTTACTGCTTATTCGCGCCACGTATATCTGGTCTTGTTCTTCGCGCACATCCCGTTCGTGGTGAATCGCACATTCAACGCAACGCCAACGGAGAGGTTGCAACACTAGAAACAGTTTGTTCATTTCATATACAGTAAGCCTCGGGTAATTCGGATTCGATTTGAGCGACGATTTTATCCGGTTTAGGCGAAGATCCGGTTTAACCGAAGATGGTTGTTTCTGTAGCCTGACGTTATCAAACTACTGCTATATCGGTGAAAAATCACCGAAATTGAACACATTTACGACCCAACAGCAGACTTTCGCAGAATCAAAACGAATTTATTGATGTATTTACAATGATACATCAGACTAGTAACAGTCTGTTCCAACCAGTTATGAACAATCTTAAATTCCTAATTTAAGATTACTTGGCTGCGAAGAAATCCGGGATTTTTGATAGAGGCACAGAGATTCCTACGACTGGTCCATAAACAGTTCTTTGCCCTACAGACATTATACCGAGTACAATGCACTCAGGGATAATGCTCTACACACGCACACTAAACACTGATCAATAGACTGAAACCATAGTGCGGCAGCAACTTGATATGCTATGCTTGTGTGTGACGTAATAATTTTTTCTACGATTACGAATGTTGTGCGCAGTTGCGGCCGTTATTATGATAATTCTAAACGCTTGTTGGTGATCGTGAGCACGCTTGTGTTGCGTCTGAAAGCTGCCGAATCGATCCTAGCGACCAGTCAGTGTACTTAAGAACACAACAGTGTGGAAATGCAGAAAATCCGGATTAGATGGGAAAAGAGCAGATTTTATCCGGTATTGGCGAAGATCCGGATTAAAAATTCCGGATAAACCGAAGATTTTTTATAAAGAACAACGTTAGAAATCATTCGTACCACCAGTTTTATCCGGTTTTGGCGAAGATCCAGATTAACCGAAGTTTACTGTATATGTAATGTGTTTCCTATGACATAATAAACTTCAATTTTACACACAGTTTTACACACAATAACAAGTATAATTTCATTAATATTGTGAAAAAATGACGGAACTGTTTGGTCCAATTTTTTCAGATTTTACCGAAATTTTGACAAATATAGACTATTGGTGGTGAGCTTTCACCCCAGCTACTAGACCGCTGCACCAACAATAATGCAATGACCAGCAACATGCAATCAATCATCTGCTCACGGTTGTGCGCAAAGCAGTTTTTGGGACAGACCAACTAACTGGAGTTCTTTTTTCATTGTTGGTACGTAAACAGATCCGAGCTGAACTTCATGCCTCTGTTATTTACCCTTCGTGGATTGCGTACCTTTCGCATTTGCAGATCCATTGTTCCTTGTAGGACTTTCGAAACTTCATTTGCGTCGAAGTCAACTTGGCAGTCTGAAATTTCTTGTCAGCACCAAAAAAGTTTTTCATCAAAATGTGCCCGTTATGATTATTATGAATATCAGCAAGCAATACCTTCAGTGGCAATTGAGACGAAGCCTGAGGTTCGCGCCTGAACTACAATCCCTCCAAAAGTTGCCATGGAGTATCAGTGCACGCTCCAGCAAAGATTGTTTTGCGTTAAGTGTTGTCTTATTGCTTATTTGTCTTTGCATTGCTTTGATTGGTGTATTTTGCTGTTTCTGATTTCCCAGTGAACACAGGTTTATATGCCCATGTATTTGTTTTACTTGCCTTTTGCCTTGATGAAGGTTGGGAGTAGGCCTACAACGGGCTGTAATGTGGAGTTCAAAGTGATATGCTTGCACGATTTGCCAGCACAGCTTTTAAAAAAGACCCACAGATTCCATATTAGTTGAATTTATTCAAAATGCAATTGCTCGGAATTGTTTTCAGTCGAACACATATAGAACTTCTGTTGGAATCACCCAACACGGTTATAGATTGCTATATTAAACCCTCACCTCACCTGCTTCACAATGACTACAAACACAGAAGAACGGTTTTTGTGACCAGGCACAACCTACATTACACAGGGCTGCAACCAGCTGATAAATTTCGGGAGGGAGGGGGCAAATGTTTGTAACTTGTACTATGTTAGGTGGGGGGGGGGGAAATGGTTGTTGTTATCTATAACTAAACATCTTTTTGAAAATTTTGGGGAGAGCCAATTGCCTGGCTGTGGGTCGACATTACATGTAGCTAATAGCTGATGTAATTTGAAAAAGCAAACTAAGAGAAATAAATGAGCCAAAAACGCAACACAAAATCATGCGAAAACACCCAAGATTTCAAAAAAATCACTTTTAACAATTTCATGACTCCACCTAATTTAATGACTTTTAGTGGCAACTTTTTTTCAATGACATTAAACAACTGCATCAAACCCGCGTGCCTATGTTTTCCACACTTGGATTAAAACTCTCCACTATTTCCAAGTCGCAGGCAGATCTTATTCATGATTTTAAACCGCAACGTGAAAAAACAAGTAGACGCTTCGAGTATACAACACTACCTCAAATCAACTGAAGCTTAGTATTGAAATCAGGTAATTGCTGGTTGCTTTTGGACTAGTGACCCATTTTTGGATTGCAAACCTGGGGTCGACAAACATCGTTTGGCCAATGGTGGTGTGCAGAAATCATCTTTATTAAAAAAAAAAGTCATTCATGACCTAAGGATTGTTGAAGTACAGTTCTCAGATTCTCTTTATGCTGAACTGCAGTGAAAGTACATCGACTTGGTCGAGTTGTGGCGCGCAATGCTTTCCCTTTGATAAGTTGAAACATGCACACAACGTTTTTGCTTCTTTGGATCAGTTGCGACAGAACTTCGTTTATTGGCATCAGTTGCGAAACAGAAAAAAAGCGTTTTCACTTGAATTCCTGTTTCAAGGACCCATGAGATGCAACAGAAAACAAATTTAAATCAACAACTACATGGTTTAGCAGCAATATAGCAAAAAGGAGGTCCATACGATGAAAATAACTAGTTTCAACTTTAAATACCTGTCTGTACAAATGAACTTGGTATTAGTCTTAAAAATAAAAGATTCCTGCTTCACAAAGTATGACAAAGCCTTCTGCAAAAGCAACCCTAAAACAGCAAGTTAAAAACAATGTAACAACTAAGAACTCATAAATCTATTTCTCTTTAGCTGGGGAGAGCACAGTAAAACATACAGCCTCAAATAACTATTTTGAATGGTAGGAGAGCACTGTGGTATCAAATATAACCAACATGCAATATGCATTGCCTCAAGGAACTACGGATGCATTGGAATTAAGATTTTGCTTCTGGTAGGAACTGGAATTATTTTTATACTTTGTTTTGCAATTGGGATTTTTTCTTAATGCAGTGTGACCCAACTATTTCTGGCCTACGGGTCATTTTACAAAAACGTCACAACTTGCGGCCACGGGCCACTCCCAACAAAATGATATACAAAACAGATTTACAAGATTTAAAATCAAAAAGGGAAAACAGGTTATAGTTAAATGAGTGTGTCATTGAAATTATTACACAGTAGCAATAAACAATTCATTTAAAATCTCAATCAGTGCAATGTCTGTGATTGAGGCTTCTCTGACACTATCACTCCTTTAATACCAATATAGTAGTGGTAGGAAGTCAAAGACTATGGCCTGGTGTTTCATCTGCCATTCGATTTCTGTTTGAGATTTGACTTGTTTCACAGTAGAAAATGTACTCTAACACACATATGTGCTTCTAAACATCTAGTGCATTTTTAGTGGGATATCTTTCAGTTTGGGAAACCTATCTTTGCTGACTAATTTCTAGAAACTCTTTGTAGTCTAGACCATCGCCTTTAATATTGTACAGTTTTATTAATAGATGTTATGCTTGTTCTATTTAAAATTACCTACTGTAACATACGCACAGCAATCAATGCTGAGAAAGCTCGTGGGCCTTAAAAATTCTGTCCACGGGGCACATGTGGTCCGTGGGCCTATAGTTGGACCACACTGTCTTAATGCAATGAAAACTGAAAGCTGAAGGAGAAATAGATTGTACCCTACACAAATTTGATGTTCAAGTTAAGCATTGCATGGCACATCATATTGTACAAATCATATTTGATTTCTATGTGCAAGTCTTTTCTAGTATGAAGTTTCACCAGTTTCTACGAGCTCATCTTGCTGTTACAAAACATATACTTAACTCATTACTTTCCTTTGTCAAAAATGATGAAATTTACAAAATTCTAAAAATAATTATGCACTAACGCATTTCTGGCAGAAATCGGATTTAATCCTAATGCTGGTTCTTCCTTACAAAGGAAAAAGACACTTTTCAAAGTACAGATGGCATAGCTATGTGCGTTTACACCCTGAAGTATCCACAAACCCTTCACCGTTCCCTCAAACCAAATCTTGCACTCTGCAAATGTGATACCTATAAGGGTTGGGCAACTCAGAGCGCAATACCGAAGACACCTAATTATGAACTTCTTTGGCTTCGCAAACCGTTAAAATTGCGCATTTGGTAAAACCTGAAATGTTTTGAATGTCATGCTAAGTAGTTGTGGTAAAAGTCACCAATGACCATGTTTGTTTCAAACTTGGTTGATGGAATAACGTGAAAAAAACTTCACCGCTTATTCTCATCACAATTCACCTCAAAAACAAAAGTCTGCAAACGACGCTTGGCAAATCATGTACCATGCAAATTGAGCACCATTGCACAAGCAAGCTATGAAACATAGACAAATGCGCACAAAGAGGATGTCCCATTCATTACAGTGATGGCCCTAACTACAGAACATGGAAGCTACCGAATGTGCGACGGCACAACGGCGTGAAACCATACATTCAATTATAAATCGCATTTGTCAGAGTTAATGGGTGGAAGCAAGATGCGTATTTAAAAATTATGATCAGTTACGTGCATTTAATTACGTAATTGGTATCGAAACAAATTCATGAAAATCAACGTAGCCATCGTTATTTATGTCATAATGTTTCAACAATGAGTCAGCTGCTTCCGACAGCTTATCCTCACTAGAAGGTACAGATGATGGATCCTTGTTCATTGCAGAATGCTTGATTAGTTTCAACACAATCTCATTGCCATCTGCATGCACGAATGGAACAGTGCAGTGGTGATATCATTTCATAAATAGCTACACAATAAGCAAGCAGTAAATTCACCCATGCAAAGCAAACAAACAACATAGCCAAATACAAAAAATAAAACCAATGCTCTTTAACATGCTTTGAGCAAATTTCGCAGAAGTAACAGTCCATCAATTACTTGGGCCAAAAACTATCCTTGGAAGTTTTTCAAGTCATGTTAGAAACAACAATTCTTTTTAAAACGTGCATCATTGTTTCATTTACATCAATGGTGGATGTATTATTACTTTTAATGCCAAGCACCAATGTATTAACATAAACACTCCAAGTCCTAACCAAATCACTCAAATGAATTAAATAAAAACTTCTTTGTCATCTTACTGAACTAATTTTATCAATGCTAACCATTAAACAAATACAAAATGTAACTATTGCATTAATCCCAAGTGCGTCTTGTTGATGTAATAGGTAGATTGCCTACAAAGACTTTGTTTATAATTTATTATCTTGGGCATGACTCTAAACTGCTACTGGTGAGAGGGCTGCAATTTGGAAGTTGTGCAGTTTTGGGAAAACTTGAAATACCCTTAAGCTATCAGTATTCCCAAATTCAACTACTATGGATCCAATCGTTTTTTGAAAAAGCAGGCTGAGCTCTTGCAAAGTAATCAATCTAATTATTGAGAACCAATATACAGATCAGAATACCCCTCCACTCTGGCAGTCCCTGCAACTGAACATAGCTCCAACGTGTTGGCATGAGCTGTATTTGGGTATCACTGGTAATATGAAGTGAGGTCTACGGATAACTGAACTGGGCAGCTCAGTGATGCTAACCCTTGCCTGGACTCACTTGGAAATTTTTTCTCAGCAAGCATTCTCTCTCACAGAAGTCCTGCCATATGCACACACACACACATCTTGCTGAAGCACATGCCTTCCATGTGATCAATAAGGTCATAAATGGCACTAGCAATTTCATACAGAGACCATGTTGTTCAGGGTGCCATTCATGGTAATGACTATATTTTCTGAAAACAAAAACTTGCCTGCGAGGTAAATTTTAACTTCCTTGACAAATATCTTGGAAATTAAATGTACATGCTGCATTACACTTGCAAACAAAAGCAATGATTTTGCATGAATGCTGACAGGTTTCTTACCTAATCTTTCATCACCATCACGGTCATGTTCACGGAAAAAGTGAAACTGCAGTTCACGAATAGTCATATCTTCTGGTTTCTTGTCAATCACACCACTTAGGTCATCCTTCAAATGTCTAAATAGTAAAAATGCATGTTAGGTCAAGATATGCTTGCAATTTGCAGTAGCATCACAAACTTACGCTTTGTTGTGATCAGAAGTTGGGTCTAGCTGAAGACGCAGGTCTTCACCAGCATGGCTTGATACTATGACAACTTGCAGCAAGGTGCAGACAATAAGAAACATTTTCATCATGTCTGTAACTTTGATAATTATCAAACAATAATGTATCAAAAAATATTAGCTGAAGTAAAAATGTAAACATATTAGCTCAACTAGAAATGCTTTGCATAACTCACACAAAACACAGCATTCAATCAGTTGTAGTGGTGCATATATTGAACTTTAAGGTTGTGGAAGGAAGGCTTGAAATTACGATCAGATGAAGGTAATCTCATTGCTTTCTCACCGACTATAAATAGTATTAACATCTTTGCTGCTGGGTGGAATTATCTTTAAGACCCGAGTGAGTTGCATTTTTACCATCACTTTACAACTCCATAACTCTCCAGGTGATTGAGCTAGGGAGCTGTTGAAACCCTCAAAAAATGCGGCAAGTCTTCTAGTTTGGATTTTTAAAAAGATTGTAAAGTTTTGGATTTCAGTTTTTTGTGGATGACGTCATGAGTGGGGTAGGTTTAGGCCTTTTTGACCAGGTTACCTGTGGTTAGTGGCCCTGAGCACTAACCACAAGATGAATTTTTTAACTCAAGTTTTTATTGGAAACTAGGCTATAATCTGAGTCTTTTGAGCCCTTTATTGGCTTTCTAGCATTTCTGCTTCAATAGTTATGGTCTAAAAACAACAAAAATAAATAATTGATTAATCAGGGGATTAATTAATCAATTTGTTGTTTTTACATGTTGTGTTGACCTGGAGAAAGCGTACAACCGACTTTCTCATGAAAAGCTTTGGGGTGTTAAAGGAATATAGTGTTGATGGGCATCTGTTGCTGGTTGTCAGGTCACTGTACTCATACTCAGAAGTTTATGTCAGTGTTGGCACAGTTAAATCACAACCGTTCACTGTGGGTGTTGGACTCCAGCATGGGAGTGTGCTGTCACCTCTCCTCTTCACAGTCTATATGAATTGGACAGACAGTCGCAGTAGAGTCAACAAGGGTGTCACTGCTGGGAGCTGCAGGATCAACCATTTGCTTTTTGCAGACAATTTGATTGCACTAGCATCTTATCAACAGGGCCTCCAATATGCACTTGATCAGCATTCTACTGCTTGCAACCAAGCTGGAATGAAAATCAGCACTAAAAAAATGAGGTATTATGTCTCTCCAGAAAACCAAGTCAGTGTACGCTAGAAGTGAACAGCAATACATTACCGCAGGTAGAAAAGTTCAAGTACCTTGGGGTGGTATTCATGAGTGACTGAAAACAGAACAAGAAGATTGCAACATGGATTGGTGAAGCAAATGCAGCTCTGTGTCAGCTTTATCGCTCTGTGGTCACAAAACAAGAGCTTTAAAAACACTGCAAAGTTGTCAGTTTTGAATCATTCTTTGTTCCTTTCTTCTGATCCACAACTATGACTATGAATGCTACGCAATAACTAAAAGAGTGCTATCTCAAGCACAAGCAGCAGAGATAGGATTTTTGCTAATAGTTCATAGTGTGACACTCCATGACAAAGTATGCAGCTGTTGAATTCCTAAAGCCCTGAATGTTGAGTCACTTCTCCACATCGTTAGATGCATCCCATTGATGTTGGCTTAGCCATGTACAGAATGCCCCAGGAAAGATTGGCAGGGCAAGTCCTGCTGGCTACACCCATGGGAAGTGGCCCAGAGGTTGTTCAAGGACCGAGTTAAATGGCATCTGACCTTGCTTCGTCTTGGTGCAGAGCCAGCAGATCTATAAGAGACTACTGTTGACCACTAGATGTTTCAAATCTATGTTAAAATGTGTACCATTAGATAGACCATTAGATATATTGATTGGTTGCGGATCATCTGCATTTTGACATAAGCCTACAGTTTTTCTTAATGGCACATTTTAACCCAGATTACTTTTAATATTTTGTAAAAATCAAATTGACTTGACGGCATCACAAATTACTAATGATGAAAGGTTTAACCCGTAGATGTAGACCTCCCATTCGAGTATGAATACCCCAGTATTTGGCCATCCAAACAACAGCAGCATGTGTTCTGTTTTAATTTTTTCAGCTTGGTTTATACTTGACACTGAACGGTATCTGCCTGTCTGGGCAATAGGTTAATAGCTGTTGAGTAGCAATGCTAGTTGGGCTAAAACTATTGTTGGTCATTGTTCTGAAACAATTGCAAGCTGGGGCTTCACTTTGATAAAAATATATTGTGTGCTGTGATTTATTTATAGAGTTCATATTCGTGATAATTTTTGACTTTTTTAAATTGCAACCACATTAAACCGTTTTTATGCCTCTGTTCATTACTGCTGGCGGAAATTTTGCCCCCCATCAGAAACTATAAATTGTACAAAGTTAGCAAGACAAAGCTTGAAATGCCATCTAATCACAAATGATATTCAAAGCCTTTAAACACCAATCAAAACTGATGTAAAAAAATGGAATATGGAAAGGTTTCTTATTTATTTGCTGTCTGGTGACTTTGCTGAAATGACTAAATATTGTTTAGAAAAACTTAGACGTTACACATTATAAAAATTTTGCCAACAAGGAAGAGTGACATATGTAGAATCTACCATAGTGACATGATAACAAGAACATAGAAGCAGCAAAGGAAAGTGACATCAAGCATGCCAGAGGAACAATACAGAAATTTGTCGTCATAAAGAATAGTACCGAGATCGAGGAATCAGATGGTGAGTCACTCAGTTCTTTGAAGGATCAAAATCTGCACAATCTTCGTGTATCTCCTGTGCTAGCTGCTGAACAATTAGCTACACCATCGTCCAACTTGGGCAAGCAGTGTGATTCAGATTCCGAGAGGAAAAATTATCCTGTCAGATTCCAAGAGGAAAAAACAGTTCTATCCTGTAAAACCTTTGCCGTATTTCAAATCAATTCTTCAACGCTGGAGGAACAAACAGTTGTTTTCTAAATCAACCCCTACGCTGTTGGACTGGTGGTACAAACAGTTCGCTTTCTAAAGGCATCCCTACACTGGAGGTACAAACTGTTGCTTTCTAAATCAACTCCCCACACTTGTGGTAACAACAGTTGCTTTCTTATGAAAAAAGTAATAAAAAGAAAAGGGAAGTCACCAGGGTGAGAGTCGAACTGAAAAGTCTGACATACCAGACTTGAACCATAACCACTACGCTACGAGCAGCATGCTGATTGCATGACAATAACTGACCTTTTTGTTCAAACTGCATCATGCCACAAGACCGAATGTGTGACTGGTGACAATAGTTCCAGCCGATCTGTTGCCGCCAGAATGTTGGCAGTAAAATAGACACTAAAGTACCTAATTAATAACCTAATTAATACCTAATTAATAACATTCTATTTGAATAAGTTCTAGGATTTTATTTGAATAAGTTCTAAGAAAAGTGTTTTTAGTTTTTTTTCTTGATTTCTGAACAAGCCTTTGTCATAAACATTGGTGTACACACTATGGACCCATCAACACCAGTTGTGGATTATCCCTCTTTTGGAAGTATACTCATGTAGTAAGCACTATCCCCAAATGGATTCATTTGTTGAGGAACAATATGAATAATTGGCTCAATTCTCTGCAATGCCTGGGACTAGTAGAAAATGCAGCCATTGTC
>JGI24158J21664_10011661_pt1 | contig 11684 bp, 8 predicted proteins | sample Ectturendosymbi3_FD_21664 | JGI IMG/M metagenome (IMG submission 21664)
ATAACGAAAACCTGTTTCTTTAAAAAAAAAAAAAACGGATTAAAAAACGAAAAACCCAGGCGTTTTTTTTAGTTTTTTTCTTAACCCTGTTTATCTTTCAATATTTTTGTGATTTTCCTTTGATCGCACAATCTGGAACAAGTCACGTCACTATCAATTTGATTGGGCGTGCGCCGCACACCTACAGTATAGGTCCTTGGAATTAAAGAAGCTGGAATTGCTGGCATTTGAATACGTAAAAAATAGTGTTGACAACAAAACAAGTTTAGAAAAATTAAATCTATGCAGCATGCGTTAGCAGCCTTACAATAGGAAAAAACATCTGGTTACAGCATTCAAATTTTTGTGATTTCACTCTTTGGTGGCCACCCCTATCTTGGATGCCCGGGGCCGTCGCCCCGTTCGCCCCACCTCTCTGCGCGTCACTGTTGCAGTCAGCAAGGTCAAACTTTAAGAAAAACCCTGGCAGGGTCCACAGTAGTTTGCATGCGTGGGAACAATTGCCAACGAAAATCAAAATCCAAGTGAACTGCGCGGTTTAGCCCTCATCAAAATTATTTAGCAAGAATGGTAATTGTTTTCAGTAATGAGTAGCCAACTTTTTTCATAACACCTCGTTAAGGTAGAGTGGGTTAAGTTTTGAAGCTGTTTTCGGTTTCATTTATGAAAGCGTTTCATTTTTGGCAGGTCAGGTTTCAACAGTTGCTGCGAAATTCGGTTTAATAGTTGTTGATGTTTCAATAGCTGCTACTACTTGTTTGCTGAGGGTAACGTTTAGGTCGTAATTGCATATGTGTGCTGCTTAGTCAGTCTTAAACAGCGTTGTTCATGTTCCCCTTCCTAGAGATTTGATGAGGCAATCTGAGGTTGAGGAAAACTGTCGAAATAAACCTAGTTATAATTATGAATGAATATTAAAGTTGTGCAGAAAACAACGGTTCCTTAAAAATTAACATAAAACTATCTACAGTCAAGCCATTTGCAAAGTTACAGAAGTGGTTCAAGCGAAGTAAGCATTGTGATGTTGTTGTGGTGAAAGTTGTATCATGAAGTATTACTGCAACAAGTAAAAGTTAAAAAAGTTTTCCTCGTCTTTTAACATCATCGATTTCTACCATTATGGCTTCAGTGTTAATAGAGAAAAGAAATTGTAACCCTCTCTGCGATATTCAAAACCTGCCCTAATAAGCGGTTTGTACTCCTTTAATCGATGCTATATTCAGTGGATTTCATTGTAACCATTTTCCACGTGTAAAGTAATACAGTGATAGGCAGCTTTTATGTTAGGTGTTTTTTGGCTTTAGCAGTTGATGTTGGGCTATTTCAGTGGTTCTTAACCTTTTTTTACATATCTTACCCTTTTATCAAACAAGATAACCAGATTTACACCCAATACATTCAATGGTCCTCATTTACTGAAAATGCGAAATTAACGAACTCTTACAGTTCAGAATGATTTATAAAAATTTGCATGGGCTGCAATCTGTGGTTCAGTAAATTTAACCCCTTGGAAGATGAAATTTACCCCAGGTTAAGAACCACTGGGCTATTTATTTAAGAAAAAATTTTTTCAGTAACTAAGCTCAATATTATGAGTCAAAGACCAAGATACATTGGCCGAAAACATTAAGTGGCAGCCAAAAGAGGCCTAAAGCTAAAAAAAAGACCGAAGTAGAAAAAAGAAAGGTGCGTCGGACAAGAATATTACCCGAACTACCCTCAATGCCACGTTAAAGATGGCGATGTTGCAGAACCCCGGGGCTAGGGTCCGATCATATGAATGAGAAAAAAGCTGTTCTTTCAAAAGTTCGATTCTTTTCCTGTTTTGTCGTCGACTTCATTCTAAGGAGCTTTCTATTTACGCATATTGAAATTGTCAACTTGACGACCAAGAAATGTTTCTTGCATCGTGCTTTATTGTTCTTATTATGAGTCATAAAACTGTATTTTCTTCGCAACAAATGAGCCAATGAACTTCATAAAGTCAGTAGCGCAAGGCCAAGCGGCCTCGCGAAATATTGCCACCGGTCAGAACTTTGTTTTGATCACTTCACAGTTAAAAATCAAATTGATACCAGAAAAAAAGTACGGCGATTCGAAGGCAGACTATCTGCAGAGTCCCATATTCGAAACGTGCGTTATTGGAGGAGGGGCATAATGTACACAGCAAGTGTTCTTAACGTTCTGCAAAGCTGCGATGCAGGTAGGCTTGCCGGAAAGTTTTACGTCACAGATCAATCGTCAAGCGCAATGTCTTCATGTCACAAAGCTTTCGCTGTGGTTCGCACAAGTCCTTAGCGTTCAAAACAACATCTCAAAGTCCGCGCTGCACAGATTGGTTTGCATAATTGCATCATAGGCGTATCCACTTGGGGCCATGTCCCTCCCAAATTTTTAGAAAATAGTCATTTTGTGCTTGAAGAGGTGTTTTTCTAAACAAAACAGTGTTATTCGCCTAAAATCAAACACTTTGCCTCCCCCAAATTTTTGGGCTGGCTACGCCACTGAATTGCATCACTTTTAAGACCAAAAGTTTTAATAAACTCCAATAAATTAATCCATATTGTGACACTGCGTCACAATAGCGACAACGTAGGCAGCCAACCTGGTCATATCACGCCAGATAGTCAAAGTGGAAGTTTATGTACGGGAAATGGTATACCAGTAAGTTGTTCGAAAATCTTGAGTCTGACTAAGTAGGAACCTCGTCGGATAGTGCATCTGATGAAGCGTGCGAGCAAGAATATTCAAAATTTGGATGAACAAACGATCCTGCTACTTGGCCAGATGTGATGAGTCGGATAGTTTGGGACTTAGCCGGACTATTTAGCCCAAATAGGACGGCCTGCAATCACTATAGGCATCCCACCCTAACCCCCCCACTGGCGACGGCCCTGGTTCGTTGGCTCACAATAAAAAATCTAAATGATTGAAAGCAGGTGGTTGTGTTTACTCCTGATGTTGCCCAATTTAAAGTGTCAGACAGAAGTTAGGCTAAACTTTTTTGATGAAGTAGGTGTAAACGTTCATCTTTAAAAACTGTTGAAACAATTATTGGTCAGAAATTTGTTACCTGCGAAATGGTTTTTAAAATCCTACTAGAAAAACAGGTAACTGCTAGATAGAAAAATTTACAGCTAACAACGAGAAAATCCTGCTAGATCTAGCAGCAGATCGGCCAAAATGGCAACACTGGTAAATCGGGATATGGATGGCTTTCGTGTTGCATCAACTGAGCGAGCCATGAAAGAAAGAGTCAAACCGGCGACTCCCTACAACAGCAATAGAGATTTCCCACTCGACAAAGTTCACTCCTCTATTGTTGTCACGAACTCAGCGTTATATGTGACGTAATCACCTCGCCGCAATACTAAAACTCGAAATCACCGGAAAATGCTCCAAAAACGCAAAACAACAACAAACTGCTAAAAGCCAAAATAATGCAAAATACCAAAATATAAGTTAAGTGGGGGTCGGTTTTTACATTTAGCTTGTCGGGGGGGGCGGTTCGCACCCCTGCCTCCCCGTCAATTACACCACTGAGTACAAATTTCAACCGAACTAAAACTGACTGAAATTGAACACAATGCCAATAACTATTTTCAAGAGCAAAAACGAATAGGCAAGCAGAAAAACTACGTCGTGTGTGACGTAACATTACGTTGCAATTGAGCGAGCATGGGCGTGCGCGGAAGTTTTTTCCGGGGGGGGGGCAGCGTCGAAATTTTGCTTATCATTTTCAAGCTGCTTACGATGCAATGTTAATGGACGTTCACAAAACGCTTTACCCTTTCCAGACGGCAACGTAAATGCTCCACATTACGGTAACAGTCACAAAAAATGCGCTTCGTTGGCAGCAATAGCAAGATTTATTGTGATAGTTTACAATTTACACAGTACGTTATCTGCAGATTTACAACGCAGGTACTTCTTTTAAGTGAGCATTGCCATGATCTTCAACGAAACCACAAATCATGGCTATATTTCACCTAGCAAGCAGAGCTGCAACCATATATCATTTTCTAGGGTGCGCAAAATGATTCTAGCTTGATGCTGTACCTAACAACCGAACTTGTTTCGAAAATTTCGGGGTGGGGGCAATTTCCCGGTTGACCTCCCCCTGGTTGAGGGATCTGCTAGCAAGATTTTCTGCGTCACTTAGAAACAAAAGCTGCAAACGTCTGGGATCTCGTCCAAAGCGATCAATAAAGCATTGGTTGTCTTTGTTAATTTTTTAACTGTGAACGCTCATCACATGCACAAACCGGACAACGAAAGAAGTAGACCTGTATGTTGACACGACTACGGACAACTTACTAGAATTAGAACCTACGCAGGCTTTACAAATTCAGCATATGAATTATGAAAACTCGCTACAGCAAATACAGCTTTGCACTCAGATGTCAGAACCAAATCGATTTATTCTAGCAAGCCGCGTAGTTTCACACTGCGTGGAAAAGAATCCTGTGTAAGTGTTTTTTGANATTCAGGCACATCAGTCACACTCGCACCAACAATTGATTTTTCAAANTTGTGGAAGCATTGCTACAGATGCACTCATGCTGTTTTTTTCGCACAGNATAAATGTACGTGGCTTACCGCTATCAGCACTCACGTCTCGCTGCATTACCTGCCAAGTCTGCGTGCAACAGTGCAACACACCGCCCACTACCGAAACATGAAGTGAACCTTTGAAGATTTGTTGCCATACTATTGTTACACAATAAATACCTACAGTAGAACAATCTGCTCGCAAGTTTCGCAACCCGCCTCTGCAGGTAAAGGAGGGGACATGAGTGAACCGCAAGCTTACCACTGCATGACACCATAACTCTGAACCTGGATCTTGTGCAGTGTGAGTGTCATACCGGCAAATAAACTGTCATTGCAAGAATTTTTAATTCAATTAATCGGAATTAAGCTGCTGACTTAAGGTTTTCTAGAAAATTGGGTCCTTAATCGCAATTTCCAGAGGGATGGGCAAATGCCGTTTTCTCCCTTGCGGACGCTCATGCTAGTTTAATCATAGTTCCTCTTCCAAATTTTCTTCTGCAGCGCAAAGATTAACAGTTGAATATAAAGCTATCATTATATTATTGAACACACTGAAGTTGCTGATGAATTTATCACTTCAAAAAACACAGATTTAACGCACTTTTCCATAATTAAACCTATAGACAGACACCCAGGTCCACTAAAGATGTGGGTCGAAACAACTCGCAGTGGGAGCCCTGGTCACATGCGGAAAAACACCTACAACCGTAATTTACATGTTTGAAGATTTATTGTCACTGTCACGCAATAAACGCCAACAATAGAACAATCCGCTGGCAAGTTTCGGAACCTGCCTCTGCATGCAAAGGAGTGGACATGAGTGAACTGCAAGCTCATCATTGCATGACACCAGAATAGTGAACGTGGCTCTTGCGCTGTGTCAGCGTCATAACTCCATATAAACTGTGATTGCAACTATTAAATCAATTCAATCGGAACTTAGCTGCTAACTTCAGTTCTTTTAGAAATGTTTGATTCTTAGTCCCAATCTCCAGAGAGGGGCAAATGCCAGTTTTGCCCCCCTGCAGACGCCCATGTGAGCGAGTGTGATAAAATTAAAGTCTGGCAATTCTGCGACCGACTAAATGTCACTTACTGGGTCTCACCCTTCAAGGGTGGTTGGTGCTGCCCAAGATTGTCAATGACAAGCGCAAAAAAAGCCATTTAAAAACTACAAAGCATTTCTAACTTCAATATTTGCTGCTAAGAAATGATAGTTACAACATGAGCACGTTAATACAGCAACTGAAACGGATCTGTTTTCAGCAAATTGTAAACAAGGCTTTGAACAGTTAAGCCTTTGAAAGAGTGAAATGCTAATAGGCAACCATTTAATGGAACTACGGAATTAGTAACACAAAAAATGTATTACTACAATTAACTCCAAGTATAACTGCACCTTATGCATTTTGCACACCTTTGTATCATTTTCAATAACAAAAATGCACGTTATACAACATAACAAAGCAATAGCGTGCATTTGATACAAAAATGCTAGGACATACTTTAAATGGCATTGACACAATAAAAACATGAACATACACAAGAGATTAACATACGGTCATTTGAAACACGTAGAAAATGGCCACAATACGTTTTCATTGCAACAGAGTAATTGTAGCTGATTACATTTCTATACTCAGTTTAATGTATTCTTCTAAATAACATTTAATCATACAGGGGCAGGCTGTTCAGTACGTGTTATTTTGACACATGCATTGGCCTAGCATTGTCACAGTGGGCAAATTTTGAAAACAGCTGTGGCCCTTAGCACAAACCGCTGGGGCTGGAGAGAGACATCAATCAAAAGTAATTGCTTCATCACTGCACCAACATGCTATGTAAGAGTTCTGATGGGCAACATTTGCCTTTGATAGAAGGGAACTTGGGCAAGCATTCATAAAAACTAGTTATAAGGCAATTTTGGATTAAAAGAGTTAAAAGTGCAGCTGCTATCCAACTTATCTGCACAAAATTTTTCAAGCTTTTCTGAACATGTTCGTAAAAGTGCTATTTGTTTCACCTAGTGGTTGATATTTCATAAATAAGATATCACAACTTTGCATTCAAATGGTGAACTCCTCACAGGATTCTCATGAAATACATTGGGCACTGTAGAATAAAAGACATGTTACATAAAACCACTTTTTAAAAATGAAACCACAATTCATTTCTTTAAGAAGTGATTAAACAAAGTGTTGTGGTCTGATTATTAGAATTTTTGTCCATTAAGCACCATGCATGCCTGTCGTAAAAGTGCCACTTATTGCAAACTGGGTCACTGCTGGGTTAAATAACAACACTTAAATGTCAGGCCATATTATAACCAAAATGGGCACTCATGTAGTATGACTGCTTCATCACTCCTGGACAGACTGTAGACCCAAGCTGCAAAAAACATAATGACTCCAAATTAACTCCTTAAATGTACTTCTAAGAAGTGAAAGTGTTTCCACTGTGCCTTCCATGTGACCAAGGCACACTGATTCACAAAAGTTTTTAAAAGACAACAACCTCTTTCCAAGCTTCCATCGCAAAACAATTTCTTTTACATTTCATTGTGTAAACAAATTGCAACCAGGCAATTTCATGAAAGTCCATAAAACTTCACAGAGAATTCAGTTAAAAACCCAAGCCAACCACCCAGCCATCATCATCATTCTCCAACAGCATGTTTTAAAAAATTACAGGCATTTTTTAAGTCTGGAACACAATGCAAAGGATCACAGTGTCCAGATTTGGAATGCTTGCCAGTGGGATCCAAAAGCAATGCTTTGCAACCAGCTGAAACTGCTCCTGCATAATCTTTGTCCAGGCTATCACCAATGTGCAAAACTTCACCAAGATTAAGTGGCTGTTTTTCTTGTAATAGTTTGCTTGCTTTTTCTTTTGCTTCATTAAAAATGCGAGGGTCAGGCTTTTCAATGCCAAATTCATGTGAAGTGACAATGAAGTCAATATACTGTCCCAAACCTAAAAAGCAATGTCTCAATCACTGTGCTCCAAAAGCACAACTCACATTAGTTGGTTACTCATTACAATGAAAGCAAATTCATAACTGAACACAGAGTTCTTACCAGTTTTATTAGATTACAGTAGTTCATAACATTTGAATGAAGGATGAAAGTTAAAAATGTAGTTTGACTAACTCAACATAAAAGCATAGAATGTTGGAAGTGTGGTATACTGCAATTATTTCATTCATGGGAAATTTCACCTAGTATTACTTACTTTGAAAACTGCATTAAACATAACCAGGTGCAAACACAATGTCAGCATACATACACCACACTTGCAGACTTATATTAATTCATTACCTGTTTTATGAAGATACTGATTGACTCGACCATCATTATTTGATATCACTCCTACCACTACTTGTTTTTGTGGCAAACACTTCCAGTTGCTTTCGATGAACTGAAGCATTTCTTTTGCATGATCTACAGGTTCCCATTCAAAGTTCCAAAAGACATCATTGAAGCTATTTTCAAGCAAAATATGTTGAGAACAATTTTCTTTGGAGGTTGTCCACAAAGTTACACCACTTTCATGTTTAGTTTGAGTAATACAGTCTTTTGCTATAGGAATATTAGCACCAGCTACTGTTCCAAAATACACAGAAGACCACCACTGCTTCAGCAGCAAGCCATGCTTCCGTCCAAACAGTGGGCTTTTTAAAGAATGTTCACGGTAACATTCTCGAAAGGACTTCTCCAAGGAAGCACTGGAACAACTAATGTCAAAATGCTTCTCTAATGCTCGAGCATATTGATCTCCAGCAGAACCTACATGTCGCATTAATGTTCCAGTAACATCAAATGTAATCAAGCGAATCATTAGTATTCCAATGACATCAGATATACTAGTGGTGAAGTTTGGTCACACAAGGTTTAAAATACTACCATTGGCATTCTGTTTAACACCAGCATGTTAGAGAAGAGACACAAACAAAGTCTTAGTGCAGACACATATTTTTCCAAAACAAGGATCCATAAAGCACTAGATTTCTTTTGGTCTATGTTTGCAAGATGTGGTTATGTGATCTGAAATATTCTATGGTGACGTGAGGCTAATACTACAAATGAAAGATAGCCCACCTGCACCACAAGTTGTGGAAAGCATTAAACAAGGTATTTTAACTGTAAATTCCAGAATGCAAAGTTTTAATATTTGGTAAAGGGTTAGAGAAATTCTGAAGATTAATTTGTGCAAAATAACAATCTTATCATAAAGGTTTTGTCAGATTTGAATTTTAAGACTTCACCAATAAGGCTGTAGCCTTTTTGACAAAACCTGGTTGATTAACATTTTGTATTGCCATAGCTTTAATATTTTGAAGTAACATAAAAAGTACTCTCCAGCCTATATAGAACTAGTGCCATTAATTCCTTTATTTGTTCTCAGAACCATAATAAAGGCGCAAGGTTAATTAGTGCTTTTAGGAGTCAGAAAACAAAGTTTCATGATATTTAATAGTTCAGGGAGATTTAGAAGTTGACCAAATATTTGTTAACGGCTTTGATTCAAGTTTTTATAGAATCAGAACCTAACATTTGATATTGGCTTTTTCCTAGTATTACGTGCTTTTGTAAAATCATATGCTAAAGCTTGTTATGCACTTTCAAAACTTTTTCCNAAAATCACTTTCAAAGCTTTTTCCCTNAGCAAATGGCGCATTCAAATTGCATCCCATTAACCTGACTAGAGAGTTTACTTGATAACATGCACTTTATTTATATACTTTATGCACTCTATCATGAACTCTGAATTGATTAGTGACAACACTGCCACAACTTGGAAAATATTTTGGCGCTACTACAGGGTGAGGTCTACCGCCATATGTGGTCTACGCAGGTGCACCCTGAGGTCTACCATGTCAGTTCCCATTTTGTGAGGTGTGAGGTTTCTATAGCGTGAGGTGTAAGATCTGGTATGTTTCCACAGTGTGAGGTGTGAGGTCTACCNCCATGCGCATAGAAAAGGAAGCAAATGGAGCTCCTAAAATAGCTAACATCGATTGGGGGTACTGCAAAATGTTGCTGAAGGAGTTTTATAGAAGAGTCATTTTGACAGAAAAAGCAACACTCGCCTTTTTAAGAGAGCACAATCTCTTGGATACGTTTCAAGAAGCAGATCAATGCAATTAATGCGGTTCTGTTATGTAGGAAAAAAGAAAGCGTCACAGAGAAGATTTCAAGCCTGTGTTGCCCTTGAAAGGGGTGTCAGACTACACTGTTTGTTCAAACAGGAAATCAATTTTTCCATTATATGGACATGAACAACAAATTGCACTGCAACCTGAGTGTGTGAAATATTAGAATTAATACTTCTCTTTGTATTGGATATACCAATGTCCACAGCAATGACTCTAACAGGAAAATCTGCTTATACTGTAACTGACTGGTTCAACATGTGTTGGGAGGTGTGTACATCCATAGTTTCTCATCAATGACAAGGAAAGATGGTCGGAGCAACAGATAACCCCATCCAAATTGATGAGGCAAGATTTGCTGGTCGACAGAAGGACAACCGAGGAAGGATGCTGAATGGAGACAACGCTCCTCTCTCTGAGGACAGTGACGCAGATCAAGCAAACAACAGAAACCATATGTGTAGAATCGATGGGCCTTGGGTTTTTGGTCACAAACAGGGCTCAGACTGTCACCACTTTTGGGTGGAACAGCATTGACCGCAAAACTCTAATCCCTGTTATTTAAAGGGAATGTGCATATGGTTCGGTTATTCAGATGAGTGGCCTGCTTATAGCAACCTAAATGCCATGGGGTACCAGCATTCCACACTGAACCACCAGCAACACTGTGGATCCAGCGACAGAAGCAAACACGGTAATTGAGTGATCATGGGTGGATGCTAAAACGATGATAATGAAGAGAATATGAGGTGATGGTCATCAGCTGTTCCAGTGTGATCCTTTTTGCTGGAAGGTGATGAGAAAAGATGCACAAAATGGGTATCGCTAGAATAGTGTATGGAAATATATGACACGTTTATTTTTACCTTTCTTCCTATAATGCAGAGGTAGACCTCTTGCGATAGTGTGGTAGAACTCACGCGATAGTAGCACCAACATTTTTTTTCTTAAAAATGTTTGACATGATTTCATGAAGTTGCAGGCCTGTTTTCTGCTTAACCCTTTCAATCCGGCGATCGCCATAATTATGGCGCAAGGTTTGCAACGCTATAACTCACCAGCCGATTGAGCTAGAAAGCTGTTAAAACCATCTACGGATTCAGCAAGTCTGCTAGTTGAAATTGAAAATTTTTTATTTATTTTGGGTTTGTGGTTCTCTGGGGGAGGACGTCACAAGTGGGGGTGTCATTTTCATTTTATTGGCCTAGTTTACGCGGCCCTGGACACTAATCCAACGGGCCAATTGTTTCGCTCAAGTTTTTTGTAGAAACTAGGCTATCCTATGAGTCTTTAGAGCCCTTGATTGACTTTCTAGCATATCTGGATCAAAAATTATGCCACACAAACCAAAAAGTGGTAAAACTTTCTACCCCTACAAAAGGAAACCAGGGATTGAATAACATCCCCTTTGTATATGGTCATAAGTCGTCGTTAGCATAGGCTAGAGAGCTGTTCAAGCCCTGAAAAGACTCGTGAAGACTTGTAGTTTAGACTGCAAAAAAATTTTTAGCTTGAGATCTCAGGTTTTTTGTTGATGTTTACATAATGAGAGGATGTTTATGCATATTTGGTTTACATTTGGATGATGACGTCATATCCTGGGAGTCGGACAATCCATCAGATTTTGTGGCTCAAAGTTTTTTTGGATTCTAGGCTACAATACGAGTCTTCAGAGGGTTTGATGGACTTTCTAGCATTTCTGGTTCAAAAGTTATGGCAAAACAAGCAAAAAATAATTAGGGAAATCCCCACTAATTCCCTAGGAAATCCTTACAAGATTAGGGGTCTTTCAGCCATAACTTGGGGACCAGAAACGTTAGGAAGTCGATCTAGATCTCTAAAGCTTCATATTCCAGCTTAGAATCCAACCAAACTTTGAGCCACTATTTCGGCTCATTGTCCGGGTGATGACGTCATAAAAGAATAACCAAAAAATAGCAAAACCTATCCTTTTTCTAACGACACCCACCGAAAACCC
>JGI24158J21664_10011662_pt1 | contig 11683 bp, 5 predicted proteins | sample Ectturendosymbi3_FD_21664 | JGI IMG/M metagenome (IMG submission 21664)
CTAACTTGTACTATATCAAGCCTGCCCAATCTCCACATTTGGTTTGTTTAATGCTAGAAAATAATTGTTCGCATAGGTATGCGTCGCCAAAGAGAGAAATCAACCATGCTGAATTTTTTCTCAGATATGGTATGTTTTCTGAGGGCGTATATTTCAAACACAAGTCTCAGCAGTGCTTCGTTGAACTTGCTTTTAATAACTTTATTTCACTCCAAATCAGTTAGCACCATGGGGCATCTTAAGTGTCAGCTCAAAACGGTTGCATAGCAAACGTCATCTCCTGTCAGGTTCTAGGACTACAGCCACCTGGACTAGCAGTTTCATAACTGACAAGGGCAGGGGTGTGAACGGGCCCCACTGGAAAGTGAAACGTAGAAACCACGTCCCAACTTGATTAATATTTCAGCGTTTAGCAGTCTTTTGCTTTTCAAGAGTTGGTTGTTTTTGCACATTTTTCATTTTTTAAAGTTTTCCCAAGCTTTTTCCAGACATTTTGGGTTTAGTGCAGATATCCACATCCAGAGATGGGGCGAATACGTCACAAATGTAATCGATTATGATTACTTGCCACCTGCTGGATTGCAATCACAAATGAACAAAATCATAATGCATTCAATTATGATTGCATTGAAAGTAATCACGATTACAATCGCGATTACATTTGTCTTGAAACATCTTCAGAATGGAAGCAAACCCCATTTGCATGCTTCAAAGTAAATATATTTTCAGACAAAACAAAATATGAATCAATGCAATGAACGAAATTACTAATATGTATGTATCAAGCACCAGAACAATTCAGAATAATTGTTTAATGAGATATTCGTACAGTCAACAAACAAGTGGTGTAACTGTAACTAGAGGTTAGAGCTAGAGGTGAAGCTTAGCTGAAAGAGGCCCACTGGCCTCTCTAGATGACCTAAAAGTCAACACTCAGAAAAAAAACTGACAACTAATGGTGAACCAGGTGTGGATGGCATTGATTTTTTTAGTCTTCAATGCTGTTTTCAGTCAATATCCACAGCTACATCGGTATGTACTCTATTTACAAACTCTCATCCGCTCATACGTCTCAAATCTTTAGCAATTCACCCAGCGACAGTGTTCCCTCTAAGCCGAAAAAACGGAACTTTCGGCACCTTTTTTGGACGCCAGCCGACAAAAATTTTGAAAATCAGCACTTGCATGTTTAAGACGTAATTTCCTTCACTGGAGAAAATTTCACAAAACTAAATTTAAATATTTTTTCAAAGATGTACGGGACATATTTTCACGATTGAAGCCTTTCTCAGGTCACAGCACATAGAAAGTTCAGACGCATTTTGGGAATTCTCCGCTTGCAAGGTTTATAAAGAAGTTCTGGGCGCATTTTCCCGATTGTTGCGTCTCAAAACAAAGCTGTTTGCCATGAAGTTCAGATGCATTTTTTGAGTTAACCGCCTCCTAAGTTTACAAAAATGTTTTGGGTGCATTTTCACGATTTTTGCGAGCAAAAACGAAGCTGCTTGCCGTGAAGCCCAGGTGCATTGTGGAGGTTTTCACTTTGCAAGTAAAAAAAAAAGGTTCTGGGCCCATTTTCTCGATTTTTTGCGTCCAAATGTGAAGCTGTTTGCTGTTGGGTTCAGATGCATTTTGGATGTTCTCTGCTTGCAATGTTTACAATAAAAGTTTTGGGTGCAATTTCACGATTTACGATTTATGTGCCCAAAAACGAAGCGGTTTGCTGTTGAGTTCAGATGACTTTTGGAAGCTTTCGCCTTGCCAGCTTGATAAAAAAGTTCTGAGCGCATTTTCACCATTTTTGCGTCCAAAAACGAAGCTGTTTGCTGTGAAGTTCAGATGCATTTTGGAAGTTCTCTGCCTGCAAAGTTTACAGAGAAAAGTTCCGGGCGCAATGTCACGATATATGTGTCCTGTAACGAAGTGGTTTTCTGTGATGTTCAGACACATCTTGGAAGTTTTTGCCTTGCAAGGTTTACAGAAAAAGTTCTCGGCGCATTTTCTCGATTTTTGCATCCAAAAACGAAGCTGTTTGCTGCGAAGTTCAGACACATTTTTGACATTTTTGCCTTGCATGCTTTGTATAAAATGTTCTGGGCGCATTTTCACAATATATGTGTCAAAAACGAAGCTGTTTGCCATGAAATTCAGACGCATTTTGGAAGTTCTCTGCTTGCAAGTTTTAAAGAAAAAGTTCTGGGCGCAATTCCACGATTTGTGAGTAGTACATGGCATTAACTTGACGTCACAAATTCGGCAGGTGACGTCAGCATTTTTCAGTGACGTATCATACGGTTACATCATGGCCGCCATTTTGTCAGCAGTGGTGACGGCAATATTGATTAGTCACGATGTACATTTCATGATGTTGTATCCAATGACAGCGCAAACAGTCGACATTTAGTCATCAATGGTGACGTCAACATTCATTTGTAACGGCGGCCATTTTGTTAGGTTTTTTATATTGATGGTCAAGCAGGTGCAAACTGATCTAAGTGAGTTAAAATATTGTCAATGTAATATGTTCTTAAATAAAAATCAAACTTATCGAAATCATTTCCTTATAAACAATTCATGACTAAATTGTAACCATGTTTTTCACAGTTGACTCGAAACCAACAATTGTCTAGCTGTTATAGTTTTTTAACTGATTAAATTGATAGTGACGTCAACAATAGCTGTAGCAAAAATGTGAACTTGCCCAGGCACATCGCTGCTGCTATTGCACTATGCGCCGCTGATGTCAGTTGCGCTGTAGCTGTTCGCTTTCTCTCGCTAGAACTGTGACAATAATAGAGTAGGACCTCTTGTGATTAACACACAGTGAAGCTATGTGCAACTGAAATAGAAGTTGTGCCTAACAGACGGTACATTGATGTCGCTAAAAAAATGAGAACAAACACAATTGTGCACCATGCCAACTTTATTACACAAAAACACATCATGCATTGTAATCAAACACGAATTGTCAGTTCTTTGCAAGTTGTGTCTAACAGACGTTACACGCTTTCGTTAACCCTAAACACGCCAAGGCATGCCTGTTGGAGATCTCAAAAAAATTAATCCCTGTGGGATTGTTGCGCCGAGAGTGTGACGTCACTATTCTATGCGACTTTAGCTTTAATTAGCTTAGACACGAGTAATTGCACAACGCTTTGGCCTGGCAACATTAGTTGACATCAAATTGAGTTGACTGCTTTTGCAAGTTTGTTAAAGAGTGTTCATAGCAAAATATAAAAACCATGTAGGGTGCACTTCAAATTTACTACACAGAAATTCGCAGAAGATGTCGATTAATGTTCACTCAAAAACAATTTGTCAGGCATTCTGTACAGCTGCGAGACTTGCAAGCCTAAGCTGATACACAGTTACATCAGCAAGTTTTAATTTATTGTCAAATTTATATCAAAAATGACAGCACGGGGTATTTCAGATCAGGATTCAATCAATTGATTTCTAACGCAATGAACCAAGGAGATGTACAGTAGTTTACCGATTAATGATCCTTCACTGCAAAATGGTTGTAACAATCAGTATACCTGTTTGAAGATGTTTTTGGTGCTTTTATATAGAAATACAGAAGCAAATCGAAACCGTTTCATGTTTCAATGGATTTTTGCGAACCTGTTTCAAAACGTTTTTCATTTGAATTGTTTCAAAAATATGTAACTGCGTCTGTGTGCAATGGTTTGGTGCTTGCTGTAATGCGAAACTCAGAAAAAAACATTCAGATTTTTACAAATCAGTTTGAAATAGCTTTTTCATTGACTTGTTTCAAGACTGTGCGTCTGTTTGCAAATATATCGATTGATGTTACTGAACCAACAAATTACATAATTTGAGAAACGACATAGTACAAGTGAGCATTGAGTTGTGCAACATTTGAGCATCAGAGCATTGAATTATACAAAAAAAAACATGCTCTTATGATAAAGCTGAAAAGCGGCGATACATTTGAGATAAATCAATCTAACTCAGTTTAAATGTGAAACTGCAAATTAATATTTATCAAAAATGGTACAAACTAAACATTTCAAAGGCACTCTGATACTAAAAATATCCCCGCCAAAGAAATGATATTAAAAATGCTATTGCTGTCAGTTTTAGGACCTATTGATTTCAAGTCTATCGGTTAACCATGCATCAGTATTAAACGTTTGATGGTGTATGACGCAGATAAATGTAGTGCATTTTTATTATGAATTGGATTGACAAATGCAGTTCACATAAGTTCCAAGTAAAGCAGCAGTGGTCAAAACATGATGAAGTTTTGTACGTTACCAAAACAGTAAGTGGGAATTGACACAACGTTTTAAAGTGGATACACGCAACGGTCTTTTCGAGTCACGAGCAGAATTTGTTTTCCTGGTAGTGCAAATATGCAATGTGAGTCAGCCTGCTGCAATTTACAACATCCCGTCAACTAATTCACAAAGCACGTTGAGCACAATCCTCAAAATTTGATAGCAAGCTGTCATAAAATTATACTCACTATTTAAAAACACAGTGCACTGGAAAACCACGCAGAAGCATATTCTTCAGGGTTGCTCGGCTACTTTTTAAACTTTCAGCACAAACTTCAAAGACGTAAGCAGATTATCATTTCTAAAATATTTCCTCATTTTGTGCAAAGACTTCAGAGCAATTTCGATAGAAGTTGCACTGCTCGTGCAAAAATCGTTGTACGCCTGTAAAATGCTTTTTCCTTGACTTGTTCCAAAACTCTGTAATTGTTTGCAAATAGATTTGGTGATTACTTCTTGATGTCAAACACAGAAAAAACTCGAAGTCGTTTCATTTGCAATGTTTTTTTTAACTGTATTGTTTGAAAGAATATTACGGTGATAGTTGAATGCTTACTCAATGCGTGCAAGGATATATTTTTTTCATGCATTCTGTTTATGTAAGGTCATGTTGCAGTTTTGCAAAACAGAGAATTGGTTCACATTTCAGAGAATTTGCAGAGCGCAAATTGACGAATCAAGTAGCTTGCTTATAAGCACGTATTGAAATAATCAGAAACTTTAATGAAAATCAGAACTTTATTACTTAAATGTTTTTTAGTTTGATCGGTGAAAATGATTGTTGTTACGAGTCTTTTGGTATTATTTCCGCATATCTGAATGCCAAGACTGGTATGAAACGCTACTAAATTACGTCAACGAACTTCCCGATGGCGGAAAACATCGCGTCATCGTTTTATTCCTAATTGAATTAGAACCTATTCTCTAGCGAAATGTCATGGGCAAACAGTGCTTTGCAGATTCATAGCTGAATTGCATTGAAAATCAAAAACATATTTCGTCACGCATTTTTGTTAAGCTGTAAAAAAACTTTCAAATGTTACAACTAGAAATTTACAAAAATGTAAAAAGCAGGACATGCCACAGAAGCGAAAGTTTCTTTCACTTGTGAAAACAAACTGACCAAACGTACGCAACTGCGAGCAATGGTTTACTTAGTTTCAGCATAGCCAATGCATTTGCGGTTTTGAGTACCAAGGGAATATGTGCAATTTAGATCTCAAAACAAAGCCCTAACAGGTGTCGCAACAAACCTAGTCCTTCTACAGCCTTAAAAAAGTATCAGACCACAAACATGCAATGAAATGCGAAGCCAAAACACATTGGTTATGTATCTCGCTGTCAGATGCTCATGATGACCGACGCTCGTTTTCAATTAAGTATGAAAATACTCACCATTGAAATGCTACGCACACGGCAACCAGTCATGTTTTGCAAAGTAAAGTTGTAAATGTTATCAACATTATTCATATCTCTGTTACCATCAAACATGTCGCATGGAAAAAAGCTGTTAAACCAACTAACATAATGCTTCGTTTTACAAGATTAAGTTTGTCAGAATGTCAAATTACACCAAAAGAATTTGAATACAACTACCTGAAAAGCACAGTACAGGGAAAAAATTGAAGATATTATGCTACGATACTTTTCAAACTTTCAGCACAAAAATTAAAATGCGTTAACGCATGCTAGTATATTTTCTAAAAATATTTACATATTTTGGGCCCACATTTTGAAGTGTTTTATACGATAGAAGATTCACTCAATGTGTAAACATACACTTTAATGTTTGAAATAATTTTCATTGGCTCGTTCCAAAAATCTATTTGCATATAATTTGTGCTTTTTGATTGAAACGCAAACACTAGAAACCGGTTTAGTTTCAATGGATTTTCAGGCCTTTTGAAAAAACTTGGATTGAATGACTACCAAATAACTGTAAAGATGTTTTGTTTCATGAATTCTGTGTATGTAAGGTCAGTCTGGCAGTGCTTGATTCAAACTTAAAAGAAACAATTAGAACTTTAACGGGTTCCATTTGATAGATGAAAATGACGAGTATGTTGATGACATTTCGCATATGCCACGACGTGCCTCATACGCAATCAAGCTACAAATGCGTTTATGAGTTTNCTGCTGACCGCAGCATCGTATCGTTCGCAGACGGTCCTAATTGAATTACTGAGTATTCAATATAGAGTGTGGGCAAGCAGCGTACATCGCTGTAAAGCTTCATAGCAGAACTGGATTGGAAAAAAACAAATTTAGTTTGTGGATTTTTTGACAAAACTGTGAAGATTTGAAAACGTTTTTTTCAAGTGCTAACCTAACTAGCTGCGCATTGTTCTCTTATTTGCATACAATTTCAAATTGTAAACATTTATGTTCATCTCTTTTGTAAACTATCCGGTTCTTTCATAGAAGTGTTGCAGGGTTTTTGTGCAGTGATGTGTATGTCGAAACAATTGTTTTTAATTTGCCGTTTGAATGCATATATGTATTCAACTGAAGATATATTGGGCAAGCATCTTAGCTGAATTGAGTTGGAGCAAATGGAAGCATGTTTCGTCATATACCTGTTGACAAACTGCGAGGAATGAAAAAACATGTTACTCAGGTAAAGAAATGTCATTTAGACCTATATGCACGTGACCTTCGTGTTTCCAGCGGAGAAATCCAACAAAAATCATCAGCGATTGTGCTCCTTGCCAGTGTTCTTGCATTTAAGGATTTTGTCCCTAGATTGGAACTTTTGACCATTTTTAAAGATATACGGAAAAGTTCGAAAATGTGTAAAATGGATCATTTCAGTTTATTTTGCAAAGCATGCTTGGATATGTTTTTAACATTTTTTATGGCACTCCGACTTTATGCTCTACCACAGTAGATTTAAGGATTTTTTATGTAAAATACGAATGCTTTGATACTTTTCTTGGGATTTCTGGTGTTGCATTTGTGAGAGCCCTGTTGCTTGCGCAAATAAATGAACGGTGATAGGGTGCAAGCTTATTATCGCTCGCTTCAAGCACGTCACTGTTACTTTCACAAGCAAACTGAAGATTAAGCGAGACACGCAGCGAAGTAACCACTCCTAGTTTTCCAGGAAATACTCTTTGACTTGTAATCCTCCCAAATGATGACATTGCGATAGAAATTTAAGGTTTGTTTTTAATACAAGTGCTATGAAAATTATTGTTTTATATTTTATTTGCATCTATCAGCTTAAATTTCCGAAACTCAATTTATTGGGTTTTCAATTTCGTAAATTCCTAATGATGTCAGTGCTAGTTTGCGCAATTAGGCTAAAAAAAACTATGTGTCCATCAAGTTAGTGTAAATAGTCAAAGCTGGAAGAAGAGGCTTCCATCAATCGATTTTGACATATCATATAAAACCAATGTGTGCAGTAAAGACAAATATGCCTAAAATTTTAAGTGAGAAAATAGGCCCAAAACGGTTGTACGCACAGTTGTCAGGTTAGCCTTTTTTAGGCCAAATTTCAAAAATTTGGCCTCGTTTCAAGTTGGTTGGCCTAAAAATTTAGTTGGCCTCATCTTAAGTCGGCTGGCCTTAAAAAATGTGTTTGGCCTTTTGGCTTTTTTACGCTGGAATAGATACTTATGAAGGACAACATTGCTATTCCATCTTTTTGGCTACACATTTGCAAAATTTTTGTGATAAATTCTGTATCAGACGCCACATTCTGATAATAGTAATATATGATGCATGCTAGATTCAACAATAAGTTTTTGCGTAATCACTGTAAATGTGTGCACTCACTGCACCGTGCAGTGCCAATTGTGTTGTAAGCACTAAACAGTCTCAGCGCTTACAAACAGGTCTGTGCCTTCGTGATAGAAATGCGATAATTACGTCAAAGCAGAAGCGCTCTTTATGATTTCTGATCGTAAGTACAGGAGTGAATAGGAGAGACTTTCGTACAGAAAGCAGCCGATGGATGAGTATGCAAACTGTGGCACCATTTTACCAAAAGTGTGCAATTTCACGAACCATGAAAAGTCAGGGAAGATCAGAGCTCCAGTACAATGCCAAGTAAGATTTAATCTTAATTTCGAAGAAAAAAATGATGATTTTTGTGTAATTTAGATGTTTTGTGTGACAAAGGAATGGCAATCCTGAAAATAAAGTTTGGCTTTTTTCTGGCCTTTAAACAGTCGGTTTGGCCTTTTTTAGCTTCTTTTTTGTATTATTTGGCTTTTTATTGAAATTTTCATCTGGCAACCCTGGTTGTGCAGAGTGCTTTTCTATATCTGGATACTGTTTTCCGTCTGTGGTGGTGCTGTTGCTATCTCAAATGAACCTTTCCTGCAGTGGACTATACATAATAACTTAACTCATCCAACGTGGATGATTTGCAAGTGCTTTGATGTAGGCGACGGTTGTTGGAAAGAGTGTTTATTAATCATTGGTGCCCCTACACCACAAGAAAAACAAACCGTAGCTTGCCCGACAGTCGACACCAGAAGTTAACCTTTTCATAGTTAAAAATGACGTTTTGGACACATTTGGTGATTTTTCTTTATCACAAAATGGCAAAACCTGTTAACTGTTGTCGTTACTTTCAGATGCTTTACGAAAGGGCTTTATTTCTTGATTGTTCTGGTTTTCAAAAATGTTTTGAACATATCTCGCCAGTCTTTGCACATTGTTGGATGCTGCAGGCCTTATGTTTGGCGCATTATAGGTTTTCATTCTGACTGAAATGTTTTTTGGGATATTTGGGCACTCATCAATGATCTCTGCCTATAACAAAAGGCTCATTTTTATAAATTCATGACAGCAATAGTCTGCAGTATGCTATTTGAATACTTTTCGCTTTTGGCGACCACTGCCTTTTGTACATTTGGACTCACAAAAGGCAGGCTATAAGAGAGTACATGCAGGCTGCGTGATTTGTCAAAATGATATATTCAGTAACAGTTCTGTGGTCGGGCACATTCTTATTTTCACTGCTATGACGTTGTAAAATTGTAACACCACCCTTTGTACAGTTACACACAAGAGTTTATGATAGGCCTAAGAAAATAGCTAAGTTTATGCCTGCAACACGGATCCAAAATTGATTTCTTCGCAGTTCTAACAGTTTTATGTAGAATTGAATGATCTGGGTTAGCGGTGGGCAATTACCGTATTCATTCAAGTATAAAGCACACCCTTCATTTTTTGATTGAAAATTGGTATACATTTTTTTCACTTTTTCTCAGCTCAGATCAAGGATAGTTAGTGACAAATGCTGTTGAAAGCGTGCGGCTAAGACAAAATATTTATTGACAACATATGGTACCCTGGTAAAGTTGCAACGTCGATGTCGTCTTTTATGTTGCACCATTTTGTATTATTACATTGTACAACCTAAGAAGCGTTGAAACTGCAATCATGGAAGTTTATCTAAAGCGCATAGTATCCACAAACAGTGCCTGATTTAGGGGGAGCCCAAGGGGTCCGTGCACAGGGCCCCCACCAAGGAGGTCCCCTCACCATGTTCATGTGTTTAGCCATATGTGTGACATGTGCGTGCCATTTAGTCGTTTTAAGTGAGAAAAGTGTTTGTAGACGCTTTTAATGATATCGATCGGCCAAACAGCAGTATTTCACTTGAAGAATATTTGATATCGTGACGAAACAATTATTACACTTATTGATTTCCTGAAAGTCGGCCAGGTATCTGAATCTGGTGAATGCAAAACCAACGCCACGGAGAACACGATAGAGTAGCTTACGCCTCTACTCGTTTCTGGAAGATTTTGCGTCTGCTTTACTCAGATTTGCACAGGTCCCATATAGTAGCATTGCTAGGTATGGCTCCCATACGCCCTCTTTTTGAAGTGCATGTCAACTTTTTCCATGAGAAACGAAATAATCTCTAAGGACATTCGAAGATGTCCTCCTTCTTGCATTCTTATTTTGCATAGCTGTAATCAGTGACGTAAGTAGAGCTTTGAGTCAGGGTGGAAAACTTAGCTAAAAGGGGCCCACTGGCCACTGTCCAGGACCCACTAGCCAACACTCAGGAAAAACTTGAGAAGTGATGGTGAATCCAGAGGTGGACAACTATGCTAAAACACTAAATCACCGGAAAAATATTCGAAATAACCTACTGAAAATCAAACGAATACTAAAAGACGTAATATCACTTAAGGTGGCGGTCCAGTTTTCACATTTAGATTGCCAGGCGGGCATTTCGCCCGTCTACCTCCTGTCAACTAAGTCATTGGCTATGATATATTGTTTTTGCATATAGTAAGCTGTCCCTACTATCCTGCAACAAGATAAAAGATGGTGGCGTAGCTTAGTTCATGGGCGGGCAGGCAAGTTGTCTAATCAATCTATGTTCTGGTTGAGTTAATCATCGGCTGGAAAGGCGGGAATGCTTTCACATTAATCGTTACATAACAGTGGTAAATCTGTTTTCAGTATCTCAATAACCTTGGCATTAGAGTGCGGACCTGCTGACTCCATTATACTCAGTGGTGTGTTTAAGGGGAGGCGAGCGAGGCACTTGCGTCAGGTCCCCCTTTTTGGGGGCCCCCCTTGAGGTGTTACGTGCGTAAATTTTCCTTATTTTTGGTGAAAAACTTACTATTCACACATATAATGTACTACAAAGCAGATCATAAGTAAGTACTCTGCTTTCAAAGGGACCCCCTACAGAAACTGTACTGTNCAGGTACTTTGCTTTGAAAGGGGCCCCCAACAGCAACTGCAATTTGAAGGTACTCTGCTTTCAAACGGGCCTCCCAACAGCCACTGAAATGTGTAAGTACTCTGCATTTAAACTTCGTTGAAGGGGCCCCTAAAAGAAACTGTAATGTGTAAGTACTCTGCTTTGAAAGGCCCCCGAACAGCCATTATAATATGTAAGCACCTTGCTTTTAAAGGGGCCCCAACAGCAATTATAATGTAAAATTTCATGCTTTCAAAGAGGCCCCAACTGCAATTGTAATATGTAAGCACCTTACTTTCAAAGGAACCCCTAACAGCACTTGTAATGTTTAAGTACCTTGCTTTCAAAGAGGCCACCAACAGCAATTGTAATGTAAAGGACCTTGCTTTCAAAGGGGCCCCCAGCAGCAACTGTAATGTGAAAGTACCTTGCTTTCAGAGTGGCCAGCAACAGCAATTGTAATTTTCAAGTACTATGCTGTCAAAGGAGCCCCCAACAGCGACTGTAATGTGTAAGTAGGCTACTGTCCTTTCATAGCGACCCACCACCATCTCCAATGAGCAAAGAAAGAAAGCTTCAAAACAACTTCTACACCTGAAAAATTGCAGGTTAAAATTTCTTCCAAAAAGTTCTGAGAAGACCCTATCAAGTAAGAGCAAATAAGCCTACTTATACCAAATGATACTTTTTATAC
>JGI24158J21664_10011664_pt1 | contig 11682 bp, 12 predicted proteins | sample Ectturendosymbi3_FD_21664 | JGI IMG/M metagenome (IMG submission 21664)
AAGTCTTAAAACCTTCTAGAACCATGATTAAAAAATTGATCAAATGCATGTCTGTTTCTGGGCATGCGTGTGTGTGTGATCGTGTATGCGCTGTGCGTGTTCATGTGTGTACGTGGGTGGTTGTGCGTGTATGCGCGTGCTTGTGCGTGTGCGCGTGCATGTGTGCAGAAAAAAACTCCAAAATAATAAAACGCCAGCAAAATACGTCCTTCGACGAAGTTTTCATCCATTTCAGAAAGACTGGCTTGTGGTTTTATTAAATAAGTTCTGCATTTGGTCGAAGTCAAGAAATTGACGTTTAAAATGTTTCGCTCCACGACTATTGCTGCCAAAAGTTACTGCACACTCCTGGCAATGCTGCGTCACGACGTGGATACCTTGGCAACGCGGTCGTAGACCTCCATGGCCAGGATCCACTTGCAGAGGCCCTCGGCGGCCGACGAGGCTTTGACGACCTTGGCGGGATCGAAGTCGGGGTTCGTCATGTATTCCGATCGAATCTTCTTCATGACCGGAACCTGGGCGGAGAGATGTATATGTGAGGGGGAGAGATGTATATGTGAGGGGGAGAGATGTATATGTGAGGGGGAGAGATGTATATGTGAGACGACCGGTGATTAAACGAACGACAGCGACAATTTGAAAAACGCTGTTTCAACAGAGTTTGATTGCAACACGAAAGCTATAATTCCCTTTTTATTCAACGGGATAAATCAACAAATGCATCTCCAGTCTAAGAAAGACGCTGAACCAAAAGCTGGAATATACAGTAACGAGCAATTTCGTAAAGCGGATTGGCAATGTGCAATCGCATTCCTGAACATGATGAAGGTTATGGTGCAGGGGTAGGCAAACTTTCAGTGTGACAGCCACATTCTCAAAGTCACAATTTTGAAGGGCCGCACAATGCGTTTGTAACACGAACGACGTTAAGCATCTCATGAAGCTTGGACTAAGAGCTGGAGGAAAGAAGGCAAACTTTCTGAAAATCTTGTAGCATAACAGTTAGCCAACCCTTCGCATGAGAATGCACAAGTGGCAGTTTTTAAGACCTAAACTATAACTGTTTGATGCACCGTTTCGTGTGAACTTAATAAAACAGGTAAAAACGACAGCCAGTCGCAAAGGTCACTGTATCTTGCAAATATAACATGCACCTCTTTTATTTACTCACCGGTATGTTGTCCTTGTCATATTGCTGCAAGTTTTGCAAAAAGTTCATGTCTCCGAGCAGCTTCTTGCTCGGGCCCCAGTAGTCCAGGATTTTTTCGCCTTTTCCCGACGGGTCGTTGATTTTCTCCGGCTTGACGTCACGCATGACGCAAACGGCTGACATCACCAATTTGACGCCCGCCGGTGGGTTTTTCATTGACTTGACGATGGTGATGTCAGCAGGCTGTCGAAAGAACCGAAATTTACTCCTGTAAGGGAGGCAGTGCATAAAAAAAACATACTCGACGTTACGGCTACTGGCAGCCACGGCCGCAACGAATTGATAGTTTCGGGAGGGGGGCGAAATGATTCCAACTTGTTTTTGTACCCAGCAATTAAACATGTTTTTGAAATTCTCGGGGGGGAAATTGTCCAGTTGTCCCCCTGGGTTGCGGGCCTGCTGGCGGGAATGCCCTTGAAACAAACGCCACAAGTAACGAAACTCTTTCCAAGTTGATCGATGATCAAGCGACTAGCAGATGAAGCAACTAGAAAATTACAAACGAATCAACCAATTTTGTGGCAAAACAGATTCGTCACGCAACGCAAAAACTTCATGCGATCTTCGATCAGCACTAAGTTCCACTTAAACACCTTCAAAGTCTTTAGGGCGGCGATGGCGGCTTCCAGGGCAGGGATGGCCTCCGCCAGTTCGCTCTCGCATTCGTCCTTCAAAGCTTTCGCTTCGGCGGCTTGCTCGTTGGCGACGGCCTCGTCGGCTTGCACGACCTTCGTACGCTCGCCGACCACCGCCGTCTCTTTCTCGATCACCTTTCACAAAAACGACCAATCAACTTCGACAACGAAACGAGAAACACTACAGAGAGGGTGGATCAGCAATTACCGGCTTGTACTGTGGACCATTTAAACAATTTCAGGCAATGCGCTTAACGGGGTCAGGGCTCCTTTCAGAGAAGGTCGAAAAACTTTGCGTGATGCGAATTTTATTTTTAGTTAACAAACTGAAATACCGAGCTGCTTTTCCAAGCTTTGGCGCTTTTATCACAAGTTCAATACCAACCGCATGCCAGCCCATATTGCCCAAGCAACTTGCAGAACAAACGCAATAGCTTCGGCTCAAAACTTGAGGCTATCCAGGGGAACCACTTAACTAAACCAAAATCCTGAACTAGACTACGTAAAGCAGTGACGCCAAAGTAGAACTTTTTAAACTCAAAACAATCAACGACAAGCAAATATTCGTCAACACACGACCCGTAGGTTCGTAGTACAAGCCGTAAAACTATTGACTGAAATGAAACTGTTATGTTGCTTTTGTTTATTGCTTTAAATCGTGTAATCCAAAGCTTTTAGTCATCGCTGGCGTTTTCAAACTGGAAATAGGAGACATAGCAAACGACTACTGGTTGATGGTCAAGAGACTTTGCATATCATGGTGAGGGTGAGGACCGACCCGCAAGGAAAAACTCTTTTACACCTGAGAGATTTGTGAGATCAAAATGCTATCAAAGAAACGTACCCGAAACCACCGTTACAACGGTCAGGTAGTTATGAAATAGCAGTTACCGCAAAAATAATACAATCTCCACGCACTAGTTCTTACACTTTACCAGTATGTATCGCAAGGAATACCTCGACAGCAATGCATCAGACACCTTTACCGTAAATACTCTCAGGACAAGTCTGAAAAGGTTACATCATTCGGTCCTTTACTCACAGTGAGCAGCTTGCTGTTTTCTTCTGCTGTTACAATCAGCTGTGGCTGAAGATCTTGAAGCTCTTTCTGCATCTCCGCGACCTTTCAAAAAACATTAATTCGTTGTCAAGCAAGGACGTTCAAATCGTGCAGACGACATCACCATGGCAACCACGCAGGTATCTTCCGAACCTGGGAACGAGATCTACTGTAGTTCAATCACCTGGCCAGCGGCAAATTTCAGCTTGTCTAAACCGCCCATGTAGCGTTTCTTCGCTTTGAGAACAGCGTCTCGTTTCTCATTAAGCAGCTTCTTGAACGACGCAATCAGTTCCAAGTATGACGTAGGCGTAACGTAATTGTGTCGCCCCATCTCGCTCAGGAACCTGCAGAAAAACAACTTTCAAGCATGAAATGAACAACCGACATGCAGCTGGGTCGGCGAACCTGACCAGCATGCACCGCAATCTAGTTTAGGGCTCAATAAGATGGTTGCACATTTGATACAACTATACATTCCATCTGTGTGCATCAATCAAGTTGCACTTTAATCCATCCTTCCTGACGTTGTTTACATCTCGGGGGATGAGATAAAGCTTGGTGATTAACGAACTGTGACGCCACGTGATCAGCCAGAGGCCAATCGTTAGGATTTCTCAAATAATTACGCTCTCGACATGCTTTTTTCTCTGACAAAATGCTTTTTCATGCATCAAAGCAAAAGACTCACTGTTCGGATAGATGGCGAGCCGACGTGTGGAAATGTTGGCACAGGGGAACGATCTCTGTACGCTCGTGTTCTGTCAACTCCAGGGTCTCCAGGAACTTGTTGGCGACCAGTTCCAACGCATCAGCAGGCCAAGGCTGTGTAAAGAAAATCAACAACGATGAAAAACCAATCGCCGTTTCTGATGAGCTCGGCAGAAGAAAAAGGTCTTCCTGGCTGCAGGAAAGATCGGATCTGGACGTTGCTTTGGCGACGATGTGATATACTGTTATCACAAGGCAAAGATTTTGGACAGGCCGAACTTACGATTCTTGATCGATAGAAAGAGGAGCACAGTAATTCAATGTTTTGCCGCCAAATGACGCAAAGAAGACGATACTGGAAGAAGATTTTTTCAGAAGTTTATGTCATGAAATCGACAACAAGACTGGGTGCATCGTTGTTTTCCTGCGTGAAAAGGTGTGGCGATAAAATCATGCGACGCACCTGGAACCAATCGATGGTGCAGCAGTTTATGAGCGACGGAAACTGTCTCAGACGATTACGGAACGCGTCTCCGATCGGAGAGAAAGCGATGATGATGTGCAGGTTCTCGCGACAGCGGCTGACGAAGTAGGCGAACATGGCCAGGGGGCTGAAGTCGGCGTTCTGGCCCAAAGTCTGGGCCATAACGGGCCGGACTGCCTGTAAACGTAGTGGGGTCGTTTATCTCGTGAGCTGTGCGCTTTTTTATTTGCAGTATGACAGTTTTGCACGGCATTCAGAAAATGTGTAAATTCCACTTAACAAGCAGGCGGAAAAGCGGATTTTCGCTACAGCGAACTCGTATTTTTAAAGCATGGATTCAGCCAAAAACTTTTCACAGCAAAATCTGGAGAGGCCCCAGAAAGGGTCAGGGACCTGCGCTAAAATTCCCCACCTCCATGAGTTCCTGTTTCTCGTCCACAGCGAAGAGGTTGGCCACCTCTCCCGTGTTCAACATGCTGTCGACATCTTCCAGGAAGGACTCGTCCTTTATTTGAGTGTCCGTCAGGAGAAACACTGTCTTCTTGCCCTGAGCTCCGGCCCCGCGAAGTAAGCTCTGAAGGGAAAGAACATTCGATTACGAGGATTGCAAAGTTGAGATGCTTTTGCGACCAAAGCTACTGACGGACACCCCTTCGTTTGACAGACACGCATTGCGTTACGTATACTTCGTTTCTTCAGAACTTTAACAAGGAACATTTAACAGGCCCCTGACGGTTCTGCATCGTTCAGTCTGGTCCACGGAGAAGCGTGCATTTGCGAAGGCAGCTTCTTTTCCTAATTTTGTGAAAAAAACGGGCAACGAACATATTGGCGTCGAAAGAATTTTTTCCAGGGAAAAAAGCGGATTTTTTCAGTAAGTGGCCGAAAACTGCGGGGGAGCAACAGCGGTGACATTTCATTTTTAACAACTGCAAAACTGAGAGAAAAACATTTTTTTACTAAAAAGCAAATAAGAAACTATCAAAGTGCAAAATCTAGGAGGGACAAAGCCCCCGCAGTCACCCCCTTCCGACGTGAATGAACATGAAATGGTGCAACAAAAGTCAGCCGCGTAGTCCCAGGCCTGAAATTTTTAATGTCAACGAAAGCATTTTTTAAAAACTCCAACCTCAACCGGCTCGGAAAAGATATTGTTTCACAACTGCTTTCAGGGTTCACGACAAGCAATCTGACATATTGAAAGTCAACGACCTTCGGTTTCAGAAAATAAATCACAGTATTTACTGCAGCGCGAACTTTTATAGTGAGGTTGTTTTCATTTATAAAAAGCCTTTGAAAACGTGATTGTAACCTTCAAATCTTCTTTCCACTCCGGTATTCCGTAACTCTTCGAAATCTCCGGTTGAAAGATCACCATGTTCGCCATGGCAGCAGCCAACCGCGTCAGCGACTGACGGCCACTCCCACCGACGCCGACCAATAGAGCGTTGCCGCCGGGTGATTTCAAAATACGCGAAATACGCGACAAGTGTTCCAGCAGGTATCTGAGCAAGCAACAGAAGCAAGAAACCGTGAATCAGACACGTGAGAATTCTTACGACGAGAATTTTAAAAGTAAACATCTCGCCGAAATTTGTGCAAAGCCCGAAGAAAAGCATTCTGTTAACTAACCAGTAGATTATATGGGCAAGAGGTCCCATTAGTAGAGCACAGCAAAAAAGACTCCAAATAACTAACGCTACGCTTGCTTGTTATGATGGACAGTGCATTTGGTTTGAAAGGGTGGCAAAGATTTAGAAAACGTCAGAGAAATAAAAGGACTTTAAAAAAGCAAAAAACATTTCGAAACCCATATTTTCCCTTCTTCAATTTTTGTTTTCAATTGAAAACAAAATGTGAACTTTTTTATTATAACTCCTGTTCACTTTTAACATCCGCTGGGCTGTTTAGCTTTCTGTTATTTCCCACGAGCGAAACTCAAGTAAATCTTTCAACTAAAACGAAAAACACAGCAACAAAAATCGAATAAGAACACCGTCAAATATCAAACATATGCTGTTCTCGTCTACGGCCAATTGAGAAATGTCAAAGTGGGTTGTTGTTCTTTCTTTTCTTTTTCCTCTCTACGGCCAAATTCGAGACACCGGTCCCGCCAAATATAAGCGCCATCGATCTGTTGGAAGCTCGAGGGAAAAGGAGCGGACCACAGAACTGAGTCGGGCAATACCTGAACACGACCAGGTTCATCTGGGCCTTGTGCGTCTGGTTGTACTCTTCCAAGCTAAGCTGGACTATCTGGGTCAGGTCTTCAACCGACTTCACCTCCTCGTACATCCGGTCCTCCCCCTCGGCCTCCATGTTCATGTAATCGCCGAAGATCAGGGACCGCATGTCGTCCTCGCACAGCTAGAGAAAGTCGAAGTGTGTTTGCTCAGAAATGCGTCAGCGATTACGCACAAAACTGCGACGTCATCACCATGGACGTCGGAAGGAGGGGCTGGGGAGGCCTTGCCCCCCACTGGATGTTGACATTTGGTATTTCCCTATTAACGTTTCAGTAGAAAAATGTCTTGCTCTCAGTTGCGTAATTGGTAATTGAAATTTCGCCACTGCTGCCCCCCCTGGAAAAAATCCTTCCGACGTCCATAGTCATCACGAAAACGCAACGCCCTCAAGCTCATACTTGAGTGCAGCAATTCGATGGGCCAAATAAAGGTCTGCGATCTCAAGTTCCCGATGCTATGAAACGTGAGATAGTTTGCTATGAAACGTGAGATGGACGATGCTATGAAACGTGAGATATGAAACGTGAAACCCGGTGCTACGAAACGTGAGATAGACAAGACTTTATCTAAAACCAAGGTTTGATATCGCCACAGCAGGTCCACATGACCAATGCGTGTGATCGCAATTAGCGTTACGAAATCGTTCATCGCAGTCGAAAACGCAACTGAGCTTAAATGCATCAATGTCTGTCGCGTTCCACGCCAGGTGCTTGTGCCGTTCGAGTTGGTAATGGAAACCCGCAATTGTCATCAAAAGTGTTTTTTTACCAATGCGAAATCAGAAAAATGAGCACTGTGAAAAAAAACTGCACAGTGCAAATATATCGTCAAAACCGTTCTGTTCTGCTGATATGTTGAGTGGCGTAAGTGGAAGTTTAACAATTTAAATATATTGGATAGCAATGATCACGGACGATTTACCCCAAGTCGGGATGGCGTCGTTAAAGTAGATTGGATTAAAATTACGATCATCGTGGCAAACGCTGTCTCCGGCGTTGACAGACGCATCGATATACGGCGCATAAAACATACAACGTCCACGCTGTGGGAGCAATCTTCAGCAGTCATGTCGTTTACCGGTTGGTTGGGTTGGGCCAGGTGGTCGAAGAGGGTGTCGTAGTTTTCCTTGAAGTGGTCCTTGGCCAGGGCGCGGGTCAGCTTGTAAAGCCACGTTCGGTCTTCGTCGTCAACCAGACGGTCGTAGAACACCCGGAAGACTTCGTGCACGAAAAGCCTGTAAAGAAGGAGTCGGCGGTCATTATCAGCGTTCTGTGACGTATAACGCTCTTATGAACGCATAAGCGTGCAAGCCCACATTGTGACGAAAGATCTGGAAACAATTGTTGCGAGTTCATCGCTTGCTTACGGAAAGACAGAAAAATGTATAAAAAAAATTAAAAAACTTGCAGTTCGTTGAAATAATGCCACGTTTTACGTAAAGATGGCTTAGCTGAAAGTCAGGCCCGTAGACAATGGGAGGGGGATTCGGGGTCAGCGCCTCCCAAATTTCGTTGTGCCCAGAAAATTTTGTTTTCAACATAGATTACAAATGTTTTTTGCCCCCCCAAACCTTAAAACCTGGCCTGCTTAAAAGGCGAGGCGTCAAGCACAACATCGCTGGCGCAAATAGCTTTCTACAGCAGATCTTCTTTTCAGCACGCGGAATCAATTCCTCGATGCAAACCACTGACCTGATGAAAGTCTTCTTGCTTTCAATCTTTTGCTTCTTGATGAGCAAACAGCCGAGCACGACCCGAGAGAAGTCGCGGAGATTGAATGTATAGTGGGACTTGGCCGGCGTGGGGAGTAAGTTGGCCATCGCTTGCTTGTACACCTGAAAGAACATGACAGTGCGACAGTGACGGAAAGACATCCGTTTTGTTGCAACACCGTACTTTTCTGACAAAAATCTAAAACATTTCGACAATAGCGATTCGCTTTTCTTGGGGTTAGGGATAAAAGCAAAAGAAAGACTTTCTCCGCGCGCCTAAACACTCTTCTACAAACACATGCAGGACAACTATTGTAATGTTGCACTGCATCGGGCAGCATGATAAGTTTGCGTTGCTCTGATTTGATTTGTTTATTTTTTTTCGCCAGAAGTGTGCAAGCAATTTCACCCGCTTCCAAAACTTCCGTTTCCAAAATTTCATTCACAAGCAACGTAGGAAAGCCTTCATGGAGGCTTCGACAAGCCTGCCAAACTTCGTCGCAAAGAGTCAAGTAAAAATAAAATATTCAATCTCCTAGAGTCGGCAACTGATCGTACTACCCACGCACAACAGTAGGGGCGCATGTGTGTGAGGATCTCTGACACTGCTGCCGAAGAGATATCGTTGCTGTGTTGGAAAACTGTGAAATATTCACCAACGTCCCGTTCACTACGTATTAAGAGGAACAGCTGTTGGCTTCACATCTCACAAACTGCAAATCTTTGTGGACGACTGTCTCAAAGGCAAGACTACGACAAACGAAAATATTAAAAATTGGGGAAAAAAAGCACACTATTCTTCAGCGGAACGAATTTTCGTCAAGCAAACTACGTTGCGCAAGACACCAACGCTTCCTTCGGCAAACACGAAAACAGTCCAAAACCGGACTCACGTCCATCGTTGCACTGACGATCTGCTGCGAGACTACGAGCAAGTCGGTCGGGAACTCGTGCGCGCGCATGTGCAGAGACATCAGCGTGCTGAAGATCTTGACCATTGTTTCGTCATTGAACTCCAGTGTTGACATGATGTTGAAGTGACGCAGGAAGCGTTGCGTGACCGGGTTGCGCGCGCCACCTGGCGGACCCATGGCCGCCACAATGAGCACGTCGACCAGCGTGACCTTCGTTGTGTCTTTCAAGTCGTACCTGCAATGCAGACAATAACGTGAGGGTATATTCGAAATTCGAACTAAATGTTCTGTTACTTAAAAAAAGCGAAACAGAGCGCACTGCAAGCCATTTTTCGGAAGCGTTAAAAAAATTGCAAAAATTTGTTTTTGATTATTACAGCCGTTTTTTGAACATAGGCGCAGTCTATTTGCAAATGAAAACTGCTGGTGCCACACAAAGAATAGACTGCCATCAGATCAATGATTATCTTATCGGAAACACATACTCAGCGATCTACCGGGTCCTGTGCAGGGACCTACCGAGGAGGGGCAAGGAGGGACAATGCCCTGGGCGCCGAGAGTCCCAACAGTGACGCAACTAATTTCTTCAATACAGCACATTTGCTTCCAAAAAAGCTTGGGGTCGAACATGGAGGCGCCAAACTTGTTTCATACCCCGGGCGCCATCCAGTCCCGTCGCCACGGGGGACTTTGGTGGCCTTGGCCCCAAAAACAAAGATCCAATCCCCACCAAACTGAAATATGAAGCACTATAAAGCAGTGGAGTTTTATCATTTTCAGAATGTCAAGACACACTGCACAAACGTAAGGCCCACTTTTGAAGACTTTCTGGCGACGGTTCTGCATTTCACCTCAGTACGCCCCTGGTCTTGTGGTCAAATGTTTCTGGGATATAAGTCGTTTAGATCAGCAAAAAGAGATCCCACCGTTCCGGCGCATCGACCAACCGAAATCAGCAATTTTCGCAAACATGTTTTTCATATTTTTTTGCCGTATTTATCGCGACAAGACGAGACAGCAAAGTAGCGACACGCAACACACGGAACGCACCAGTTCCCGTGGTCGAAGTACTGACGCAGGAGCTCGATGGGGGGCTGTGCGCCGTACACCTCCCGGGCCGGCATGTTCATGTCGTCGACGAATATGACGCACTTTTTGCCCATTGGCGGCCCGAAGACGCCTGAAAACACGATTGTCACGTGGTTACACACGTCACTTCGATTATAACTCGAAAAAAGGTGGGTGAAGACGAAGGGCCACAGAAACCTCACCTTTGCGTCGCTTGTCCAACTTGGACATGATCAGGCCCTGGGTCTGATTGGCCGTCGTCTTCGCTGAGAAGTTGACGAACGCAGGAAGAAACTTGTCTTGCGGTAAATTGTTCATCAACTTGTCCTTGACGTAGACGCTTTTGCCTGCCAATTAATCCAGTGTTTATCATAAATACAAAAGGGACTTGCAGGCGCAATTCGGACATCGTGCACCAAAACGTACAGTAGGTACATGACCAACAGGCACAGCATCGCCTTTAGAGCATCTACGAGGTAACGACGCAGCAACCGGGGCGGCGATTAGCTCAGTGGCAGAGTGTCCGCCTCTCAATTGGAAGGTTGTGTGTTCGATCCACGAATACTGCGTGACTCGGCGTGCGCTCCATGGGCAAGAGCGTTCACCTCAACCGCCCCGACAAAAAGCATTAATCAGGTTTCGGCCTGCCACCAATTGCCGTTACATTGCATGCGATCATTAAAAAAAGATGCAGCAAATACGGTGGGTTAGTGCAGTGGGTAAATACAGGGGGTTAGTGACCTTACCAGTGCCAGTAGGTCCAACGAAGAGCAGAGGGCGGGCGTGCGTGACGCATACGTCCAGGAAGTAGGCGGACCGGGCGGTGTCCATGGTGGGCACAATCACGTTTTGCACATTGATTGACTTGTCAGGTGTGACTTCTGACCCCCTCAGCAACTCGGTCCAAAGTGCCCAACGCCCACGGCCCTTCAGCTCGAAGAAGTGGTCGTAAACAAGGCCAGAGTCCGGGATTGGACAATCGAACTTGCCCAGGGACGGCGGCAGGGGGTGCTCTTCCAGCTTGTTTGATTGGAACTCGCGCAGATAGTCGGAGAACTTGTGACGTCCATCCAGGTCAATGACGGCGCCAACGGACCAAATCAATGAGAAGAGGAAAGTACTCTGCATGTGGGGAGAAATATTAAATGGCTGGCTTAACATGTTGTCATCAAAGGAGGTACAAAAGTTTACTCATAAATGTTTTGTCAAGTCCTACCTACGCCTATCAAATCACGATAGACCCGCAACAGCGATTTGCAAAAAACGGCAAATAAACACGCAGTTTAACAAATCTTGCAACTTGCAAATTTCAAGTTTGGTTTATTCGTCCAGCGAAATAAAGCACTGTAGTTACGATAACGGCAATTGTTACGATAAAAGCGCATTCAGCTCGGCTATGCGACCAGCGCATCCACAATACTAAGCAATTCATATTGATACTGTTAGCGTTTTTTTTTTTTGTTTTTTTTTTACATTTTTCTTTGACACGACGTGTTGCATTTGTGTGTCAGCATAGTTTTATTCTTTGTGGTATTCATCGTATCAACGTTTCTCGTTGCTATCGCAGTCTTGGCTTCACAATAGCAAGGCGTATCGGTTTCTTTGCCGCGTGTGTGAATCGTTTTCAGGCGATCGAGTCT
>JGI24158J21664_10011666_pt1 | contig 11681 bp, 6 predicted proteins | sample Ectturendosymbi3_FD_21664 | JGI IMG/M metagenome (IMG submission 21664)
GGTTAAAATTTTTTGTCTGCTTCCTCCTCGCATTCGCAAAATTTAAACCCGTCCCGCTGGAGTTGGAGAAATCTTGCCCGCTCCCGCCTCGCACACTTCTATCCCGCACCCGCCCCGCAGACCATCCCAACCCGTGACCTTCCCGCACTTTTTCCGTGCCAATCCCGCGTCTGTCTGAAAAAACTACTAAAAATTCATCACCCCTGAACACACGTCTAACAAAGCAGCAAAATCAAGCTGATCATTCCTTTCATTGGCAACCAAAATGTTTCCACACATCTGATCTACCGCAGATTTGAGGTGATAAAAACCACGTTTCAGTCGAATTGTGACCAGGTGTGCGTCAAGCGCTGTCTTATCCATTTAGAAGGGCTGCTAGACTGAATTATTCCTCACCAAGTACGACGGTAGCATTAGAAAATGGAAAAATAGCATTAGAAAATTGTGAAATGTTGACTTGCCTAGTGCCTACCACATGACAAGAACGTGCGCTAATGTTTCGCAAGAATGGGTTGTTACATCGTAATGTAATAACTGCTCTGGGCTTACTGGCCTAAGCGCATTGCTGGCAAACAACTTTAGTACATCCACGCGTTTGAGCTAATTAAGTTCATGTGCTTTGGCTCCACATTCAGTTGCCCACACAAAGAATTTCCCATTCTGCGCCCGCACCGCATGCATAGCAGTACCGGTTCCCGCACCTGCCCCGCAAATGCGGGCACCCGCAACCCGCGCGGGTTAACCCGCTCCGCGCAGGACTCTATTCTACAGTCAGGTTGATTTAAACTGTACGGGAGAAATCAAATAGGAATTATGATGGAGATAATGTGAACTTCACAAAGACCTGTCCGTGTTTCGGTTTTCCTGATGTAACAAAATGTTGATATACGAAGTTCTAAAAATTCGAGACTTCAGTAAACTATTTAGGCTGCTATTCGCGACCCCACAAAAACTCCTCCGCGACCCACCGGTTGGGAACCACTGCTCTAGCCTGATGATGCATTGTTATGAAATAAGTCCGTTCTGAATGACTTGACTTTGCTTTAACCCGCGACTTGGGGGGGCGGTACTTTTCGACTTGTCACGGGGCGGCAGTTTAGACTGTGGAAGGGCTGCACTTTTCGATTCGCCCCAGGGCGGCACTACCCTATGTGGGGGCCCTGCCGATGTACACTGTATTTTTAAATAAAAATATCGCAAAATCAATCCCGCAGCTCCACTGAATGCATCGCATACGCGAGACAGAGTAAGCAGAGCGGCAAAGAGAAAGGTCTCGCCGCTTTGACTGAGGCACGTTTTTTAATGTACGCTGCAGGACCTTGTTCTCACGAGAAGGCCTTGTTCGTCGTGTTTACGCTCCGGGCGAACCTGTTGGTAAAGATATGAAAATAGACTCTTTCGATTCACTCAGCAATTGATTGTCTAGTTCTAGGTTTGGAAGCTTTTGCTTCATGAGGAGCATTAGAGTGCATGCATCGTTCGAACTGATATTTGTTTAGGACCTGCGTATGAATCAAATCGCGAGTGCTTGAACGAGTTAGTTGGTGCAGTAAAAGAGCAAAGATGAATGACACAGTACGTTCTTTATCAGTTATTTAGCTTGAGAACGGTGCCAATCAGAAGTATTATGAAAGTTTAGAGTGAAAAAGTAACGTTCATCGGAAACAATGAATTAACGTTACATTTCTTCGGTGTTATTTCCGGTGTTTTCTTGTGTGTGCAAAATTAGTTACTTGTGAGCAGCACAGAGTCACTTATGCTCGAGCAAGTGGATTTGGTTTCAAGCTAATCGCGTGAAATACCACGTCAACTCGTATTGTAGAGCAGCAATTGCTGAAACTGTAACTTGGCCACAAAATAATTTTTTGTCCCCTAATGCAAAAACAATTCATAAGGTCCTATTCCAGAGCAATAAATGAAATACAGTTTAGCTCACCAGTTGATTTTCGAATACTGTGCGAATCCCGTAGTAATAAACTGGAGTATTGATAATATGCAAAGGACTTTTAAATTACCACACTCCCATGAATCCCCTTAGGCTGTGTTACAGTGGTTGTCTCGTCAACGAAGAGTGCGATTAGATCTTGATGCTGAGGCCAGTAGTTTGTGGGTAGTCGTTTTTTCAACTAAAGTTTGTAGGCCTTCTTGAAGCACCTAATCTGTTTGTCGGAAGCCAGGTAGTTTATAAATAAATAATAATCCTATAGCCTATGGATACGTTTGCCTAAAACGATATCTGCCGCTGAATCAGCACCATCATGTCTTCAGGTGCGATCGCCATCAGATTTAGTTAAAGATCACTCCGAACAGCCACGTGTATCTTCACCACAGTCAAGAGTTGCTTCCATGCGCTACACTTCGCAAATTGCTTGGTAAGCTGGTCGACCGTGGCATCATGGCTGAATGCTCAGTTGGATGGAATACTCGCTTTTCTGCTACTCCTGTCGCACGTTTGTTCACTACAACAACGAAAATGAAACAATCACATCTGCTATAATTACCAATTCGAAGACGGCATTGGAACAAAAACAGAGTTTTTACAAAACACTAATTCGAAACCCAGGTGGTGACAGCAAATGCCTACGAAAGTTTGCAAGAGGTTCATAATATTAGGGTCTGGTGGGTAGTAGTTCAAGAAAATGTCGAAGTTTGTTCCCTAAAACGTAGTGTGTGTCTCCTCCAATTTGAAATGGAATGATCTCACCTTCTCACTCAGTATTGACAGGCACGATAGACAACCTTACAGTTGAAAAACCAAATTACAGGAAACTGGACTGTTTGCTGTGAAATTTAATGAAAATAGATACAAACATGACATTGATCTGTAAACTAATGCAATTTTTTCAAAAGAAAATGTTAAGTATCGGGTATGGACATGTGGAGACTCGATTTCTCTGATTCTAGGGACCCGATTCGGGTCCCTAAAACACCTTAAAAATGACTCTGAACTAATGTGATACGTTTAATAAATTACCAAAACATTTCTGAAGAAAACTTGCTGCAAATGTTGAATTGCTCCCATTTAACGCACATTTTTTATTAAAAATCGTAAGGATTTTGACATGCATTATTTGCACGTACGTACACATATGATATGGTTCTTTGATGTGTTTGAAAGGAGGTTATGTCCGAATCGAATGCTTGAGAATAATATCCGAGCTATTCTGTTTCGTCAATATTTGAACCATTTGTTAGATTTGATCGTCAAGTTTGAGTCAGAGTGCCACAGCCCGCAGTGTGTGAACGCTTAGATTGGCATACTGTATCAATTCTGTCCAATCTTTTTTGCGAAATTTAAAATGCACGTGGATCTCTTGGACAAGCCCCTATATGACAATCCAGAGGTGGGCAACCTCTACTTTGAAAATAATAGCGGCGCTACCCCTCCCTTTACTGAACAAAAATAGCAGCGAGCTATCGCTACCGCTATTCACTACCGTTACTTTTGGTGAACTTTAAAATTTGTGCTGTTTTGCAGAAGTAGGGTTTATTTTTCAGTCTCACCTTGAAATGTTTTTTAAGCTATCAGTTTTGTTGGGTACCCCTTTTGTGAACAACCATGATCTGAAAAAAGTGGTCATTGAGCCGTTATGATTAGGAATTGTTTACTTTCCAGCAAATGCACATATGAATAAAACTTCGACTGCAGACACACGTAAAGTGCATTTACTTTTGTAAATGGATTGCTGCAGGTTTATCAATTGCCTTTGTTGCTGGTTTCTCGCTGGAGTCGAATATAGAACTCAAGATAATAATCAAGCAATAAAAAGGTCAACAATTCTTTTTAAGAAGGTTTTACGCGCGTGTAAGTTGAATCAGGCCCACCACCAGGGTGGGGGAAAACCGGGCATTTGCATACGCCCCGAAGGTNGCAGGCATCATTTTTGATTTTATAAAGACGGTGATGTTGATCTTTGGTTTTAGTGAAAGCCCCTGAACAAACTATTCGTTACATGGATTGCAAACTGAGCTCCTTGTTTCTCCATGTTTCGGCTTATTCACAACAACAGTTTTGCACAGGATGTAGTTTATATAGCCTGCATGTAAAAATAGCCTGTTGAGATATCGAGAGCAAATTGGCCAACCACTGCTTTGTTAACATTCTAATCCAAGTGTTGAATGGATTGGCTACAAACGTGCGTAATGCCCGCACCAGCTGTTAAAATAATTGGTGTACAATGTGTCACACACGAAACTAGTTTCCTTAACGCCATAAATTGCGATTGATTCTCTTGGTGTGGGTCACTGTTGCGACTTAACCATTATTGCTGAATGATGAGTGCTTGAATCATTGCAAGAAGATGGGAGCAGAACCACGCAGGAAATTCCTCGTGCAGCCTGCTGCATAGCTAGAGTCTGTAAATGTTGTATATGGTTATTGGTAAACATATTTTTATTATCTTCCTCAGCCTTTTTGTCATAAGAAATTTTAGATCAGTGGTTCTCAAAGTTGGTGGAATCACTTCCTTGGGGGCGATTTTGAGGGGCAAGGGGGCGATAAAACCAAAGGGGAAGATAGGTGGGAAACAACACAAAGGGGGAAAAATGCTCAACCACTAATCAATCGTTGAGTTAACTTCCATAGCCTACTGTCATGACATGTTAGTTTCTTACAAATTTTAATTTACTGTGATATTCGTTGGAGGTTGTTGTTAAAGCAATTTATCCGTAAAATTTTTACTCTGGATCCTCTGTGTGTCCGGCTACAGTGTGGATTATTTTGACAAGAATCCTGAACGTAATATTAGGGTCGTAATACAATTGCTTAGTTAAGTTATTTAATAGCTGGGTTCAGCTATTTAATACTTCCATTAAATAAAATTTTTTAAATTTACCACCTTCTGTGTGCTTTATCGGGCTTGGGGGGAGCAAACTACGTGTCGAGAGTGTAAGGGAGGCGATGGAATAAAAATTTTGAGAAACACTGTTTCAGACGTACATGCTCATCTTCATCTATCGAAATGCCGAAGGGTTTCATGCCCAGAGAAAGTTTGGGAAGCCCTAGCTTAGCCAAACTTACGTTTTTTATTCAACGTTGGTGTGAACCTGTGCACATCACTATTTGTTCAGCGAAAACCTTAATTTTGCACCAGTGCAAAGTTTTTGTTGCTGGGCTTGTGACCGCGCAAGTACCAACGAAAAATACAAATGGTAATGAAAACAAACAACGCTATTGTTAACGAGAGTCATGATATTGTTTTTGGCGTTTCTCAAACACTACATTGTTTTCATAAGACTGAAATTGTTCGATTGCAAAAAAAGCGAATTATGCAGTTGTTCTCAGTTTAGTTAGTACAATCCGTGCCACGAAGCTCAAACTACAACTTACTGCGACCACTTTTACAAAGATAGCGTCTCCCCAAATTAATTGCAATATGAAAGAAACATCTTTACGCCTCTAAACGTCTTTACGCCTATACGAAAAAGAATGTGTGATGTGTGATGTAGCAAAAAAGCGACATTTCATTACCAAGGTAAGTTACAAGAACGTTTTCGTTCTGATTTGAAAGAAATGAAATTGGCTACGACTACGTAGATTACAGACAGCAGTTTTTTGTATAAACGTGTTGCAGTGACAGAAGTGACAGCACTTTGCAAAAAACAAACGACTGTTGAGGACAGAAGCGCTTCTGATCTAAATTATTTTCACAGAATAGAGACAAGAAGAAAATTTGCTGATGCGAGTTATGAGCCGCATTATGTCGTTGCTGAGGCACATCTGATTTTTCTGCACATTTACAAGATGTTTCTGCAAAAAATCGGTGATTTTGTGCTTTTGTATGTCTTGTAAGAAATATTAATTGAAACAGCGTTGAAACGACCGCAACTGTTGTCTCCTAAGTGAAGTGCCTTGTCAAAGATGACTATCAGGCAATGCTTGAGAAACGCAAAGTGTTTTTGAAATCACGAATGTAAAATTATTTCGGTTATAGACCAAATGCACCGCCTAATGACAAAAATACCAACCGATTTAGGCGAAGCGCTATGTCAGTTCATTCGACAGATGCTTTTCGCCATGCGACAGAATTGGTGGGTACAGAGATATGGAGTTTTTATCAGCATGCCCAATTTTACTTTGCAGAAAGGAGAGGGTTGTCTTTATTCAGTTGTTGAAAAAGCCATCATGAAAACGCAGAAGAAAACTCAACGGCATACGAGAGGCTTAGCCGTGCAGTTTATCAATTTTTTGCACACCTTAAAATATCAACATATCAACTACACGCTGGAATAATATTTACTCAGGTTTGCCAGATGTGTTTTGTAAAAATACCGGCCATTTTGTCAACAGTGCCAGATCTAAGCTGTGCCGTAATTCGCAAGCGGCACAGGGAAAACAGAGAGACAAACAGTGTTGTTAAGCCACAATTAATAATTTTCCCGTACTTTGGCTGGCTCGTTGCATTTCGGTGTGTGTGTGACGTAACAATCGCACCAAGGAATGCGTCAACAGCAGCAAATAAGCTTCCCTGAAGGAACTGTCCTGACAAGATTCACTACTAGAGTCATTATAATTTGAGAAATTCGGCGTTAGTTCTTTTTAAAGTTATGGCAAATGATTTATTTTCAATATACCGGCTTCAGGCACTGATTTTCAAAATACCGGCCTTGTAACGCCATCTGCTAAATTAACAGTAAAATACTGGCCAGACCGGTGAAATACCAGCCATCTGGCAACCCTATAATTACTACGTTGTTTCTAACCTAGGATAAGAAATTTTCGCAAAGAGTTTTGAAAACGCCGTGAGAGATTATTTCAAAAGATATTTGCCCTGATACGAAAACAGCATATTATTTTTCGAAAACTCGTCAGAAAATTTTTTTGTAAAATTGCATTGGCAAACGCGATATGTTTCCAATAAGTTCTTGAAAATTATGTGAAAGTACGACAAACGAATGAAAATTGAATTACACATAAGCAAATGCTAGCTGTAATACTCAGCACTCCTGTGGTTTTATTGCAAATGAGCGAATGTAGCATCTTTGTTTTTGCCGTAATTTTTCCGGTCCTGACTCATATCATTTCGCGCGGCGGGTTCATTGCGTTCGATTCTTTGCAGTGTGAAAGAGTGAAGTAACAAACACACGAATTTTGAATCTAGCCTTTGCAACCATTTGGGTGCGTTTCGCGCAAGCAGCAGCAACTTTTGCTCATGATTTAAAAAACAAAAAGCTACAATGATCGAATTTACAAGACTTAACATAGCACTGCAAACAATTATAAAGGCTTTGCCCTGACTTTCTTCACAGAAAAATAATCGAGGAATTCATCAAAAATTTGTTTGCCAATGTTGCAACTTTCAATACACAGAATGCTCAATGTGGACAGCCTCTCCATCCTAGCATATTGTGACCCATTAATTCATTTTCTATTCTTTTCAGTCTTGAAAAAGGCTTTTCTCCAGAGCAGTTAGTGACCATCAAACGGAAGTTGATTCATTGAGCCCACACTTTGCTCATGATTTCCATTTATTTTCGAAATAAGAAAGTCTAATGGTCAATTCTGTTTTCGTTAAAAAGTCTAGGTAACTGTGATAGGTTGTTTTGATTATATTATCGAAACCCTTCCGATAAGAACATGAAACTTGGACATTGACGAGAAAGTTTTGCCGCAGTTAAACCTGAATTATGCCGAATAATGGAATAAACTATGCACAATAGTCATGGCTTCAAAATTGATCAACGACATGTGAGCGTTATAGAAATAAATATTTTGTGCTTTTCAGAATGTTTCAAATTATGTGTGCTTGTAAATTCCCGGTGATCACATGAAAGAGAATACACCGACCGTAGATGCAGATGTTTCAAACAAGCAGTTGTTTTTTTTTTGTCTTAGCAGCCATTTTTGCGGTTACCTTTGCTAAATTTTCGATACACACTTGTTTTGGGAACTTGCCTCTTCAAATTTTCAAATCTTGATTTTGACAAGTTTTCAAGTGATGATTATTACTTTTTCAAATTACGTTCCTAGATATGTTTTAAGTAAATTTTTAATCTTGTTTCTTCCATCTGTAAGCATCTGTAGCAGTAACCGGCTGCACATCACTTGTTGCTGGATGATGTCTGAGTCACTTTGCTTCTTAATCAGCCAACAACGAAAGGTTTTGCTGCTGGTGGTCATCACTGCTTGTTCCATTATGACTATATTCATGTTCTCTCGACGTATTCAAGTGTATAATCTGAATCCGCTGAAAGAATTTGATAGTTTTCAAAAGCAATGCTTCCACGTGCCTTCACAGCAACCACGGGCTGAAAACATTAGGACGAATTCGAGCAGCATCGTTTTTACCGTAAAAACCAGCAATCACCGCACCAGGTTGGAAATTATCCTGATGACTTGGTTCAAGGGTATAGAAAATCAGGTGGGTGGATATCTACTTGATTTGGTTTGCGCAAATCTTGCGTTTGTATTTTCTCTTTAATTTGACTTAACTTTTGTCTTTCATTTTTTATAGAAATATGAGGCTATTTTCACAGTATTGTTTATGTTAATGTTTATTTCCGAGATAGTATTTTCTCTAACGAAATGGAGAAGAGGCATGTTTTTACAAATAAAAAATTTCATTACTCTTGAGATTTCCAATTCTAGTTGAATTGTTCAGTATTGTAATTGCAGCTTCACTGTTGGGTAGTAAGGAGATACTAAAAAAGAGCTTACTTTTCAAAATTTAAGTTCTCCATGAGGCGTTTTTTGTTGCAGATGAATTTCATAACTGATGAAGAGGACGCAGTTTACAACAAGAAAACAGGTTACTTATTTAGCCCTGAAATTTTGACATGACATCAAGTGTTATTTTTAAAAACTTTTATCAAGTAGAAATCTTTCGTAATCTTATTGAACATCTTGCTAATTCGCAAGTATGGTTCTCAGTATCTGTTCAGCAAACTGAAGTTCTTACGCTTGATTAATTTTGCGCACGTTTATTTCAAGTGTGTTGCGGGTGGTATGGCTTATTTTAATTCTACATAAGATTCTTACCGTGCCGCATATGTATGTGCTTGCACGAATGGATGTGGATGTTGCAGAGCGTGTCTACAGTTGGTAATTTGCTGTAGCTCATGATTACACCGTTCACACATTCGGAATCAATCCATTATTTTGTTTCTTGGATTATATTTGTTTCAACCACCATTTCGTTGCTACTTTTCTTCAGTTGTTGCGCGTTTTGCCAAATTCAAATCTGGTACTTCTTCCGAGAACGTTTTCATCCTGATACTGGCACCAACTACTTGGTCATTTAGTGAGGCAGGCCCGTAGCCTCGAGGGCATTCAAGAGCACTGCCCCCCAAATTTTTGTTCCCCCACACATTGTAGGGCCCAGAAAATATTGTTTTAAACGTATCATCAAAATAAGAGTACTGCTTCCCTGAAAGTGTTTTTTTGTCCTCCCCCAAACATTAAAACCTGTCTACGGGCCTGTAGTGAGGCTATCGCCTGATAAATGAAAAAATGTCTTTCCTACATAAAGAATGTTGATAGAAGGTATATTTTAGGGCAGGGGTCGGCAACTTTTTGCTAACCGTGTGCCAACTTAGGGTTTCAAATCGTTTAGTGTGCCAACGACACACGCATTTTTATAAATTTTTTGAAAGGTCAACATACTTCTGTGCGAATGTTAACAAATTAATATGTAAAACTTGACGTTTCCACGTGCCGTTGAAAGTTGCTTGGTGTGCTTAGTTTGGCGTGCATACCGTAGGTCAAAGGTGATCGCGGAGCCGGAGTTCCGGAGTGGGAAGGAGTCTACGATTTTTGCCGAAGCCGGAGCAGGACCCGGAGTCGGATTTTTGAATAAAAACCGGACCCGGAGCTGGAGCAGGAGTGAGAATTTCAGTTTTTGCAGGAGTCGGATAATTGATTTTTTTTAATGTAAATTTTCTCTGAACGGCTAATTGTTAGATTAATAATTGCTCTATTCTCTTGGATAAATTAGTCGGTCATTAGTTCAGGCTGTTGAGGGTGAGGGAGGGTGGCAGACTGGCGGTCTGTGTTCTGATCTGATTGGTGCATAGATCATGCTCAACTGCTGTATCACAGGACGTCAGTTACTGGAAGTTTTACCTCTTTGCTGCGTCGTGTTTTGCGCAGTATTCACAATTTGTTAGTTTCAGTTAAGTGTAGAAGACAATGCATGTAATATGTATCTTTACAATTCAGCAACGTCAACAGCTGTGCAGTTTCAGTCAAGGTGGCAGAAATGCAGTTCAGGCTATTCCTAAACATGCCATTATCATCTTGCAAGTTGAGTTCAAATACAATAAAAGAAATAAATTAATTGTGTGAATAAAGTGGTATGACGTTTTTCCAATGTAGCCTACGTGGCTTTATGTAGAGACTAAAGTGAAAAGATAGCAGTAATTGTCTTGTTCTTATTTCATTGTGCTTGTGGCTAGATCACAAAAGAGTTAAATAAAAAAGTTATACATGACTTAGTTCAGGTCAGAGCTGAAAGAGTCAAATGAGATTTGGTTCACAAGAGAACAACTTATGATTCTATTTCTTGGTTTCAAGTTAGGTAGCAATGGATGGTGTATATTTTGCCTCATGAGGCAAAATGAGATGTATGATTCACAAATACCAAATGATTTAGGATTTAAAGTTAGGGAAAATCTGCAGTTGACCAACACACAAGAAACCACTACTTGCTTCCCATCACTAAAAGCATGACAACACTCATCCATATTGGCCAAAGGCAAAATAGTTCAAGCAGTTATTTTACCTTATATGGCAAAATAGACTCTGCTTTCAAGCTTTCGGAGTGTAAACAGGAGTCGGAGTGTAAATTTCCAATGAGCTCCGGAGCAGAAGCAGGAGCTGGAGTCACTTAATTAGGAGCAGGAACAGGAGCAGGAGTCAAAAAAGTGACCCTGATCACCTTAGGTTGTCTCCCCTGTTTAACGCCATACCCCTTCTCCTAATATCAAGACATTTTCAACGTCTGCAAAACATCAGTGATAGCGTGACTCGAGTCAATGAATCGACTCGAGTCACGATTTTTGGTGACTCGGACTCGACTCGAGTCACGTTGAGAAAAATGGTGACTCGACTCGAGGCGCGTTTTTTCACAGAATGACTCGACTCGACACTCGAGTCAGAGTCATTTTGCAAAATCTCTGAGTTCCTGATAGGCAAACCCGGTTCGTTTGCACGCAAAGAGATGAGCAATTTTTGCTTTAGTGATGATTTTTTGCTTTTTTTGCTTCAGTGTTTTGCCTATCTAGCTGTTCTATGTTGGATTTTAAGGATCAAGTGTCCCCAACATGCATAGAAGGAGACCTGAGACTTTGCTTCTACTTAGGGTTCAGGTGAACACAATATATTGTTACAGGCAAGTTTTGCCTGAAACAATTCGTCTTTGTACAGAAAACAATCTTGTTGAAAGATCCTCAAATCTGAGGAAGCTAGAACCGCGATGAAAGACTGTAACCAATCAAAACTAATTATTAGTCAGCTGACTTGACTAAAAGCTGCTATTCAAGGACACTAACCTCAAGTCACCTCAGTGAAAACGTACCCAAACGTCAGCAGAAGTCACAAGACAATTAGCTAACGGTCAAACATGACCAGGAAATGCACACGTCAGGAAATGCGCAAAAGGAGCACGAACTGATAACCAGAGGGTGAAAACCCAAGCACCAACAAACACCCGAAGGTTCCAGAAGCTTGTGAAATCAGCCAATCA
>JGI24158J21664_10011667_pt1 | contig 11680 bp, 7 predicted proteins | sample Ectturendosymbi3_FD_21664 | JGI IMG/M metagenome (IMG submission 21664)
AATGGGTTTTTTATCGAACAAAATATGGGTACGCATCTTTTTGGGTCACCCTGTATTTTCAGAAAAGTTGAAAAGTACCGTTACGTACTTAGGAAAGGCATAAAGTTTTTTTTTTGACGCAGATCCAAAAAAACACAAGCTTCAAAATACTTCGACTGAGAAATCAACAACATTAATTTGTTTTAGCAATATGTGTGGCATCATGATGTATTCGTGACACAGCAGATCACACTGCCAAATCAACCCCCAGCTGGTATTTTTCAAGACACGAAAGCAACTGCTTCCCATAAAAAAATGCACTCTGGCAATTACTTGTTTCAATCGAGGACACAAAATTTTCTTTAAGGTCATGATGCAAAAACCCGAGATCAGGTATTCCCTCCTTTGACTTGATCGACGTCATCCTAAAGAGTAACGTTCTTGTGAGCGGGTTCTGTGTTAATATCAGCGAGCTGCACAATTCACTGGCTGAGGCTTGGTTCAATGGCCGCAAGACGCAGTTGACCTGCTTGAAGCAGTTCAAACACTTCACGCACTCTCAAAATCTGTCACAGTTAACACCAGGAGGCCAGCACTGATTTTAAGTTGGTGATTTTAAGTTTCTAACATCGGGACTAGTCTCACTGTCAGAGCCAATACGACACGCAGTTGATTTATGAACAACATGATGCTGTATCACGCCTGGTCGCAAACAGAGACGTCCTTTAAACTATGCGTCTCAGCGAGAGGCAAGACCTAATAACGTTGGTGTTCTAGTTGCTTTTTCTGACCTCAGCAAAATGTGCTCGGCGTTAATGGGTAGGTGCAAGGGTACGGTTGTCGCACGGTACAGCCATTGACTCGCCACCAGTACAGCACTCACTGCGAAAACAGCGGCGTAGCCCCCGGCGCTACCAAACGGAGCGCCCCAGGCCACTCGCGACACTCCGAAAGGAGTACAAAAACCTATAAATGTAACTGAATTGAACAGAACTTCTATATTTCTCAACACAGAAATTGGATTTATCCTTGGTCTCCATGAGGTTATCTAATCACCTGAACTTATGTGCTTTGTTACGCAAATCATGCGGAAACAGCAGATTGAAGAACCTTTACTTAAGATGCAGACAGGTGCACCTAATTGCAATAACTAAACCATTTTTTAAAAAAAAGCAATGTTGGCTTATTCAATCTGGTTCACAGCGGCAGCAAAGTTATAAACCAATCAGTAGCCGAAAACAATCGAACGCAGCGAATCAACCGCAAAGACTGATCATCATCCACAGCAACAGATGAATGGACTCCTTGACATATAACATACGTAAATGCCATTGAGGATCGCAAATAACAAGTGGAGTCAGCACAAGTTTAGTTACACTCACATTCCGTCACCCTCCCAACACAAAATTGCGCGCAGAGAGCTTTCGCAAGCAGTCACTTGACGAACCCTCTTTTAAGCTTTATTCCCACTCTGCTCATTTTGCACCCTCAGCATTTACAGAAACCTTCACTAGCATTTCTTTGTGGCAGTTCCACACATTTGCAAATAACACGATCCAAAGTGATTAAGGGATCCAGACGCTTCTTACCCGGGCTTTCGCTTGTCGATGAAAACGCCAACTTGACCAAACGTGTCTCTGCGGGGACTGTCATCAAAGAAACCCAGCACCAGCGTGTTGGGCTTCATACCGCCAAGTCCTGATAAAAAGAACGTGACATTTCGCAAAACGACAGTTAAAATTAAGCTACAGCAAGGCAAGCTCCGCCACCTCGAGCGCATTAAGGGCACGGATCGATGTCTACGCATTAGTCACGAGCTATGACAATCCAATCCAACAATAATCTGTACGAATGTTTATTTACACAAGCGATCAATATTACAGCCTCATTCAGGTTGTCGCGTGCAAACTCGCTAAACGTAAATCTCGTTCAACATAGGTTTCCTATTTTCAACGTGTGGCAAGTTGCGGAAAACAATAACGTCTGATTATCTCGGTCAAACAACCTCACCCACATTCAACGTTACTTCACTATGTTGGCGAGCGTTTTTACATCTGTTTTTCGTGTTGACCCACCCGCCAACTAGCTTCTAATGGGGGGGTTATTTACAGTTTTGAATTCATCCAGAACAGGTTTGCTTCAGTTGTTTGCCTGCTACTGCAGAGTTCGTTAATCACATGACATGTCCCCAAAAATACAGCGTAAAAGTCAGAAGAGTTTGTTATTGGCACAGAAAGCAGAGATAGTTTTGAAATTCCATGCGCCGTTTTATTTTTCCGGCTGCCTGTTGCAAGAGCTTTTAGTCAAAGTGCTGAAGAAATCGCTAAAACATACTTAAAACGATTCAATCGGACATCAATCAACTGTGCATATGTTTGCAGTCGTTTGAAAAGCGTCTCGTACGCCCTGGAAACTTGAACAAGTGGTTTGACTTAGACAGACTGCCGAAAATTTCGATGACGTGTGAACAAGATCATTTTTGGTCGTTTTTGCAGCATCCATGGTCGATCGCGACTAGTGGAATTGACGCAAATACACTTAAAAATCCAGCATGATTTGAACAGATCGCATTACAGATTTAACAACTAGAACACTGAAATGTCGATTCGGTTGAATTATACGCGAAACAGTTACTATTGAAAAATTGTGATNTTTGNTAACATGAACGCACAATCCATTATCTTTGGCACAAAGAAAAACAAAAGCCACACCGACATGCAAGTGGTGCCTAACAACATCAAGTCACCTGATATGCGCAACAAGTGTTCGGCTCCTTCGCGCACAGAACCACAAAGAGTGAGCTCAACGAACGCTTTCACACCAAGCTGGTCAACCAGGTTTAACCAGTGACGATATTCAGCATTTAGTGCGTCGGTGTCCGCGTTGGCCAGGTGACCGATGTTCACGTGACCAAGAACATACAGACCTGTAACGAGGAATGAATTTTAATATCTTGAATGGAGGATCATCACTGTGCGAAAGCGAAGGTTTGAAAGAGATTAAACGCAAGCCAACAGCATTCTCTTCAATCGCTCATCACGCAACAAACAGCCGAGGCTAAGATCCTGAAAAAAATCAGCGTTACATGAAAAAATCGTTTAAACGGATCAATGTAGTTGGTGTCGTCGCTGCGAACAAGCTTGATCCGTCAAGGAACGTACAAACTACTGTTTCCTGTTGCGTGTCACACGTTGAGGTAGCCAATCAAATCAAACGGTACCAGCCTATGCCACTGAGTCACAGCTGTGTCTGTTTGGTTAGGACTAGTAGACACATCGTTCACCAACCTGGAGTAATACGGGTTTGCTTATGAACGAAGGGCTGCCCAGTTTTTACGGGGAGAAACTAGGTCGGATTTTATCAACTTTCATAAAATGAGGAAAGGCGCTAACGAAAATTCTAATGCTATATTCAGTAAATTGGTATCGTCAGTTCCAAGTAAATGTGTTTGGTCAGCTTTCGCTCTGATGGCCATCGTAGTTTAACCAAGCTGGGAAGTTGACGTGTTTGCGCAACATGGCGTCAAAACGAAGCTCCATGATAAGCAGGTGTTTAGACAGTACGTTAAGAGAAGTCACTCTTCCTTATAGTGACCTAAAGGTAATATTGTTAGGATAAAATTAATTGATTTTACGGCTTGCCAGCCGTAAAGTACAATTCATGCGGCCCACCATAGTAAATAGGTTCCCCACCCCTGTTATAAACTTTCCTAATCACGAAGCAATTTGGTCGTGAACCGCGCGGCGAATACCTGACTTTTTGATCGAGTTGATGAAGTCGATCAGTTGCGAGCAGGTCCTGGGATTTTTCACCATCAGCAATATCTGCGGTCTCCAAAACTTGACGTGTTCTTTGCGCACGTCCAACATCAACATGTACTTGCGCACCTTCGCCGAACAAAACAAAAGCGCATCGGTTCAGCGGCGTCGCTCCAAGGAGGGGCATCCATGACTATGGAACCTCGCTTCTCCAAGCAAGCACGCTGGTGAACGACCTCGGACATCGAAGCGTGAAGTTTAGTTTGTGGCTCATCGCTCCGATTATAGTTCACGAAGCATTTTGCATGAGTTTTAAAAAAACCGAAAACGAAGGCTTTCCTACATTATTTGTCAAAATTTATAGTTTTGACTTCTTTAACGTCGACGAACATGTGTATGCAACACATGTAAACGCCAGGAAAGTTTCAAGAAGCAAAAGTCACGAGTCACGACTTAAAAAACACACACTGCATTCGGCCGCGTGCCTACAGCTGAGAAGAACGCAGTTGTTATACCTCATAAACCTCATAGAACATATAAGCACGGACACGCGACAGATGCTTGCTTCTGCAGTTACACATAATACGGGTTTCACAAAATACTCAGCAACCAGGTTCAGAGGCACATTTAGGTTTTTCGACCTCATGAACTTCCAGAGCTCCAAGAGCTTCGAAAACTCCTGGTTTACGTCACTCCCTCGCGCGACTTGAAATCATTCAAACGAGCCTGATTCCACTGTTATAGCCCACCGGATTAAAACGCGTGTGAAACCGTCAAACACAACCTTTGCACTGTCAAGGTTAATTCTGCAAGTTCATGTTTGCTTTGGGAAGCTCAAATAAAAGTTATCATTCACAGATCAACACCACTGTGTGTTTGTCAGGCCCGGACTCCTACATATAGAAATCCTGCAAATTCTTGCACCACCTCTCAGCAAAACGAAACTGATTGAAACACCGACGTAGTGAAGACAGTTTGTTGCAGACTTCCAACACACCAAAACATGAGCGTGAAGCAGCATGCGGAAGTTGACAATGGGAGGAAAATGTGAACAGATAGCAAGTGATGTCATGTGCTGAAGTTGGCAATGGGAGAAAAATTTGAACAGATAGCAAGTGATGTCATGTTGTTTCACTCATAACCTTAAGCAACGTCAAAAAACATTAAAAACACATGGCTTCACATAACAAACAAACCCTTACTTGATGAAAAATGAGAGCTTGGCTTATGTAACCCCACGAAGAAGTCGGCACGCGATAATGTATGGCAATAAGCAAGCCGATAAGAATAACAAGGCTTATTGAAGTATAAATGGGTTGTATGAGGAACATCATAGTCACACAGCTGATAACTCCAAGCACACATGTGTGCCAGGAAAAGTACTTGAAGGTTGGTCTGAAAAGATAATAAACAAATATTCGTAAGTTATGCATAACGCAGTGCTTCCAATAACACGGCTCTAATACAGCGTACCCGCAACAATCATTTGATTTGCTGCGAATATAATNANGTTCAAACAAGANGTTAAGAGCAAAAACTAGTGGTATGTCTTGTCCTNAATGGAATAATCTGATGAGTTCGGGGAGGGATTTCTAGCGTGGGTCTTAAAAATTCATGAGCGTACCGGTTTTACATAAAATTGATTCATCCATACTGAAAACAAGCTAACACCTGAAGTTCGGCGCCGATGCCCATTCAAGCGCGAGACACGCCAGGTCTGTTGCCGCATAGGAGAAGAGAAAGAATATGGTAACGATGGGCGCAATGGTGTTGACCTTTCCCGCGAACAAGGTGAGCTGCACGAGAAACCAGGAGGTCAGAACAGCAGCAATTGGATTGCCACTTTGAGTCGACTTCGTCATCGGCCGGAGAATGATGCCTGTAGAGATTTTATTATTGTGAGCTTTTTTATTAAGTTTCCTAGGAAAAGGAGAGGTTCTGAACATGAAATTAGACTCAAAACAAGGTAAACTGCCAACAGTGCTGTCTACAGTAGGTATCACATGAGCTCCGACCATAACACAGCGAGCATCCGTCACTCTCCATTTGATTGTTCGCCTTATTTTTGTGACCCCCTGCACGGTGCTTTACAATTATTTTCAGATTTCCCCACCAAAGNTTTTCGAAGTCATGGAAACCTGTTTCGCAGTCAGATNAATTTTACCGCGCTGGGAAACCTCGGGATTCGATACAAAGGACCGCTACTGGTGTTAAAATCAAATCGTTCAAGCCGGTAAACACAGGGCCGCCAGGTTTGTGTTGTATCAAAATTCAGTTGTTTTTTTTTCCAAAAGTCAATGCTAAAAGAATGAATTACTCAGGGGCGACTCCAGGTTAACAGTGTCACTCGGGCCCATGCGTCATGTAACTCAGGGGCCCGCAAACACTTTGTGGAACGACCCTAAAAAATAGTTATACCCAAACATTTCGTGAGCATAGAATTTTGTGAGAAATACTGTACTTTATAATTAAATATAAATTTTAAGACTACTAGTGTCAGCAGGAATTTTCTTGAAAAAATTGCATGAAACTTACCACACAAAACCGTAAGTGATTGCATTTATTCTGTCTAATGAGAGTGGCAAATTTCCGATGTAAATTTAAATATTTCGCTACCCCGACTGGAAGGTCTCGCGACCCACTATTTGCGGACCCCTGACGTAACTTATACTGAATGAATGCAACTGTTCGAGGCTTGCAATACTGAAATTTCAATTTGCTCTCATTCTGGCTGGCAATATCGTTGCTCTGTGACGTTAGTTTCGCTTTCGCAACAATGAACAAGAAGTTCTCACGTGCACTGTTACGTAACGTACGTGACAGAGTAATGATCACGCCAGCCAATCCTCTACGTACTAGGCTCATTCATATTAGCCCGAGTTACTGGACAATTTATCGTTCGTTTGAAACTATTCTCGAATGTCCCTTGGATGGGAATTTCAATCCAATGTTCTATACAAATACTTTGCTTCAAAAAAAAAACATTCAATCTGATATGAATTATATTTGAAAAAATACTTCCTCGCAGAGGGCAGCTCGGGCTCTAACGAATGAGCCCGAGTAAAGCGCGAGCGAACGCATTCGAGAGAACGCCTACCAAGAATGGTATTTTTGATTCAGATCACCTGCAAAATGAACGCGAAAGGCTAGACATGAAAAGAAAACATATGAACACTGACGAAACCTAATGAAAAGAGCCCGAGTTAACAAACTTAAACAGTGAAGTAGGTGGTGGGTTAAGTATACACGGCAAACAAGCTCACGTCCTACAATAAAAAGCGTAGTCGAAGACTCGGGCTGAGCCCGAGGAACACGAGTCGCCACTGGAATTACTTCATAAGACCTGTTGCACAGGCAAAAGAATTTAGTGGCCTGTTTTCAACTTCACAAATGAAGCAAATTGGATGACAAAATGATTTACTATAGCATTCTGCATGCAGACAAACAGCTTACAAAATCGAACGATGGTGGATGACCGTAGTGGTGTTTTATTTGTTGGTACTTGTTCAAGCCCAACGCAAATCATTTTGTTGTGAGAAAAAATCTTTAAATAATCCGAGCTTCAAAATGAAACAATCATAGTCGAAACCTTTTTATGATTTTAATGACTGTTTGGCGGCTTTGCAAGGAAGCAGAGGCCGGAATTTTGCGCTGGTCTGCGATTGCGAAAGTGTAAGCCGGTAAGGTTTCGCGAAAAACTTCGAGAATCCATTCGCCCAAGGTACGAAGCAAAAGTGATGGTCTGCCTACACCAAACGTATCGCATGTTTTACCGAGACACAGATTATACCAAAATTTTCCAACTCGGCAGAACATAGAGATGGATGAACGCGCGCCCTCTACGTGTCTACGGATGTATTTCGCAGTAAGCTGAAACAAGAGCAAGGTCAGCTTGCGGTAGCTGTATGAATCAGCACAACTGAGGCCAAGAGCCATCCAAATAAGAGCTTTTCGTTTACGCGCATCGCTGGGTCTTGAGGGCAGCTGCAAAAACTGTTGAAAGGTTCTATTTTACGACCCTGTCTTTGCTGCCTTCAAGACGTATTGCCGTTTGTCTTAAACGCATTGCGACGCTGCTTAACTTTCACAAACGGGTTTCGCCGCCGCACCGGCCAATGACGTCATGTCATGGAAGAAAGCGAAGCGACGGTAACATATGGTCAGCAGGATCGTTGCTGCGTAAGCACAATGCAAGGAGGCACTGGCACAGTTGGCACCACAAGAGTTGAGGATTGCCACTTGCCAAGCGTTATTTGGGGAAAAGCAAGTCATCGACTGAACAAAGCCACAAGCGCACAACTCACTTGAATACTTTGATTCAAAATCGGCGATCACATGACTTTTGCAATTCACGTATAATGGAACGACACAACGATAGCTACCAAAATATTTATGGCAAACAAGTATTGTATCACTTCCGACTGCATTCGCTGCAATACACACGGCACACTAAAAAACGCAAAAACTTCGACATCACAAAGTCGGCTTCAACCAAAACGTCACAGCCAGTTTTGTGCTCACCAAACAGGTCGTCTCTGGCCAGAGCGAACAGCACTCTTGACGCTCCGATCAGGCAGCTGAGTGCGGCTGAAAGTGACGATGCAAAAACCCCGATAGCAATGAATGGTGACCATAAGTTGAGCTTGAGAAGGAAACTGTAATTGCACTGCAGAAGAATCCTAAAAAGTAACGGAGTCGATGAAAAACTTGACGAGTCAGCTTGAGTCCCAAACCAGACCAGTTAAAAATTTCACGCACCTCAGCAGCCGCGTTTGGCACCACGGCCACCTAGAGAGACATGGTGTGTATCACGGCGGCCTCGGTTTTGTGCGCATATGAGAACATTTTTGTGAACGAATTTTAAGCTTTTGTTTTTGAAAATGACACATTGCGTGGGTGTTGTACCCAAACCCATTACACTCACCCGCTATACGTCACAAACACAGCAAAACAACGCGTGAGCGCAAGTGACGCACTAGTCTAAGCAGGCATACTGCGGTGCATGAAACAACAATTTACGTCTGAGTTAAACAAAGATTTATTCAAACGTCCCATACCTGGGCGATGAACCAGCAATGAGGATGTACAGAATAGTATATACGAAAAAAGTCACTAAGCATGCTGATATCGTGCCCAATGGAATAGACCTGCTGGGGTTTTTCAAGTCGCCTGCGTGCAAAGATAAGAAAGTACAATTAGCAATTACAGTAGTAAACAATACAAGGAATGCAAAACTAGTAAGTATTTCACGCCAATTAGAATCAACCTAATTCAGACACCACAATAAAAGGATTATAAAACGACAACATATACTGCGACAACTCTCCAAAGCAAACATTTCAAATTCGGTAATTTTAACCTTTTAGTGGTACAAAACCGCACTCACGATGGTGCAGTTTTTTATTATTAAACTGCACATCGTGAGTGCGGTTTTGTATCACTAAGAGGTTAAAATCACCGACTTTAAAATCTTTGCTTTGGAGAAAATAGCGCTTTGCTTGCTGGTAAAGCAACAACTCTGTTTTTTCGCAGTGTGGATTTAAATCACGTCGCCGTATTGCGCAGAGTGGTAAGATAGACTTGTTTCAAACGTTGTAATCGTTTTTACCGCTCTGGAAGTCAAGTTAAATGCATTATTGCAGGGTGATGTTAATGTATACCAGGTGATGATAGCTACTTCCTCATCATTAACCTCATCCGTTATCTAGTTACAACGCCGAAAAACACTACCAGCGCAGTAACAGGTAGAGGAAGGAGTTCATCATTTGACAAATTGAACCTTTGTCCTCGAAAAGATCGTAGGGTCATAGCTTTGTCCAGCCTGGGTGGGTTAACTGCATGAAGCGAGCGCTGCAGCGCGAATGGATCAAAAGCAGGAAAATGATGGTAATAACAATCAGCAAGGCGCGATTGCAGTAAACGGATGCCAGAGTGCAACCAAACCAAATCAACACATTCAACTTCCTCTGGTAAGCAGAGATGCGGTACGTGTCCAATCACAGCTGGCCTGGCGGCCCAGTTGGAGGTTTTCAGTGTTATGTACGCACAGTATAATGACAGTCTATCGGTATTTTGATAATCTTAAATTTGATATTTTTGATGCAGTGGTCCTCAGTGCGACTTTATCACGTCTGGTAGATATCTATGTGTCAACTATTACCTCGGACTTGGTACAAAACTGATTTCGAGTTTTCTCATTTTCATCTTTGTTGTTCCATTGGTACAAAACTTGCTTATGACATCATAGTGGGTGATTGGTCACAAAACAGTCGTCATCATTGCAGTTTGGAGTCAAACGCTCATCAGTGGATCTTAAGCTTAATATTTATAGTTGGCTGAGAATAAAGCAATGTGCGACCCTATTAATAAGTGATTCGATGTACAGCCCTCATTCAGATAGTGAAACATTTTTGGCCAAATAAGGCGTTTCAGTTCAACATGGCTGTTTAAGTTATGTGTCACCATTAGTAACCTAACTAAATACCTAAGGAAAACGATGTGACGATCGACTTTACACTCGTGGCAGACCCGACCGATTGAGTCACTCTTCCACATCACAAACTAATATGCTTCAAGAATAAAGCACTGACCGCATATAGCACAATACCTGACATGTTTGCCCCAGCCATGATTCCTGTACATCCATTGAACATCACAGCAAACACAGAGATAAACGACTGCTTTTTCATGGTTGTGTAGTCAACTGTGTAATTGGCTGAAATAAATTGTAAAAGCTTAATAGTTTACAACAGAGCTGCACAACCTTTTTGCTATTGCCGCTGCATTACATTTATTTCTACGAATTGCGACAGAGCACATTTCGAAGGTATAGAAACATCAAAAAAATTATATGGACGGTATTTCAAGGTTCTCTGAAAATCTGGGGTTTGGCAACCGGACTGTTGCATACGCGACGCGCAACAAAAGGCCACTCTGGGTAAATCGTCAGGAGGTTTGACAAGAAAAGCTGCAGTGCTCGAATTGTCCTCAAAATAGAATTTACACATATAGGAACAGCATTGCAGACTATTTCACATGTTTGTGATACGACTTGTCATCGTAATTATAATTTGCCCTTCTTGGGCCTCGTATACGTTAGGTGGGAGTGAAATAAAAATATATTTGAAAATAACATCTCAAGTCTCAATGAAATCAATTTTGTTGCATGCAGAGCCGCAAGCTTCGAGCAGAATCCCATTCTGATCTTCAACCAACCGCCAACAAGGGCTACTGGCGAAATTTCCTCAATATTCCTGCCGTTACGGTGTCTTCAGTCATGCCCACCTCCATATATTTTAAATAATGTTTGATTCTTAGGATACAAACATTTTTCGAAATACAGCAAGCTCATTTTTCCGGGTCAGATGAGCTTGAAAATAATTGCAGAGTTGTTGAAAAAACGCGCCTGTGCTCCTAAAATGTTTCCGTAAGCCTTGGTTATGGTGGGAGCAATTCTTTCCTAATGAGGGCAATGATACCGACGGTATTACATTTTCTTTTGCATCTGAGCAGGGTTTTAAACGGTTTGAGATATTTTATACAGTGTAGAAAAGGATTTCTACAATAATTTTTATAAATTATGTGATTGCAATTTTAATTTGGCTAAACTGAAATAGTGAGCTCTTTCAACCGAGCGTTGCTACTTCTTACACGCGATCAATACTGATAGGAACTCACAGGCTTACACGCTATGCCTAAACAATTGGCAGGACAGCGACAAGTCTCAGACGTAAAAGTCACACCTACTGGTTAAAATTTAGTGCTGCCTAAGAAAGACACTCCGACCGACGACTTAAGCCAGGCCTTTGAGAAAGCAGTGTAAATGTACAACACTTCAAATTGAAAGTAGTCTCTGCAGGCAAGCATTCATCAATACACCACCTGTGGTTTTCGGCAAATTGTCCCTGTACTGCAGCTAGCACTTATAGCCTTTTTCCTTTTTC
>JGI24158J21664_10011668_pt1 | contig 11680 bp, 8 predicted proteins | sample Ectturendosymbi3_FD_21664 | JGI IMG/M metagenome (IMG submission 21664)
ATGGCCATTAAAATTCCTCACAGCCATTTTGTTCACGTTGGATTTGTGTCAATTCTGGTTTTCCAGACTTTTGATCGAATGATATTTGGCACATTGACTTTACCTGGAACAAGGTGGTACGTGATGACAGTACGGGACACACAAATGGTACTCGATCAGAAAAAGTTTGAGAACCACTGCTCTAGCAGAAGCGCGCATGAGTTGTGAAAAAAGGTTTTGTCGCGTCTATATAAACCCGGAGCGGACAAACGTGGAGCTGTCATTGGAAGCAGGGACCGTGAGGTGAGTTACAGGTGCCGAAATATTCACCGCGAAATTGCAGTAAGCACTCGTAGTATGCAAACGCACGGTCAAGCAAATTAACCAGAAGCAAAAAAACTAGGTACTATCAGCTAATGCTAGAAAACTGTTCGAAACGAAATTGCGTAGTTCTCACAAATATGCAAAAAAACTAATAAAATATACGATCTGTGACTATGTTGGTTGGACGCTAAAAAATGCCAGCGAATGCAGTGAACCAATACAACTGAACTGACGCGTAAGTTTTGTCGAGCATGCACACAAATGTAATGATGTTTGACGTGCTGCTTGAAGTTCATGTGAGGACAACGTTGAATTGCGGTTGCACTAAATGCTTTGCCGGAGATTTTAGTTGCCGTCAATGTCTGTAATGATAACAGGCTGAAGTTACATAGCTGAAACAGTGAGAGCTTTAGTCTCATGCAACATGTATACGTGTATGGGCAGTACTACGTGTGGTATATGGTAGCTGAAAATCAGGCAATCAAGAGCTTAGATAAGCGCCGCATTAAGTAGTTTATACAAGAATTTGTCGTGCGTTTTCTCGTTCGTTTTAACTGTCTATCTGTCAGGCATTTTTCCTTAGTCAAGCTGCTATGACCACAAATCACAGCATCATACGTTATGAATTTTTGCCTGCCATCAGTCGCTATAGCCATTGAACAAACAAACACTTTGTCGCCTAGTATGGATTCTGTTAAACTTGCGTCTGTAAAAAACGCCTCAATCGTTGGTGAGGCTGTAAAGGCGCTGCGCACCAGGGATGTTAAGAACGGTGGAAACATTGAGCGAGCTTGCCAGAAAAGACTAATACAGAACTCTAGTTGTAATTCACACATCACGAGGAAGATGCTTAGTTTCTTCTCCAGCTAACTACTGCGTACAAATGGTGCCGTTAAATAACTGTCTATATAAGTGTCATTGCTCTAGTTTAAAACTTGTTTTTTTTTTGCATTTTTGTTGCTTGAAATAACCTAGTGTTCTATGTAGATTTCTAAATCACTGAGAACTGTTCGAGACATCTTCGCAACAGCTTAAGTCTGATAGCGAAGAGCAACACGATCAGCGTCTCGAAGCATCCCAGAACATCTCACTGAAGAAAGCCATGAAGATTTCTATCGTCACTGTTTTCATACTGGCCCTGGCCATGACCGTAGCTTCAGAGCGAAAATACCGTGCCTGCGCTGGAGCACTGGTCAGTTTGCAGCGTCTCGTGTGCAGACCACACGGTGCGCGATGGCATCATATCAAAGCTGTTCTCAGAAGATATCCAAGTCTACGAATTGGTAAGTGCCAAGGGCGAGGCTTTCATCTGTCTCCGCAAGATTAATACTTGTACTGCGTACGTCGATCAGATTGCAACCATAATCTAACTTGCAGCCGTTTGGTATTCCAGCAGACTAATTGACTGCATGCCTCTATATGAAAACCATCTTGGTTAAACTGTGTACGTCTAGCGATTCAAATAAAACAGCATTAAATAAAACATTGCAAATTAGCGAAAAAGTTACTAACCTCCCTTTTTGTTGTTTGCTTGTTCGTTTAATTGAAAGCGAGATATTACAACATTGTTCAAATCCTCAACATATACAAGGAGGTAGAGCTGTAAGAAGTGTCTTGTTTTATCCTTGCTTGCATCTGCGATTGCCCAGTTTTCTCGACCCTTTCGTCTCGTGCAGCATAGCCGCAGACCTTATTGGCGTTAATATTCTCATCCAAAACTGCTAAACGGTGTTTATGGGCATTATCGTATTTTCTCTATTCGAATGCTGAATATGGATTGCGTTGCCAAGAAGTTTACTTATTTATTTTTATTTTTACTTATCACAAAATTATCTTTGCATTAACAGCAATTCGATCGCGTCGAGAAGTGTTCAGCGATGACATCAGCATCGCGACAACCTTCACCGAAGCGATGGACGCGAACCAAGGAACGAAAAGCGTCATGAAGCGTTTTATAAAGTAAGCATCGAATGACACCTGTGCTTTGCACTGACATCGTCACCTACCACAGAACTTTTTCATGACCCCTTGGGTCCATCTCGGGCCTTCGACGTCAGACCGCTAAACAGTTGTGCGTGCCGCGTTTTGGTAACGATGCAAATCTCACCTCCGGAAACAAACGAGATGGTTATCTTTCTGTCGCGCGTTTCGCTGATCCGGTTCGGCGTTGGCGCATGCCGGCGTCTTGCGCGAAAACTTATGCCGGAAAAATGCTAATGTTTTAAGTTTATACTTAACGAAAAGGGCGTTTACGGGACAAACACGCCGCGTTTCGTGTCCCTCGCCTTCAGCGCCAATAAACTGCGGCAGCAGGTCATATCGCGGCCCTGCGCGCGCAAAATGGCAGTTTTCTAGTTTAACCTGCTTCGGCAAATCGGTTAGCGATTTCCATACTTAGTCCTTTTGTTACGGCCGGCGAGGAACCAGTTTTTTAAGTTTCGCGCTCTGCCACCTTTCAGAACCGCCAGCGAAATGAATGACCTGCGTGGCGAGATCGACCAACACCTGGAAAATCAGCGCCGTCTCAAGCGCGAGATTGTTAACGACTGTTGTCACCGAGAATGCACCGAAAGCACGATGCGGCAATACTGCTAGAGAGGTGCGGCTATGCGAATGGAGCTGTTCAAGCAAGCTCCGGGCTCACTTCTAACCGTGGTGATAACGTGGTATGGAGGTGGATCAGTCAGAAGTGGTTTTCGAGGACCATGAGCCACGTTAAAGCTGAGGTCCGGTCAGAGCAGAGGGAGAGCTCTCGGACGTTCTGTTGCTGAAGATGGGCAAGACGGCCAAACGTGTGTGCCACTGCAGTCCGAAGAGATGCAGCCATTTCCACCAAGCTGCTTGAATGCTGTTGGAGAGAACATGCTACCCAGACAAACGTCACCACAAGCGAATTGTTGTCACCAGCTGTTTGTGGCATTATCTTGTATTTCAGCAAAAATATCGCGCAAGCTGTTGTTTTATCGAAACAGGTTGTGGTGACATTTTTACAGCGACAATTGCGTGGTGACAGTTTTATGGCGACACTTGCATGACCGACAGCTCGACTTGACAGACAGATGTGGCAGTTTTTCCGCTCACTGTCATCGAGCGCCAAACCATCACTGTGGCCACTGTATTGTATTGTTGCTTGATAAGTCAAGTAAGTTCGTTGTTGCTGTGCATGTCGGCAAAAACATCATACGTATTTTAAAACTTTCGCTGCGCCGCAGTAACGCGGCGTGCGTCATTGGCACGATGGTTTGAAAACTTGTTTCGTAATTCCAACTGTCTTGCGCCACCATTTCAAAAATCATGCCTGGCAGGCGCATTCCTGCTAGAGCAATCTTATGAAACTTGCCGGTAATATGTTGCATTCTACTGTTTCGTGCTTGGTCATATCGCGTTTTCGCACTTGAATTGAGTGTTGCATCCGGGCAACTTGGCCTGAGGAAATCTAACCGACTGCATTCTTCTTGACAAATATCGCGCAACAAAATAACTTGGCAGAGAAACTTCAGACCAGTACGATTTAGTTCGCATTTAATTTTCATTCGTACGCTGCAATGTCAAGCTTAAAATAAATTGCTCATCGGGAGAAACACTTGCAAAGAGCGAACATGTCCGAATGCGACTGAATGCAATCAGTTGAACTTTATGGTGCGCTCATCACAGTCGTTTCGATTTGGCGCTCCTGCATTGCACAGTGCTTTCTTCACTGACATGTCTCGATTGCGCGACAGATTGTGGAAAATAAAGATTCCTATTTAAAGTATGCACGGTTACGTTGTTTCCGTCTCTCCGTGCGCGTCAGAACATTGACCTCAGTTAAGTAGGGCGGGAACGCTTGTTATCGGAAAACTTGTAGTTACAACGGGCAATGCGTATCTTCTTCTAATGCGGTCAACAACGTGACACTTTAACAGGGGCCAAAGCGATGACCCGCACCTGGATTCCGGCCATAACAAAGTGGCAAGAATCAATTTGTTGTCAGGACAGAGAAGTTCCGAATCAGTTGCCCGGGGCGGATATAAAGGTAAAATGCGTCCGATTGACAGGTTGCTTCATATGTTTTTACCTGCGATGAAAATATCGCCCAGATTGCAGGACCGGAAGCTGCAAGTTGGAAAAGACGGAGCAAGGAAGCTCCAGCGGGATCAACGATCGCCCGAAAAGCTCGCCTCTTATTTAAGCGCAAGGCCAGTCAATTAAACTTGCGCTGACAGATTTTACCAGCGCTCTGCCGCAAACGCAGGGAGCGGAATTGCAAAGTAAACTGGCGGGGGAAAACATTGCACCTAGACGAAACTGAAGCGCAAATTAACACGTCAATGCCAATGCAACTTGTTCCTTTTAGCTAGGAACTTCGAAGCGCGTGTTTGCCTTGCTGATCAACAAACCCAGTCTTCACTCATCGGCCACAAGTTTGGGTCACGGATCCCACTCTCGTCAGGGAGCAAACAAAGGGGTGGCTAGGAAAGATCCTCACTGTTTAAGTCAAATCTTGAAAAACAGTGTTGACCCTAGGGCTGGTGAGGGTACAGCAAATACACTAGTCAGGAAAAACGCGATCTGTCCTGGTTTTCTTCGATGCTGCAAAAATTTGTCAAAGCAATCTTGAAATTGAATATACACACATGTTTGCCATCCAGATTTCATTGTATAAAAAGTAAAACTGATTAATTTCGATTTGCGACCGTGCAATATTTACTTTCACTTCAATTGCTTGAGTAGAAGTACTGTTCAACTACTCAGAAGCACAAACTGCTTCCAAACCAGCACTGACATGAGAATACGCAATGATTCTTTAGTCATGAAAAAATATGACCCATCTGGTTTTCCCGGATTTTGAAAAACTTTTCAAGAGCAATAGAAAAAAACTACATCACGTTTCTTGCTCTCCAGATTTGACAATTTAAGATTAAAATCATAACGTCTTGTTTTTTACTGAGTATGCTAATTTTTTATTATTTTCATTACATGTGTGGACAATTCGCCACTTTAACTGAGTACGCGGACAAACTTTCTGCAAACACAACGTAAGGCCATGAAGATGAACGTAAAGATAGCTTGTTCTTCGTAGTTTTTCTTATTGAAAATGATGTTGCGCAGCATTAAAAACAATCACAGAAAAGAAATCTAGCAAATAGTTACATCTGCAATTGACAACTGTTGGATTTAGGAGTCTTGCAACTTTACTGTAAAAATAGCTATAAATCTTTTTGTTGAGTGTATACTCTGGCTCTCTCGCCGGAAGGTTCCCAATTAGTCCTAATTGTGTAGGAGTGACTAGAAACGTAACGTAAAACAGCAACAACAACTCAAGCAGTAGCCACTTACAGGGGCAAACCTATTGTGCACAAAATTGGTTCTGCGATGCTGCAAATGGCACGCAAGTCAATTTCTTGCTAAGCTCATACTTGCGTGCAAGCGTGCAAGCCCTTGCTCGTCCTGTGATTGTTTGCTTAGTGCGTGCGTAAGCAGTGATGATTGCAGCTTACAGAGCAATACTTTGCTAAGTTTAGAACTTGCAACGTCTGCGCAACCCACTTTCAGGAAAAAAAAGCTTAGAAGTGCCTTGACATATTTTGAACATATGCTTCAGTTAGTAAATGAAGAGTGAATGGCCCCACAAAGTAATCAGAAAAACATCAGTCTAAAGAAGTTGTGTGTTTCAATGATCGCATCTATCATGCAAATATTTTCAATCATATTGGCAACATAATTTATAGATCTCTTGAGTTGCTCCAGCTTTGGCGTCAGTTATTTTCGATGTTCCAGTGAAATCAATCATTTGGGAAAGACATATTTTCCGGTCTTTTATTGTCGCAGCTTGTGTTCTTATTTATTTATTTTAGTTTTGAGGGTTTTTTTGCTTTCTCTGCTCTTTCTTTAGCTTTTCAACTTTTTACCTGGAAGCATTGCTTGCAGGTTTCAGGACTGAAGATGCGTAGTTTTACGTGAAATCGATTTCCTGTTAAGAAAATTTGCCTATCGATTTCTTGCTCAACCCTATTGTGGAAAGTGCTCACTTGAATCCAGTCATATTGAGTAAGGTTTTTGCACACAAACCAAAATTGACCATCCAGGCCGTGAAGAAAAGTATTTTGAATTCTATTCCAACAACTTAAAACGTAAACATGATAAAAGAATCTTTCTGCTGTTGCACACCCCACCTCTGTTCGATATTAAATTCAAAGAACTTGCGCAGTAGAAGTCTACAGCAGTACATTTCACTGTTCGGTAATCGATATTTGTTTGAAATGGTAGAATACCATCCAACTTTTATTCATAAATCATTATCAACCGCACGTATACAACATCTCCCAAAAAAGCTTTTCTTTGCTGCACACTTAGCTTGCATGGATTGGAGTGAGTGGTTTTCTGATTTCAAATGAATCAACACACAGTACCTAGCAGTAGTTTGGGCAAGTTTGCTATGTGGGTTACCTTCCAAATTAGCTTTGTTTCTTCGGCTATGGCAAAAAAATTGTCGCAAAGCAGTCCAGCCTTCTTTACTGCTTCGAGGCAATGACTAAGAGATGCATCAGATAGTTTTCACTTCCACAGAAAACTAGGATAAAAATTTTTAAAGAGTTCCTGCGCGAAGAGGTCTTTGACTGCATTGTCACTTCAGCCATTACTCCAGGAGTTATGGCTAGCGAAACAATACCTTGCAGGGGTCACCTAAGAAAGTTTTCTCTTGTGTAAATGGCGAACTGAATGTACTCAAAAGCAAATGTATTTCCTTCTTACAAGTACGATCAACCGCTTATTGGCCCTGTTCACCTTTCAACAAAAAATTCACGCGTCATAGCGGGGCGCCGTAAGGATTCCACGTGGACGGGCGCAGTCAAAGTGGCGATGACGTCACAACGCTTTACCAATCCAATGGCAGAGCTGAATACAAGCCTTGTACAGTTTCATCTGCAACCCTCAGCTCGATTGTTCGACATTGTAAACATTTTTCGAGTTGGTGTTTCAAACAAATCTCAGCGGGAATAACGTTACATGGCAACAGAACAAGCACGTCACAGAACGCAATCACAAAATAGTTGGTGTCATACGTTCTCACCGTCTATTCTCAATGTCGATGATGTTAATTGAAATTTTGTGTGATACTTTTAACGTAAATTGGGAAATCCGATCCTTTACGTGACGTGAAAACGGAATATAGCAAAACGGAAACATGGCTCCAGCCATGGTTGAAACGTTTCGCAAAGCAAAAGTGTGCTTTGGGTTGAGCAGTTGATGTCTTTTCATTCACTTCTTGTTGACCATGAAGGGCGTGATCAACAACCTGACCTTGAAAGTTATACCGGTATGTAGGTTTTCATGTCGACAAACACGCTGAACAAGCATCTGTGGAATTTTTCAATGTTAAATCCGGGACGTAACTGAAGAACTTTCTGTTCATCTTCATGGTATTAAGTTAATCAACGCTGAAAAGATGAAACAAACATAAATTTTCCAAAAGAATATCAGCAATTATTAGTTATTTGGTAAAACGCTTCTTCCTTGTGTACAGTACAAAAAATTTGCAAAGGTCAAAAAGTACGCTTTTGCATTTTATAAGCAAGACCAAAGCCTAATATCCTGTAGCTCAAGATAACCAATGCAAGGAGCTATTCAATATGGAACTGCACATCGAAGACCTATGGATAAAGGAACCAAACTACTTGCAATAAAATCATTCGCGGTAGCTTAAATTTCCAAATGCATACTTAGTACTCCATATTTTATTGTTTGAATCAATTTTATGCTCATCAACCAAACAGTACAAACTTTCCCCAATGTTTGCTGTTAGACATGGTCTTTATCTGCACTACGTTTTTCCTGTGTAAGCCGTGTCCGCGCATCGCATTCTGTTACCAAATGCCTTGAAAAAACATTATAATTACAGCGTCAAAAAATTATACGGAGGAAACTGTCTCGTCAAACTCTTAAAAACAGGCACGGAAACACAAACTACTTGAAATTGACAGATTCATACAAACCTTTTTAGCGTAAAGAACCTCTACACAGGGTTGTTTTCGAAAGAACAACGAAAAGTGTTGTGTTCAATACTGGTTCTTGGTTAGGCAGAGATGGGCTTGCAAGCACTTGGCAACTGCGTCAGGTTGCGGAATGACATAAAAATGTGCTGTTTTTTTCAGTAGATTTGACAAGCCATCGAAAGAAGTACTTGTTAAAGGTCAGTTCATTGCTTAAGGCGCAATTGACGCTGTGTATTGTACAGAAAATTCCAAGCAACATGTTATTAGCGCCACAATTCAGCGCACGCAACTTAACTCAGCAAATCAATCAAAAAAGAACAATTACGATTGAGCCTCTTCGTATCTAGAGCTTCACAAAACCTACGCCACGACGGTTTCCATCTACATTTAGTGAGGATTTCTTCAATTGTTCTTCCCATTACCGTGAGTTAGAAGGCATGCCAGCCGGGCCGCTTCGGCATGATGAGGCCTCCTTACGAAAATCACACTGGGGTTTATGGTGAAATGTCAGTAAGTGAAGCAATATACCGTTTGGAAGAGCACAGAGATTTTGTTCAAATCTTCTCTGAAAAAGTCTGAAAGACTAAAACAGCCATCAATTGTCAGAATGCGCTCAATAATCCCAAAGTTTTCAACTGTTTTTACAAACTTTAGAAAATACTATATTTGTGAGATGTGTCTGCTCCCCGGTTTGGGGTAGGAGTAATTAGACGGTGGTTGGTGCGGTCATTTGTGTCAGTACCATGTAAGTGCAATAGGCATGTAAGCAGGGAAACACTAACGCTAAGGAAATCCTGACCGGAAGGTATTTCGACTGGAAGTAGACTGAATATTTCTTAGACATAAATTGCAAAGAGAAGCAGGTTGACGAAATAGGAGCAAAACCATCACAGGAGCCTCTTCTGAAAAGAAGCCACTTGCAGGAAAGGTTGCAGAAAACAGTTGGCAATTTAGGCTAAAGTCAAGCAGGACATCTGCTTGATGGATTGCTTCCAGGTTTCCAATCATAGCGTTTGCTTCTGCATTTGTGACGTTGTCAAAACATCATGGTCTGATTTGCTGTGCAGTTATTGTTTATGGTTGCTGTCGTCGTAATTAAGGACAGTTAGTGCATACGATTTGTATATCAGAAAAAGGCGTGGTTATGGAGAACATGTGGCAGCTTTTTGAATATATTTATCGTTGCTATTAGTTCTTCAACAGTTGAACACTATGTGTGTTCTTCGACAAAGAATAACATATGACTCTGGCCAAGTTCTCGTCGAATTTGACTTCCCGTGACGAGCAGTTAAAACAAACCTTCCCGTGACGAGCAGTTAAAACAACAGCCGGGTTTTGGTGCCAAATCTTTGATTGTAGCTGAATGAATTGGCTAAGCAAGATTTCAATCCCATTTTTGAACTCCGCACAGTGCTTGATGCAAAATCAGAGGATAGTCATAGGAACAGCTAAGGATAGCGTCACAGTCAAACGAAGATATGGGTTTTGTTTTTAAGATGTTACTGTGGTAAATCAGAAGCAAATAATAGACTTAAAACCAAGGAAACTGCAATTAAATAAGACGGTTTGAAAGTCACATGTTTGGACAAGGACCACATGAGGTGGAACATGCAAGACAAATGAAAGTGAATTGTATTTGATGTGAAATGTGGGATACCATTTGGGGAGAACTTGAACAGAGCATTTGAGTCTAAAGTGTTCAAAAACATTTAAAACATCATAAAAGCAACCCGTGTTGACTGATGTTATTGCTAGCTTACCTATTGAGGATGCTGACTTTTGCTGTTCAGTGTGAAATAATCCAGTCTCATGAGCTACAAAATAGGAGCATTGTGAAAGTCAAGTTGTTTATCAAAGTTGAAAACTCTGCATTACAGTCTTATAGACAGAGAGGTAAATTCAATTGTTGAAAAATGTCTGTATTTGAAATTTGTTAGAGTAATATGGTTTTCTCAAAATATTATGGAGATTAGAGTGCTTAGCGCGTTCCGAAATACCAACAATGGAAGAAATATTTTATTGAGGACCACGACTTGACCTGTTGCTAACGAAAAGTAGTTTACCAAATGAGACAACCTTTTTTGTACAAAAGGAAAAAATAGCAACATAACAAATTGCAATGTAAGGAAACAAACAGTCCAATTTGGTAAAAACAAGCAAAAAAAGAAAAGCAGTGTTGAAAACAAAATACATGATTTCGTATGAGAGGAGTGGAATGAGCAGAGTAATTACCACGGGCGCACCAAGTGGCATGCCCTCCCTCAGTTTGTCCAGAATCCTCAGGTATTCATGGCAGGTCAATGTGAAAAAACAAGCTGCTTTAAAACAACGCAGCCGGTTAACTCACTCGATTGGAGCGTCTTGATAATCACACGAATGTCGCGGAAACAAGTTATTCGTTTTGAAAATTACCAAAAAATTTAGTGCTTTTCGATCATCATGAGCAGAAATATCTTGATGTACTTATATGATGCAAAATTACTTGCATATTATACTGTTTTTGGTAACACCATACGTTTTACATTTTTATGACTCAACCCTTTGTCGTGATACCTAATTTTCTTAGTTTTGATGACCCCTTACTTTTTGTCTTCTAATTTTTCCTGATGTCTACATGTGGATTAATTTTTAAGGCAGGTTACTGCCGAAATACAAAACTTATCATACAATGAAATAAGGAACAACCAGCATTTACATCGACTACAATGTTAGCCGCAAATCTCCAGTATTTTATACTCGTTTTGTTACATAGAAAGTTTTCGAATTTACCATTTTCCGTACGGCACCTTTTGGACTGTTGCGGTCTTATCAGTGGACCACTTAGTTGACATTTTGTGCAAGTGGCTGTGATATTTCATTTTCGATATAAAATGAAGATATCCTGCGGAGAAAAATCTTCCAGGCATCTGATAAGTGTTTGTTTGCTGATGAGTGCGAAACGACACAAATATAGTGGAATCTTTGATACTTTTTGAAAAACGTCCTTTTTTAAACATGCACAAACCTTCCATCCAAAGATTGAACTTTTAAACTGCAGGCCTTCAGCATGCAGTAATTTCGTGAAGAATGCCATCTCATGTGCTATTCCGTGTTTGTAAATTCATCTGTATTACTATGCAGTTAAAGGAGGAATTTCGGTTAAGTAGTTGGGCCTTTCCCTGCAGAAAGCAAAGAAATTTAAGTGCAGATTAAACAAAACAAAATTAGCTAACTCAAAACTGGCAAGTTGGGGAAACGCATTGACTTGCGCAACATGCTAATCAAGTAAAAAGCTCACACTTAAAAGCACTAGTGTTTCTATATGCTTTCGAGGAATCAGACGACTGCCATCTGCTTTCGTCTTTTTGCGATGATTCAAACTTGCACATATCTCTATTCAAGTATGTACTTTCCACGATGGG
>JGI24158J21664_10011670_pt1 | contig 11677 bp, 8 predicted proteins | sample Ectturendosymbi3_FD_21664 | JGI IMG/M metagenome (IMG submission 21664)
CTGTCTGTGCACACTGCACAAGTAACAAAAATCAGCACGCATTGATGTTATTTAATGGAAATCGATTTCGCCATACGGCATCTTCAGTCCAAGTCTTGAGCAGTCAGAGATCAAGAGCCACATTTCTTACTGTGTTACCGCAAAGAGCCACATCAGACACATGGGCACACATGAACATCACCCCATCTCTTCCTCACTCAGACTCCTACCTTTTCTTAGCTAGATTTATTGTACAGTAAATATCACGCGCCATCATGATATTGACAGAAATGTACAATCCATTTATTGTAATGCATATTATTCAATGAGACTTCTGGTATTTACGTAAGAGCTGCATGAAACCGGCCAAAGAGCCGCATGGGGTCGCGAGCCGCGGGTTGGTCACCCCTGTTATATGCCAATTGCACGCGTGGTTCACGAGCACAGATTCCAAACAAGTTTTCGACTTGCATTTTGACGTATCCGAGATAGAGAGAAAGGCGCGTTGTTCCGTAGCGAGGTCTGTTTTGCGCTCGGCACCAATCTAGAAACGATCGACGATTTACCACGAGAGCGTTATTCCGTGCCTCTGTGTATCAGTGGCGCTGCTACTCCCAGTTTGTAGATGTCTTTCTAACTTTGAGGACAGTCTGAACGCAGCGCTTAAAACTTAGCCAGATCATTGCATGTGCATTCAGGTTGACCCACGCACGCTACTGTAGCACAGCAAATCACCAATGACTGTGCACAGCCTACTAGTGAGCACTGTTTCTTTTTTTCGCTGAAACATTTTGGTCGTTTTCATCTGAGACATTTTGATCACTGGTCATTTGTCTCACAGTTGTATTAGAACTCGCCATAAGTGTTTTTTAGTCTATATTTTCAAACATTCTGACCGAAATCACTTAATTTTTTTCGGTCATTTCAAAAACATTTCGGTCTGCGACCGAACACAAAACAGAGTGAGCAAACGTTTGTAAAGTCATAATGAGTCCGTCTCTTTTTGTCTACATGTCGTTCGTTTCCCTTGTTATGAACCGCATTCGCTGACAGTGAACATCCGCTTAAACCCTCAGGAGCAGTGAACATCCGCTTAAAGCCTCAGGAGCAGTGAACATCCGCTTAAACCCTCAGGAGCAGTGAACATCCGCATAAACCGTCAGGAGCAGTGAACATCCGCTTAAACCCTCAGGAGCAGTGAACATCCGCTTAAACCCTCAGGAGCAGTGAACATCTGCTTAAAACCTCAGGAGCAATTTGCTCAATGCTGCAGCTCAGACGTACTGGTGGTCTGCCTTCCTCCTTCAAGCCGGTACGCCCGGGTTGAGTTCCCGGACTCGAGCAGTTTGGAGAAACGCGTAGTTTCGTTGTCGGCCGGAACTAATCCTCCCCATCTTCTTTACTGTCACTTCCAAATCACGTAACCGGTTCGCCGGCGAATAAAGCAAATTGGATAATCTGTTAAACCTGGCTTCGAGTGTTCTCAAGATTTAAGTGGATTGTACGGTTGTTTTGTTTTTTTCCTAAGACGCTCTGCGCTTTCTGTTGTTGCTAGAAATTCCACTCAATGCCATCAGAGCGCAGACGTTCCATTAAAAAAACTAAAAGAATCTCAAATCTGTTCTTTTATTCGCCTAGACAAATCGGTCATTTGTCCCATATATGCGCTTGTTCATGTTTTCGAACATTATGATCGAATTGACTAAAAATTTTTCGGCCATTTAAAAAAAAATTCGAAAAATTCGGTCTATGACCGAAAAAAACTAGTCTCAAATCAAAGTAAATACGAGCTGATGAAGCCTGCCCGGTGCCCAGCAGCAGGCGAAATATATACATTGGTGAGAACGTAGTGTTTGGCTACTTGCCTGTGAAAGGATTACTTCCGATAGACGATAAGCAACTACCTCTGGCAGGTCCCCGGCAAAAGAAGCGGGCGTCTTGTCGTGTACGGGGACTCCAACTGCTTGGACAGCGCTCACATGAGCAAGGACTGCTTCTGGCTACTCGATGCGGTGCTGCAGTACACGGCGAAGGTACGTGGAACGGCCGTGGGGTCCATTACTTCGGGCGCCGGCTGAAGCGCAAAAAAATTTTCGGGGTTAAGGCTGAAACGCAAAATTTGTTGTAAGTGCTATTTTTACATCTTCTAAAGATCCAGCGCGATTTAAAAATCAAATTGTTTGGTTTTTACCATCTGAGAGAGTTTGTAGAGCGATATATGTAAGCTTCAAACAAACATTGAAAGCCAACGCTCAAACCCAATGCAGTTTGCGCCTCTTCATGTTTTTCCCACGGCGTTTGTGTCGTCACAGGGGGTGGTGCTGCCTGTGTTCAAAGCGGACCAGGCCGGCTCGACGGCCACCGTCACCACGTCAGCATTGAACGACGGCGGGGAACTCCCGAAGCGCATGCCGGGGAACCACCTCTCCAAATACTCGAAGGTGAGGTTGAAACGAGAATGGAAGGTTGCGTAAGTACGGGAATAATCGCGGACTCTCCGAATTATTAAAGTATTCTGTTGAAAATCGTTGAATACGAACGATCCTGCGCCTTCAAGATTCTCGCCTTGCCATGCCCGGCAAAAACCATGCGGTCTCGTTGTTATCGCGAAATTCACTTGCAGCCGATTGGTTGGAATGGCCTCGTATCACGATCAGTGTTTTGAACAGCGCATCCACGAGGTGTCACTGGTGAGCGTGCTCCCTCCCACGGCGATGATGATGTTGCGAAACTTCTTTGGTCGAAACGCGTTGGTTTTTAAATAGGAAGCTGTTGAGCCGCTTGCTGAAAATGCGAATTGTTTTAAGTTGTTAGCTGTTGAAACGTGCAAACTGGTCGTGTTAGAACGAAATCATTGGTTTTTGCAGTTGGGGGCGATTTTGTAAAAGCTTTTTTGAAAGTACCTTGTTTTAATTTACCTCTTTAAAAAAATCTTTTTTACTGCTTTTCAATATAGCGCGTCGCTCCCTTTCCACGGCGATGATGTTGTCGCGGAACTTCTCTGGTCGAAACGCATTTTTTTTTCATGTGAACATGTTGAGTCGCGTGAAAATACTAAGTGCTGTTCAAGATTAAGTACTTCGTTAGTTGTGAGACGTTAAAACGCGCGAACTCATCGTGTTAGAACGAAATCATTGATTTTTCGCAGTTGCTGGGGTATTGTAGAATTTTCCGAAAATACTTTTGTGTAATTTACTTCTTTTCAAATAAATCTTTTTGTCACTTCAAACTATACTTTAGACAAATTTCTGAACCTCTGTTGAAATAACTTCGCTGTTGTCTGAGAAACCGCTGCCTTCCAGGTTTTGGAATCATCGTCGAAGGTTTCCAGCTTGGCCAAGATGCCAACCTGTCCCAATCTGTCGTGGGCTCCGGGCGAGCCCCTGAACGAAAGCGCCAGCACGTACCTGTGGAAGCGCCAGCGGCTCCTATCCGTTGATATCGAAGACGCCGCCGTCTTGCGTCACATAAACTCTGCCGGCTTGCAGAACGTGCGCGAATTGGAAGGTCCGAGGTTCGATCCCGCGGCTGTGCGCAAGCCTGCGCGGCGCATGGTGGTCTTTGTGCACGGCTTCCTGTTTATGCTCGCCGTGATCGTGATCGTGGCGCTCGCCCAGTGCGTCGCGCTGCCGCGACACCGGCAGCGTTTCCTCGGCCGCTTTCTGATGCGATGCTGCAGTAGCTTCTCGAACAACGTGATCGCGAAATGGCGTCGCGACCCCCTGCGCTGGCGGCACGATGTCCGCATCCGACCGCGTTTCAAAACGCTGCTGGAGACCAGGGCCCGAGCTGTGCCCACGGTCGCCCAGCCCGCATTGGGGGAGGGGGGCACGGACGACCTGCAGTCAGTGTGACAGCGGGGCGGCGTGGCGTCGACCCATGCGTGAACAGCCGTCCGCTTAAAGGCCGATGTTAGCGCTGTCCGCTTGTGACAGCATAATGGGCGTCGGAAGGATGGGGTTGGAGCTTGGGTCCTCCTGGATTTTGAAATTTGACATTTTCTTATTACATTTTCAGCAAAAAAGGTTGTTTTTTTAATTTCGAGAGAAAAATGGAATTTCACGACTTTTGCCCCCCCCCTGGAAAAATCTTTTTGGCTGCATCTGGAAAAATGCACTATTGGCCCCCCTCCGAAAAAATCCTTTCGGCGCCCATGGATGGTATGCGTGTAATGTTTAGTGGATCACCGGTGAGGAAAGAGCTTGGCCGTCAGAATACCGGCGATCGGGTTTTCTGGAAAACAAGACGACGGTAAAGCGGGAATGGTGGAGAAGAACGCTTTGTTTTAATCTCGATCACTGTGCATTTGATTAATGTTCCTTTGTTTTTTCTTCGCACACTGCCAATAAAGAAATTTTACGTAGGAAGGTGTTGCCGAAACTGTGGAGATGATCTCACGATAATTGCTGCTTTTGCGACTGCTGTGTGATGGTTTCGAAATAGGGTCGGAAGGAGGTTTGTCAGGACCTTCGTTCAGTCTTGATACCAAGGGCGTACGCAAGTGTGGGGGTTTGGGGTTGAAACCTCCCCCTTGAGCTTGATATTACAAAAACTTTATTATAAGGGGAGTACATGGGGCTTGATTTTTTACAAAAGAGGAGTGCGTGTAGAAGAATATGCCTATTATGACAACAAACTTCGCTTGAAAACATGAATATGACGTCAAATTGTGACGTCACAAACAACGCACACCAAATACGAATGACCACCATATGCCACTGAATGAAACTCCCCATGAAAACTTTCTGCGTATGCCACTGCTTGATACCGGGCGCTACTGACACCCTTGCTTCCAATGTTCGCCATTTTAAGCTGAAAATACTCGTCTGGAAAGAGTTAGGGAATTCTGTTGCGACCAAAATCACAATTTTTTTACGATTCCGGATGGAAATGAGTTCTGGCAGACTCGGGTGATTTTTAAAAAAAAAATTGTTTTTTCCTGTTAGAGTCCCCTTATAAATTATAAAGCGATAACTGGGTCCCCTTATGAATTATAAGCCATGACTTATTAAGAGTTTCATTAGCTTTTCAATAGTATGACTAGAAAATGATATGCTTTGTTTAAGTATTTACTAATGTTATTACTTAATTTCAAAAGGTCTCAGGCTGATCTCAAAGAATACATAGGCTTATAACACAGTTGCTTTGCGAATTACACAACTATGCAGCAAATTTAACATTAATATTAAGCTGTAGAAATTCTCACTAGCAAAGTCATGTGAACCTAATACAGTAATAAAAGGAAAATAATTTAGTTGTTCGCTTTGGCATGAATTCTACTAGACCCCATCCACAAGAAGGTTCCCTATTGTGACGTTGTAAACTACAGGCCTATTGCTATCCTCCCCTCTTCAAAATTATTCGAGCGAATTATTTATCGTCACATTTATTCATCCAGAGAGTAACAAGTTGTTGTCGCAACGTAATTCAGGTTTCCGCCTATGATAGGAGCTTGTCGTCAGGGATCGTCTTTGTGGATATTTCCAAAACCTTTGATCGAGTAATTTACCCTGGTTGATCGATAAATTGCAACAGTCAGAAATACATGGATCTTTACTAAATCACTTTTTTTCCTACCGGAGTGGCAGGAGCCAAATAGTGAGGATCTATGACAGTTATTCAAACGCCTGCGATACAATATGAGGGTACCACAGGGCTCTGTCCTTGGTCCATTATTGTTTCTAGTATAATGTCAAAGACATACATTGCCGAATCCATTGAATGCTCATCTCACTCTTCGCTAGCGACACAGCTATATTTTTCTCATTATTATCTTATAATTGTCCTCTTCATCTCCATCAGGTTTTAATTCGTGATTTGCACACCTTGTCCAACTGGTCAAATCTATGGAATGTAAAGTTTAATCCAGCAAAGAACAAAGTTTTAACCATTTCCAAACCTCACATCTCTCATACTGTTTTTATATTTAACAGTGTTGACCTCAGTGAAACCGATTCATACAAATATTTACGTCTTATATTTCATCGAACCTTACCATGGCATCATCACATTTTGCGATTAAACAAAAGACCACATTTAGACTACGGAAATGTGATATTCGCCAACTGCTCAACTTCGGATAGCTTGCTTGTAGAGCACACAGGCCTTCACATGAAGGCTGCCAAATTAACTCTAGGTCAGTGCTCTTCAACCTTTTTGTCATCGAGGAACCCCTGATATACTTTCGCGTTTGTCATGGAACCCCATTTCCATAAATTTAAAAGACACAAATTACTTGTAACAAAGTCAAGTACTTCATTGTTAGATACTTCAACAAATAAACAGTTATTACAGAACTTGTAAAGCAAGAAATTTAATGGCTCGCTTGTTCTTGCATTTTTGGAATTTAGCTGCTATATTCAGAATTTGGTCATCCGGCAAAAAGAACCCGTATCTGAAATATGTGTCGTCCCATTTTCTAACTTCGGTAATTGAATGACATTTGGTCCACTTCGGATCAGGTACCTCTTTTACAATTTAATTACATTGCTCAATACCGTCCACACCTTCGCTGTTGTAATTATTTCGCTTCACATATGTTATTATTTTCGTTTCACATATGAGTCTACTCTCCACTAGACTCAGGCTGAGTCTACTTTCTACTCAGTCTACTCTACTGTGAACTGTACATCGGCAACATCGTATAACTGTGATGCAACAATAACGTTCTTCTCAACTGCACAACAATGAATAACAAGTGACGCACAAACCATCAATATTTCTTGTTCCGCTATCTGCACTCAACCTCCTATATAACAATCTGACCTACTTGGAGTCTGATTGCGGCAAGGTGATCTAAAAAATTTCATAATGACGCTTCAACGTATTGAAGCAAAAATTATTTCCCCTAAAAAACGAGAAACTTTCACCAAACCCCACTACATGTTTTGCGGAACCCTAGGCTTCTGCGGAACCCCTGTTGAAGAGCACTGCTCTAGGTTGTTTTCGTACGTCACGTAACGCAGTTTTGCGTCACCTAACGCAAAATGTTTGCTTTTAGGTGAATAACACTATTTTGTTTGGGATACCGCCTCTCAAAGTGCAAAATGACTATACTGTATATGCTAAAAATTTTGGGGGACCATGGTCTCTGTTCCCCCTGGCTGCCCCTATGGGTGTCTGGGAGCATGCCCCTCAGTTGCACCTCTGCAGAAGAGACTTTCCATGTTCGTTCGACGCACATGTCCATAACACCTAATGCATCCATGAGTTGCTACACTCAATACCTCTTCTCTGGCTAGGTACCTACCCTGGGGTACGGCAGGCCAACTGGTCATGTTTTAAATGAAACTAGCAACGCTACTTGATATAATCAGCCAGAAAATATAAGATATAAACGCTTAGCAACAAAGCATCAACAAACGACAAAATGTGACAACAGGTCATCACACAAAAAACTACACTGCAACCTTCTATTATAATGCTGCACAATAACATGCTGAAGGCTGCCCCTGACCACCTGGAAAAATCCACTATTTCCCCCTAAAAAAAATCCTTCCGATGCCCAAGCTCGTTTGTGTGTAGATCAGATTTTCTCAAACGTTTTGCACATGTACCTGTAACCATCAAATCTATCATTTCGTGATACTTCATCTATATGCAAGTGTAATAATACAATTGTACAAACAAGACCATGGTTTTCAGTTTTCAATGGACCAAGTCACTGGAGGCAGAGCTCGAGCCAAAAACCTTAGATGTCTGGAGTCAGAGCCGGAGCTTTGAAATTTCAGTTCCGACTCCACAGCCCTGCTTTAGGCTATGTAGACTATGATACAAAAATTGCATTTGTTAAGAGAAACTTACCTCTTTTCTTCAAAAAGACTTCAGAATTTTGCCCAAGTTTAAGCCTCTGCAAATTTCAGATTCAGTGGACATAATCGCTAAACCATTTAAGTGCTATCGCTGGATTAATGATCTCAAATAGGTTTTAATTCATTTCAGCTTAGAAAACTTCTTTCTTGGGATGCCATGGTCAATGGAATGGCCAACTGTAAATCCTGAGGGCAATAAACAAATTACGAGGGAAAATGCATAACGCTATAAGACCGAATAAGCAGCACACATTTAACATGCCAAGTACGAAATACTTACAACTGAAACAGAAAACAGCTTCAAAACGTAAACCCTCTCTGCCTTACCTAGCTGCTATTGAAAAGACAATACCACACATTGAAAATCAATGAATACTGTTACGATTCCAGCACGAATTATGATGAGGATGGTAAAATACTGCACACTGCAGTTCACTTTGATTTTCGCTGGCATCGGGCCCCACACTTAAATAAACTGTGGGTTCGCATAAGCTTGCGTAGGTCAATAGGCGTAGCGCGGGGCCCGATTGGAAGCAATCGGTCCAATCGGCTAAAGGCCGGTCCTGTTGTTGTCAATTTATCTTTGAGCCTTCTTTATTTTAATTCATCTCTGTTCGATCAAGAAACTAAACTTTGAACAATGCACTATAACCACGTGCTTGTTTATTTGAAGTTGTAATTGACCTTTTCCCAACATTTTATTTGATAGAAATGTTGTGTTCCGAAATAACATACAGTAAGAAGCTAAAAATGTGGATTTTATTTGCATTAAATTGCACAGAAAAGGCAATATAGACTGTCCAAAGTTGAGATCTAGAAACAAACATGTTTAGTCTCGCATCTGTTGTTATAAGACAACAAATGAACACATTTCATTGATAAGCAATTTTGCGCTCATGCCATGACGAATATTTGTGAAAGGAATATTTGAACTAAACACATGCCATGTGCAATTCTAAACAGATTGCTAGCATTTCACTCAATACGTGTTTTCTGCTATTTTCTATTTGTTCTTTCAGGCAAAACTAGAAAGCTTTCAGTNTTCACATTGTTATGNTACCACAAGACCATAACATGAATGATAATAAAAGTGACAATAACACCGAATCAAGCACAACTTTGATAGTATTTTAAAATGAAGTGGACTGAACAATTGCATGTGATTCGTGATCGCTTGTATTATGTGAGTGTACCGTTGTAACCGTATTCTGTTATGTATAGAAAAAGTGGAAATGAATGAGTTGTTATCCTTGCGTGTTGCTTATAGACACCAAATGAATCTTTACGATGAAAAATAAAATTATCATTCCCCTAATTGTGGCAAAATAATAGAGGGATTGCAAAAAAAATCATTGCACACGCAAAAGGGTTCTCACTTATGAATGACGAAATTACAACAGTGTTATTGAAATTACCAGAACATCATATTATTCTGAAAGCACTGATAATGAAAAACAAATATAACAAGAAATGATACACGCAAAGTATAACAAATGTATCGCGTACATTATAAATTTAGTAGATGCAAGAATGAATGCGAATTATAAGTGCTGGTACAATAAAAACCACCACCGATCCTGCATTAAGGAAAGTACATGTGCAGCGAAGCTAAACGCTTTCACCTTAGCGAGAAAAGCAATCCGTATGCGCACGCGAAATCAATGCATTGAAAGGGCTGCGACAAGTGAGATACGCTTGTGATGACAAGATCATTTAAAAGCAACTGTTTGAAACAGAAAGCAGACTTATTTGTGAAGTAAAATAAAAAGTAACGTAGAAGAACTAAAATATCTGGTAAAAATAATCAACATGAAAGGCGAACTGCAAGTAATGTAAACTATTAAATTAACAAAGTGAATTATACGTGTCATTTGGTTGTGAGTGTTATTTTTAACAATTACGTGGTGAATTTTACAATGCATGTATGTTGTATATGGATTATGAACGCATTGATATGTATTATGTGTACTTTACAGGAGTCAAACGCCTCGGCATGACCAAAAATACCCCTAGAGCACCCCGAGCAAACAAGTAGCTAGCTAGAAAAGACAATGATGTCATAAACAAGCTCTTGCAACCTGTAAAGCAGTCGCATTCAAACATTCGATATCGCCGAACAAAGGGGGAATCGCCTTTATTGCTTCCACACGATATGAGAAACTCTGTCTCAGACTGAACGCAGGGGGCAGTTCACCATTTAATTGGGGATTGTTCACCGAGTACTTTATAGCATAAACCAAGAAGGAATCTTCGAGAAATCCGACATGAGTTCACTCGCCACCAATTTATGGCAACCAAGCAGTTGCAACTGCATGACAACACCACAGGCAAGAGAAGAAGTCAGTACCAGGGAATAGCACCGGAAATAAGCCTATAATTGTCGCAACCCTACTCGAAAACTTCAGATGTTTCGAACTTGCTACGGAGTTGGTGTTACAAAAACCTTCTTAGGGCAAGTAGAGCATCTCAAACGAAAAGATATTGCTATCTAAACACGAAATAGAAATATCCAGGCCTTAAAGTTTTATATGTCATGAAATTACAGAGTCATTTTTTTACGGCTAAAATCAAACTAACTTTGGACCTATCTTTCGAAATGCTAACTAAGGTAAGGAAATAGGTTTAGGACCCAAAGCAATAGAATATTTTATAGGCGGTTGACTCACTGATTTGTCTTGTAAAACGTAAGTACTACATCGTTATGCACATATTCTTGTTTGAATAATTTTTCACAAGTATTATCATGTATTTAAAATGCGTGTAAAATATCCGTTGGTCAATAAGAATAAAATGCTCTCAAAAGTTAAATCCACCACAGAGATTCCAGTGATTGCATCAAAACAATTACTGTTAGTCACTGTGCTAGCGTTGTGTGAATTGCAAAAACAGAGTTAGAACCTATGGCAACTTAGTCATTAAGGTGGAATTGGCTAAGTCAAAAGAATCCATCACTGGGAATTTAGACAAACGGCGTAACTAAATAAATTACAGCAGCTCTAAATTAACATATAGCGGTTTATAACATGGGCAATCATAAATCCGTTATAACATCACAGTTTTTTTGCAGAAGAAAGACCGCCAATAATCTCTTAGATTAGGTCTGCAGACTGGCATGCCCCAAACTCGTTAATACTTTTGTGACGTATTTGAACTGACTGCATATCGATACCAGAGCACTGTTTCATAAATTTGAGAAAAGAGGACACTTTTTATAAGTTTGATTTGATGAGATGAGAAGATTCTGTTAAAAACTTGTTAATCCTAAAATCAAACAAGTTGAAATCCTTTTCATTCCAGATAGTTTTTAAATATGTTAAACCACGCCATAGAATTGTATCGTGGGGTTGTTTTTCACGGATTTATCATCAAACGCAAAATACCCAACATTCATCTAATCAGAACTTTACTTTGTCATGACAATAGTCATCTGTTATTCTGCTTCACACTAAACATATGGTCATCTATCGATTGTTAACATACGTTAAGCTTTTTAGCAGGAACTGGCGTTTGATTGGATTCTGCTTGCGTTGCTGCAAGAGAAAGTCATTTTCAGCGAAACACATCAACGTATGTTTGCGTTGGAAACCAAGCGGTAATGCGATTCTGGATCCAATTTCATTAAAATGGCGGAAAATCTATGACATTTGTTTAATTCATGTAATTCATTGTGTTCCTTGTTCAGAAATGGAACTTTTTCACTGTAATGCGATTTGTTTCTTAATACTCATTTCGGTTGAGCAAAAATAACTGACGATTAGCTAAAAAACTTTCAAATGACTTTTTCTTTTTGTTGCTCCAAACTCCTCACGTGAATCTAACATCTTTACTGATTTCTTTGCATTCGGATCTATCAAACGATTTTTCTGGTTTTGTTTTAAATTTGTTCA
>JGI24158J21664_10011672_pt1 | contig 11675 bp, 5 predicted proteins | sample Ectturendosymbi3_FD_21664 | JGI IMG/M metagenome (IMG submission 21664)
CCCCCCTCATTTCTGTTTTTCCGAAGTACCAGTTCTTGTGAAACTAATCCTTTTGTTTTGTTTATCAGTTTTCGATATATGCTAAATACGTCACAGTGTCACCTGATGGTGCGACAGGGTTTTTGTCGAATAAATCTTCGAAATACGTTTGAAGAATACAATATAATCAGTGAACACGAAAAAAAAATATTTTCCACAAATGACGCTTCAAAGAAACTTACCATCTATATTTCCATTCAATAAAGTAGGTCCCTCTTCCCTGTTGAAAAAACAGTTAGTTTTCATCACTCAAGTTGCTCATGTCATGAAATAAACGCAGCACGTTATTATTGAGCAAAACAGTGTCAGGGGCAGAGTTTGCAGATGAACTTAACGGAGGACGTTTGCAGCAACATTGGCAGCAAGAGGTTTGCGCTGCGCTCTGATTAACTGTGATCATGTTTTGTGGCAAACTGTCGCTGCAGCGTAGGTGCATGGTATTGAGGGATATGGCAGTGGATTTATGTACACTGCCCAAAGGCGTGGATCTCGTGCATTGTGACGTAACACTGTAACGCTTCCTGCCCTGCGTTCAGCTGGGTCATAATAGGTTTGGCGAAGGTGCACGAGAAGAGTGGGAGTGCTTCAGCGGTCACCGTCATAAGTAGATTCAAATATCAAAGCATGTACCCATCTCTACAATATCATATTGTGGCAGAAAGGACAAATATATTCCTTTGTTAAACGCGGGCACGCTGCAGGTGTCAGCCATTTCCTGTTTGTTTAACCTGACGTCTCTTTCCAACAAACATTGTTTTTTAAACAACCCAGAGACTCCTGGCGTTTCACTATTCTGAGCATTTTGTGGATTTATATAACTTATAAGTATTATATAACCTTTCGTACATTCTATAAGTTGCTCGATGATATACAACAAGCAACAGCTGCTTGCAAAGCTCCGATCCTTGGAGTAAAACCATACGTTGGTGCCGATGTTTGTTCGCAACTTGAATACTTGTTTTTTGTGGAGGTAATGACGATAATATACCACGAAGTCTGTTAACGTTATGCAGTTGGTGTCAGATAATTACCGTTAGATGAAAAGGTTTCAGCTGTATTTTCGCAAAATGTCCATCTAAGCTGCAGTAGACGAATTTTTCTTTGCGAAACCTCACGTCCTGCGCTGTCCGGCAACTCTGAACATGGAATGTTGTAATGTGATCGTCTGTTACTCACAAATAATTATCTATAAGCGGCGTTCCACAGCGAAGCAACGCGAGAAAAAAAGTCTGGTGCGGAAGAATTGCCCACCATTACACCTGAGTCTTCAGCCACCCAGCACGTCCTAGGAAAGTTCCCGAGGTCACAACATCGGCCTTCCCTCATAACGCCACCAAGATTCAACGTTCCTGCCCACAACGATCCGGTGAAGTGTTGGAACTTTCGCAAGGCTGATTGGAAAGGCTTTTACCTTCTCACAGATGAATCCGTTGAGAGATTGCCACCTCCGGACAAAGCAAACATTGAGGGGGCATACCAGGATTTTTGCAAGAGCCTACTATCTCCGGCTAAACAATGTATCCCACATGGCCGTCGGAAGAACTATGTGCCATGCTGGGACAAAGAGTGCGAGACCCTCTATCGCAGGGGTGGGGGGACCAGAGGCCCGCGTGAACATTTGATATGGTCCGCACCAGAATTTTCGTCACTCAAGTTGCAACACAACATCTTGTCAAAACGAAGCTCCATGATAAGCAGGTTCTCAGATTGTCCTCCAATGTCCAATCCATCAACCTCACTATGGACTGCACGACCTGACGGTTCTGGACGACGAGACAATTGAATGGATGCTCAACATCTGCCCCGAGACCTAGTGATTTTTTGAAAGGAGATCGATTCCACGTATAACTACACATCCTCAGTCCTGAAAAATGTGCAAGCAAAACTTGCGGATGAAAAGTTGAAAGTCTTAAGTAAGAGCAGAGAAATCAAGCAATCTCAAGACTGAAGTGGATATATCACAACACAAGCTGTGGTGGTGAGTATCAATTAAAAAATATATGTCGTTCACAGTAATTGGTTTCACCGGGACTTCGAAACTACCCGACGCCAATTATTGGACAACGCAACAGAACCACTTGAGCATGAAACACGCCGCTATGGCTCAGAACGTCGACAGAACGCTTTGTGATGTCATTTATCTCCACAAGTGCGCAGGGGGGTTTGTTGTACAGAAGCGACAGCGTAAGCTTGATGTGTACGTAGTACATTCATGATGTCATCCATAGTGCCGCGATACAGCCATTTGGTCTTTATCGTTTTTGCATCGTGTTTGTTCCACTTACTGCATAACTTATAGTTTGCCCAACATACTGTTTACGTCGGTGTAGCACACAATTCACTGCGTGAATATCATGGTTTGCGAATGTCAATTTTTCGTTTAGCGAGAAATTTTTATTTTTTGTCATTGTTAGTGAAACGGATGGTGCCATAGATTTCATGGACGCCGCAATTCTGGCTGAGTGCGATACTCCCGCCAACTTTTCATTGTTTGATTGAACAGTTCTTTGTTAACAAGTACGAAGACATTATTCTGAAGTGTATTGAAATGTTTTCGGATGCAAATGGAGAATTTAAAAATCACATCGCAGACTGAATCAGTTTTTAATTGCAGCACAGAGAGAAGCACTTCCTCCGCTGTATATGACTTGTGAAGGAAAGACGATGCGAGCGGGGAACAGTTGAAGCAAAATCCGGCAATTTTTGGCAAGCAANGGTTTAAACCAGTGGTTCTTAACCTTTTTTTCCCCCAACGCCCCTTTTCAGAGGTTTCCATAGTCTGCCGCCCGCCATAATGAAAGGGCAGTGTTAAAAATGATGAGTGTTTAGTGAAAAGACCGGCTTAATCACCAATCCAGTAGCCTTGTATTTGAAAGAAGCGATACTATTTAATATATTCGTTGTCGGTCTGTAAGACTGCGCTCGTCGCACCGCTGCAAATGATGCAGTTGTATCGGATTCTGCATTGTAGCGTTGTGCAATTAGGAAATAAAACTTAAATTCACATTTATTATTACAAATATCGTTACACCTTCTGAATATAACGCCCCTGAGTATTTCCGCCCCTCTAAAAGTCAACAGCGCCCCATAGGGGGCGGTAGCGCCCAGGTTAAGAACCAAATGTTTAAACAATCCAACTCGAAACGCTGTTTTGAAACTGTGGAAAACCGAAGAGCAGCTGATTTACCCACCGAGTGACGTGTCCACTTTTCGGAAACTGCAGCAGACAAGATTGCCGAACATTACTTCAGCTCCTGAAGATAGACCATGGCTTTTTTAAAGCAGACCCGAAGTATTGGCAACAAAATAATGGTTGCATTACTGCTCATAATTTTGTGAAGAACCTAAATGCAGCCAATGACGCTTCAGCACGCGTCCTTGGTCTGCTAACGGCATTTAACATAGGAAAAGTTACAAGAAGTAAAAAGCAGCAAGAATATTTGAGGAGGATTATCAGTATGCCGCAGCAAACACAATATGAAACCGTGACAGCTTGTGAAAGAGTGACGAAGCCAATTCTTCAAAGTGTTAGGAAGCACTTGGATTTTTTATGAAACGAGCTAAAAAGATATGAGAGGAACCTGACAATTACTTTTACTAACTATACACCTAACAAACTTCTGAAAATGTACTGCTGTTATTTTTTGTTTATCTTAAGGTTTGTGTTTTTCATATACCACCCCACTGTGCTGATTATCTGTAATGTTTTTCTTCACATGTTTATTCAGATCAACTTAAACCTGGCAATGATATCTCATTTTGCATGATGTTTTTTGTTTTGTTTGTTATGTGAGTGATGAAGTAGTCAGCTTCAGTGACAGTATTCCTATGCGTAACGTTGCTTAATGCAAACACTCTATGCAGGATATCTTTTGTTGATTTATAACAAAGAAACTTTATGACAGTGTGCTTCAAAATGCACTCATTAAGCTTCTGGCCGATCATTACACTGTGGATTACAATGTTGAAATAGATTTTTTTCTAAATTCTCTACTTAAGTTTCATGCAAGTAACAGCATGTATCAAAAATCAAAATCTTAGGTCTACAATAATAAAAAATTTAGAAGACTACATATCTCAAAAAATACATACAATAAGCAAGTGAAATGTATTAAATGCATATAGGAACATGTTAGTTCTGGTTCATTTTTTTAAAAATTTGATCTAGCTTTTTCGGTTGTTGAGATTTTGCATGTTGTTTCCATGGAAACGCTCATAGAGGAGTGGTCAAACAACAATTGACTCAACTTTTTTTGTCATTTTTATGAATGATGAGGCCAACTGCAACTTTTGACCAACTTACGTAGAGATCTGAGGCATCCGCCCAAAATTGGTGCGACATCTACTGTGGCGGGACGAGAATTTCAGCTCGGATCCAACATCTAGAAGTTTTGGGCTCCGGCTCTATGAGGCCTGGTTCTCATTATTATCAGCAACAACATCACATCAGAATAAGTGGACTTGATTGCCCAAGCAACTTGGGCACCATAAATTGATTCCAATTTAACATGGAAGGAAATGGTTGCTTCAGTTGAAGTAATGTATTACCCATACAGGATTACCCTTAATAACTCAGTGCGCCACACTTTGATGTTTTGACAAACCAACACTTACCGGCTACTGTGACATGGATGCGCAGATCTGTTCGTATTTGGTGAAAAATATTTTTCTATTGAGTTCATCCCATTTCCTGCACAGTTGACAAACAACTTTAAAGGCTAAAATACATAATCTTTTAGAGCATAAAAGCGTGATGGACTCAACAGTTTTATTAACACTGAAAAAGCCTTTAAAAACTATACATGCTTCATTTTGAGACGTTTCGGATTATTCTTAATCCATCTTCAGTCAAAAAAATAAAGCAGTACTTGGCAATGCTACCAATTCAAAACCAAAACGCTCTGTGACGCAAGAAAAGACAGTGCGTCCCAAAATCAAACCCGTCAGGCATGTCACGTCAAAATCACTGAAAGCAAACACAGGACCAACAGTTATGCAGAAAATGCTAAAGCAAAATCTGTCAAAACAAGTCGAGACGAGCATTGGGAAGTCATTCGCAGACCACTGTAAGCGAAGGACGCAAAAAAATCTTAAGAAATTAGTACTACAAGTCTGTCACCAGCACCATATGTCCACATCAACACCAACAATAAATGTACAAAACATGTATCAACATAAGAACTGAGCATCAGCCAAATATTTTACGTAACAATCAACGTGCTTTACGATATCACGGAATAACAGACAGAAAGATAACTTCAATTGTGATTGTTATTTCTTACAACATTTCGAAAATTCTATTCTTGCTTTTTCAGTTATAGACAAGCAAATAAATCTAAATAAAGTTGGACGATTAGAAGCAAGCTTGGGTCGACTTTGCATAATATTGTGAGTACCAATGGTTGAAACCTGTCAAGCTCAAGGCACATCACAACAGATCAGCTTCTTTTTGAATTAGATGCTATGAACTTTTGCCTGGTTGTCTTATGAAAGCTTTGAGTGTATTGATTTTAAGTTGACATGAAAGAACTTACTGTAGTCACGTTTTCGTGTACCAGGTTTGGTCGTTGAACGTAACAGCTTGCTGCCAACCATGGAGGGAGAAATAGGTTTGTCCTGGAAATAATGACGTGGTCGCATTAAATTGAGAGATTCAGCATACCTTGAAAGTACTAGGAAAAAGTAATCATGCATGAATAAAATTATCAGAAGAGAAAATAATAACTTTTTCTACCAGTTGTTGGCTAAGGACTTTTGCAAGCTCTTCATCTTGTTTTATTTGCTCTTGTTGAATTCTTTCAGCTTCTCTTCGTTCTTCAAGTAGAATTTTCTGGATGAGACCAAGGGACGCAGCCTCTTCTTCATTCTGCTCAATCGTCCTATCCTGTTCCCACTGCTCTCTTAGCTTCACATATTCTTCATGTATTTCGCCAGTTTTTGAGATCTTCACCACGTGAGGCATCCACACTGAAATTAAAAGATATTAAGCCTGTTTTGTATTTTGTCAATAAAAAGAAAGACAAGAATAATGAAGTAGCTTTCCACACAAAATTAATTAAATACAATTTACTGAGGCTGTTAAATGTAAAAATCCTTTCCTGGACCCAACATATGACTTCAGCGCTTAACTCACAAGTTCATTCAAGAAAGGCTCAGACCAATGGTGTTTTGGTAGTTGTTCACCTTGTGCTTTAAAAAACTGTTTTGATGAAATCGAATTTTACTTTTCCAACTAAAAAGGGCTTGGTGAACGCATGGATGAAACTAGGGAGCTTCAATACCTTCAACATGGTTAACAACCACTGGCTTAAGACAAACCCTTTAAGAATCACAAAACCACTTTTGTGGCTTCGACTTTGTGGAGACATAACTTGCTAACCGAAGCTAGAGAACTATTCGCACCCTCAGAATGTACCCTCAGTGCGATCTAAAAAAAATTCTGTCATTTTTTGGTCTGAACATTTTTTTGTGTGATGTCATGACTGGGGGAGGTTAAGGAATTTTTAAGGAAGAAATTCAAGTGACAATTTCCGTGTTCTTAAAAAAACTAGGCAAAAACCCACATATCTAGAACCCTGGATTGGCCATCTAGTGTTAGTGGTTGGCAAGTTATGGCTTAAAATCCGTAATTACTACCCTAGGCCAGCAGTTTCCAACCAGGGGACGGAAGTAAGATTTTTGGGGGTCTGAAAAGTGGTTTTCGAGGATGAGAGTTTGTTCTTGGATGCACTTTTTTTCAAAAGTACTGTGATTTATGAAAGCTTGCAAGTGCTCTTACTCAAAAGAACATTATCCAGCCTATATTCCAGCTCCCATTACTAATTTCACAATTTAAATAGCTATTTCTGCTTCACAGGGTTACATTCGCCTATCTGAACAGGTACATTGAAGGTTAGCAATAGAAGATAATAATATAGTTGTTTCTTAATATTTATACATATGTCAGTTAATATTATTTTCAAATGTCATTGTATGCTTATTGTTGCATATACTTATGAATAACCATGATGAAATATTTTGTCATAAGAAATTTTATGGTACATGTACATCTGTCGAAATGCTGAAGAGGTACATGGTAAGAGAAAGGTTGGGAACCCCTGTGCTACACTCTACAGTCTAAAGCAGTGGTTGGGAGTCACAGCCCTCATGGGCGTCGTTTAGCATTTTTAGGGGTCGCAAGAGCTCTGATAAAAATATTCCTAATTACTTCTATATTTTATATTGTGTGTATGGAGCCACTTTTTGTTGTAGCCAAAATAATAGGATCACCTGGCAAAAATGGCCTGGGTCTGTCTCACTGATGCTGCCATGTGCATGAATTTAATGAGTTTTTGTTCAACATAGCAGTGATATCTTACGTTATTATTTATTGATTGCGATTTTCTATTTTGCAAACACAACTGCATTTCATATGCCTGACTGGAAATTTTCGGAAGGAGGTTGTTAGGTTAAATTGGGTTGCAAAATGGATTGCTGCATGAAAAAGGTTGAAACCACTGGTCTAGCAACTACCATCTCCAAACTGTATGAACGGTACATTTTATACTGCATTTCACCATTTGTTGCCATCTCTGACAACCAGTTTGTTATTGAGCCACATCATGGAACTTATATCTGTTTGTTTTTATTTAAACAGATTGTGTTATTCTATGAAACAAAGGTTCCCCAGTATTTTCAGCCTTTTGAGATGAATCTAAGGCATTTGACAGAATTAACCACAATGTATTGTTTACTACAAGTGCAATGTACCAATGTGCATAGCAAGATTGATGCCGAGTTGGTATAGGGTATGAATCATACCATGCAAGTGAAGTGGGACACTTGGCTTTCAGACCCTTTGGTCTACACCAGTGGCTTTCAACCTTTTTCATGCAGCAACCCATTTTGCAACACAATTTAACCTAACAAACCCTTTCCGAAAATTTCCAGTCAGACATATGAAATGCAGTTGTGTTTGCACAATAGAAAATCACAATGTTTTATTAGAAGCTCTCACGATCCCTAGAAAAACAGCAAACAACCCCCTAGGGGTTGTGACCCGAGGTTGAAAACCGCTGGTCTAAACCAAGGGTCTCCAAACTACTGCCTGCAAAGACATTTTGCCAATAATGAAAAAATAATATGATTACGAAAAATTTGTTGGCAGAATGTAACATTTATTGAAGCAGTCACATTGTACAAGATGTCTAGCCCTGGACTGTGGAGTTCTAGTTTATGTGGCCTTTGGCCAAAACTTTAGAGACCCCTGGTCTAAACCATGCAAAGTTTTTTTCATGACATACACAATAGGTAGTGCTTTAAGTTTTTTGTACTTTCAGCTTAATGACTGCCAATCACCAGATTTCATCACCAGGCAACTCAATGTCAACCTCTGATGGAAGGTTGACAAACTACAGACGGACAAAACAATCTAACAATTTAGTCTTTCTGTTGGTTTCAATTTATTTCAATTCAGATTTTTCTACTTCATTAAGTTCATACGTTGAGAGTTGTCTTCTCCATTCATCCTCTTTTGCACGAAATCACTGAACTGTTCCTGAATTTTATTCCATTTAGAAATGTTGATTAAATTACCATCTCGTGCTTTTTGGCGTGCCCATGTACTTAACCTGCAAATGACAAAAACAACAATTAGATCTGAATATCATAGCTTTGTTGCAAAATGAAAGTTTCACTTAATACCAAAATAACATGTAAATACAAAGATGCAACAAGGTATGCTACTTGTTTTTTGAAATGCACAATAAATAACTTCATTATAACAAGTAGTTCAACAAAAACTGTTCTCTGTTACATACACCTAAACACTTGTTGCAACCATTAAACCAGGACTGTGTAGCCACAGACCAAGCAATTTTTGAAGATTGAAGCTGGAGCCAAAAACTTTTAGATGGTGGCGCTGGAGCCAGAGCTTGAAATTTGCGTTCTGATTTCACAAGCCTAGTTTGTGGTACAAGTAAGTTAACTTAATGCATGGTGTGGGTTGCCTTGCATGTACATAATTTTCCTTGCTCGTGTGTAGATCAGAGTTTCTCAAACTTTTTTGCACTGGTCCCATCCATTATCCATCAAATATATCATTTTGCGACACCTCATCTATGCTGGTGCAATAAGACAATAATATAAATGATTCAATGGTTTTCAATTTTCAGTAATTTTTGAGCCAAAGACAAACATTTTCGGATGTTAAAGCTAAAGCTGAAGCCAAAAATTTTAGATGCCAGGAGTTGCAGTCAGAAAATTGAGTTCCAGCTCCACAGCCTTGTTATACACTATAAATCTTTTGACTATTTTAGCTCTATTTCTCTGACAAGTAGTCCAATAGCTCGACAGAAATTGTTGTTATTTGGTAACTGATGAGCCATGATCTTTGTGGTCTCACATTTGGAGGAAATGTGGTGCACCATTAAGAAGAAAATGAGCTATGTAGAATTAGGGGGAACCTTGTAAGGTCATCTAACTTACCAGAAGCGTTAGTTTCAGAGCTTGACTGATGCATGAGCATGCCGATATATACCAGCCGATATGGCGATGATGCCAGCAAGGGCGCATCCAGGGTGTCTATTTGGCTGTCATGACAGACCCCTTTGTACTGCAGGTACTCGGCATTAAATCTGATAAAATATCAAACGTTGTCACTGCAGATCCCTAATGCAGGTGGTTTGGAACAGGCAACAGCATTTCCCTTCTAACGTTGCTTAGTACTATTAAATAGTTAGATGCGGTAGGCTACTAGCCAAGTTGACTAGGTTCTAGGTAGAGCTTGATTGATAAGACTTTTCTGAGCCGATAGCAATGTTTTGATTCATTGCTGATATTTTGCAACACTTAAACCACAGTTAAAAGCTGACACTTCAGTGCGATAAAGAAGCATAGAACATAGAATTCTGCACAAATGCAAGTTACTAAGATAGTCAATCACCACGGCATGTAGGCTACTCTAATTTGTTCGCAGTCAGCCATCTGCTCCCCGCACAAAAACCTGAAAGCAAATGTTACGTCATAGACCACTTTATTGGGACAACTGCAGAGTGGTCTGAATATTGCGCACGACTTGTGCAGTCAGAGAGCTGTGCATTGAAAAAATCAGTACAGAGAATTTGCGTTAATTAACCATAGACAAAGTAGCAATTTGGATTTCCGAACACTTCGTGTAGAAAACCAGTGTAGCGTTTTTTTATGAGCAAATATTCCCAATATACTGTATATGGTGGAATTTTGCCGACATGGTACTTACCAAAATTCATCAGTCGATTTCTAGTCATAAGAGAAAATGTGGTTTGATGCTGAGAAGTGATATCAAAAGTTGCCCTTCCGTGACAGAACCCTCATTCTCGCTAGATGCACCACTGGATGACGATGTATCATTGGCAAAATTCCACCGTTATATAACGACAATATTTGCTCATAAAAGCTGCTACTCAGGGCTATGTCATTTTTCTGCATGGAATGTTCCATTCGTTTCTGAATGATTAATGCAAATTCTCTGTTAATGGTGCGCAGCTCTTCGACTACATTTAGTGTGTAATAGTCCAAAATAATCAGACCACTGCACAATTGTCCCGATAAACCGCTCATGGCATAACACTTGCTTGCAGGTTTTTGCATGGTAAGCAGATGACTACATGTGAACAAATCAGGCTATGTGCTGTGGTGGTGGACTGTTTTATTTGGTTTTTGCAAGGCCGCCTAGCGAGTGACAAGACCTTCAGCATGCGTGAAAAAACATGCCTACGTCACAGTGAGCAGTAAACCAGGTTTGAGCAGAATTCAATGTTGTATGGTTCTTCATACCAGTGAAGTGATGGTTTCTGTTAGTAATGTGTAATGCATTGTTTAGTTTACCCACTCATGAGATGTGCATCTCAGCATAGGCACATCAGCCTACACAAGGAATTACTTATATGCAGCACATGTTTACCTATTTGTTGATTCACTTGCATTCTTGATTTAGAGTTAAGACTATTTGACTACAGTAGCCACTACGGATGAAAACATCATGTAACAGTAAATGGAAACATCTTGTGAGTTGGCTTAGCACCTTGGCTTCCAGTAGGTTGAGGCTAAAATCCAGCAGTTTGCATAAATTTTTGAGCGGGAATATCTCCCCTGACGATTGTGCTAGAGAGCTGCTCAAATTTCATTGCTGTTTGTTTTCTTTGGGTAAAATTGTGCTACTCATTATACTTTTACTTAATTGTAGATTTTTCAAAGGAAAAATAAAAGAGTGGGTGTTATTGTTTTTTTTAAACACATTTAGAGCCGGCGTACGATATATTCGTACTTTGATTTCGGCCTAAAAAACAGCAGTTTTCCGTTGCCTTACCAATGCTCTAGCTCCTCTGCCGATTGTGCTAGAAAGCTGTTCAAGGACTCAAACGGATCGGCCAGTCTAGCAGATTGCACTTGAAAAAATTTTTTGGTTGTGGGGTGCAGATTTTTTGTGAGTGACATCATAAGTGAAGTAGTTTAGGGGTCATTTTGGCTCATGTTGCCTGGCCTATGACCCAACCACTAAGCCAAAGTGTTTCGCTGAAGGTTTCATTGGAAACTAGGCTCGAGTCCGAGTCTTTTGAGCCTTTGATCAACTTTCTAGTGTTTTTGGTTCAAAAGTTATGATCTAAAATAAACAAATT
>JGI24158J21664_10011673_pt1 | contig 11675 bp, 4 predicted proteins | sample Ectturendosymbi3_FD_21664 | JGI IMG/M metagenome (IMG submission 21664)
CAACGCTGTTGCACAGTTTCAATCAAAATCTTGGAAGTAGTCAGCATTTAATTTCATTTTCTTGTGATTCCTCTTTCACCCCCGCCATGTTTATTATGTGCTCAAGCCAAACACGTGGTTAAATTAATTTTATAAAATGAGTAAAATTTCAACAGTCAAATTCTGCTTTAATCTTACTGGAAACAAACGATTGTCCGTCTCAAGCTAAAAATATCTCGTAAAAACATTTGACACCTTGCTCAAAACAAATTACATGCTTTTGTGTGCCGTTGAGCATCCCCATCCGATGTTTTTAGCCATTCATTCAGAATCTGATGTTAAAATGTCTTCATTTTCTTCCAGCTGCCGGATTACTATTTGATTATAGGTAAAAGTAGTTACAGCTGGTGCACTGCTTCAGTTTTCAGCATTACCCCTGTGTTCATGGGCGTCCGCAGGGGGGCAAAATGGGCATTTGTCACCCCTGAAAATTGGTACTAAGAACGAAAAATTTCTTGAAAACCTGAAGTCGGGAGACTTGACTTAATTCTTGCAATGACAGTTTTTTTTGCCGATATAACACTCACACTGCACAAGAGCCAGGCTTACAGTTCTGGTGTCATGCAGGGATTAGCTTACAGTTCACTACATCCGCTACATTGCCTGCAGAGGCAGGTTGCGAAACTTGGGAGCGGGTAGTTCTAAAATTGGGCTTTATTGCGTCACGATACCATGGCAACAAAGGTTCACTTCAGGTTACGGCAGTAGGCGTTTTGCCGCATGCCACTGCTGAACGCTAACATCTGTGGCAGGTAATGCAACGAGACAATGACTGCTGATAGCAGTAAGTCACGTAGTTTTGTGCAGTGTGAAAAGAAATATTGCTGCCAACGAAGCGCATTTTGTGGGACTGTTGCCGCAATACGGTGCATTTTTTTTGTGGTGATAGAAAGGGTAAAGCGTTATGTAAACGTCCATTTTCACTTGCATTGTATCGTCAGCTACCTGAAAACAACAACTAAAATGTTGACTTTGCCCACCCCTGCAACAGTTTCTGCGGACACTCATGCCTGTGTTTATAAATCTGCTTTGTACTGCGCTATGAATAACGATTTTGTATTATGCGAGTACCCTTTCGGTAGCACGTCGATGAATGTGCAATTCACCACCGACGGGATGTGCGCGAACACTTACACCAAGGAACGTAGNGCTAACAAAAGAGGTGTGGGTAGACACCCAAAAAAACTAGCCGTTTCAAAGCAGCTTCAAACTTGTGTTAATGCGAAACGTGAAAAGGTGTGGGAACGCCGTTTCAATGCGCTCCCGTGCCACTTCACCCCCGCTTACACCCATGATGTGTTGCGCGCACAAGCGAAGACTTACACCCATATACATGTAATGCCCGGGCGGATCCAGGGGGGGGCGATTGCCCCCCTAAAACCTATGAAAGTAACTTTATTCATCATGATTTTGTACAATTCAGAAAACAACATTCGCGATTAAAGGCCATTTTGTCATCCATTGTTTTGTCATAACAGTGTTGTGAAGTGTACTTCATCTCTCTTACAGTAGCGACGAAGCCGTTGAGTCTTGACTACCAACTATTACTGAAATCGCACCCCCAAAAAAAATTACCGGCTGGATCCGCCCCTGATGTAACGTATGTGAGTTTTTGGGAACTAATTATTGCATACCCATACGGTGGCCATTTGGCCCCCTTCAGCAAAGTTCGCCACCCCTGGCTCAAACCTCTAGTTACGCCACTGCGTCTACCGGTAAACCCATACGTCCACCAGCTGCCTCTGTGATTATTTGAGACACATCGATTGTGTAATTTCTGTCTTTTGCCAGAATCGCTTGTTTAATAACCTCTGCTAGAAAGGCAAGAAAAGCTACTGGGTCGCCAAACAGTAGACTACAGAAGTCCATTTGCTCAGCAACAAATGTTCCATCCTGCTGGAGTGATATACTGCTTTCAAGGCCAATCTGGGTATTGTTAACAAAGGATCTGGCATTTGACTGTCTCCCTGCCGATGTTGGGAGGGGAGGAAAATCCGACTTGGACTTCAGATTCGGAGCTGGAATATCTCTGGACTTAATGAACTCTTTGCATGCATGCGTCAGCATACGACAGTTTAGATTCAGTTTTTAGTTAAGTATTTCTGTTTCTCGTTGATATCTAGGACAGACTTTATCATTTGCGGAGTGATTGCCTCCACAGTTTGGACATTTCGCGGTATCAGCGTTACATTCATTATATTTATCTTCACCGCCGCAGTTTGAACATCGTTCCCTACCTCTGCAATAGCTTGCTACATGTCCGAAACTGTTACATTTGAAGCACCGTAACGGCTTGGGAATGTACTGCTTCACTCTGAAAAGCAAATAGCCAAGCTTAACCTCTGCGGGCAAGTCAGCAGTGGAAAACTGCAGAAACACTGATTTGGAATCTCTGATCTCAGAGGATTCCTTACATCTAAAACTAAAACGTTTCACAAAAGTAACCTTTTGACCTGCAAGACCTTCTACGAGTTCATCCGTGGAAATTTCCAACGCAACGTTATAGATAGCACCCTTAGCTCCAACTGGCTTAAGGGAACTGGTTTCAACTTCGACGGTCTTATTGCCGTTTGAAAGGTTCTTACAACTTAGTAGCGTTTTCACCTGCTGCGCACTGGAGCACGTTACAATTAGATTGCCATTACTCAGTGGAGCGCACGCTTTGTATGGGACCAAATACATTTTTTAAGACAGTTGTCAATGAAAATCGGACTGTATGCTTTCAAACTCTGTCAGCTTTGCTTTGCAGAACAATCGGTAACAGTTCTACTGAAGCGGAATTTCCCGGTTGAGTCCAGAGGTTTTTGGGTGGAGTCAGAGTCGGCAGAGTCGGATTCCTAAGAACACTAGGAGTCGGTGTCGGAGTCCGATTTTTTTGTCCGACTCCGACAGTCCAATTGAATGACTTTTTACATAACACTTTTAAGTTGGGAATTCCTGTTGAAATCGCATAATTTCTTTCGAAACTTTTGTTGAAACAGAAAATTCTTGCTGCGTGCCACGATTTCCGTTGATTGCTTGTTGCTACAAAATTGTTGACAGCCAAACTTCATTCAAGTTGTGTTGAGGAGTCGGAGTCGGAAAGAGTGCGCAGTTGCTCGAGTGAGCTTATTTGACAGTGAACACTGATTTAAGCGCGAGTGCACAGTAGCTCGTTGAGCACTGTTTTTTCTTGTTATTAAATTGTTCGCGTTGAAACCTTTTTTGCATATTGTGTTACTTGCTGTAACACTGTTGCAGAGAACTGTCAACAACATGTACTGCTATTTCGGGTTTAGCTTCTTAGTGATAAAATGACGTTTGTGTACACAGACCAAGAAGTTTGTTGGATATTATACATAAATTCCTGCGAAACAAGATATTTTATTTACAGGTGGAATGCTGCGGATACCGACGATGGATTCATCGCATCTGCGTTGAGGTGAAGAAAATTTCATCACGCCATCTGTGCGATTTCTGCTCCCAAGAGGATTAACTACGAACTCTGAGTTAAAGAGAATATTGCAACTGTTTTTTTACCTAGCTGGAAATGGAATCAGAAAACTCGTGAGATTTACTTGCGCTACTCTGAAACACGAGAGCTGCATTTACACACTTACAAAAGCCTTTAATAACTAAATTCGTAATTTCAACATAGAATAGTGACCTGAAACTACGCGTAGCCTACATTGCATGCTATTTAAGCAATGTTAACATAAAATTTCGCCAAAAGCAAGAAAATAGTAATTTTGTTTTTGTGAACAGCAATCATTTTCAATCACCACGGTGTTCCAGTGGGCCTGGCCATAAGTGGCAAAGCAGGTGGGGCCCTGTGACACGCAGAAGATTAAGTGGCATTCCTTGTTTTTGGCACAGGTTTCAATTGTATATATGGCAATGTGTCGTGGTGCACCTCATCTGTTAATAAAACCGTTTTAAACGCTACGAGTTCAACTATGCTGTGCTTGTGTCGTTAAACGTACATGGAGTACAATATGTTGAAATGTTGTAAATGAAGTGCTGACTAGGGCCCCGACAAGGGGGGGGGCAATGCCCCGGGGCGGCATTTTGGTGAAAAGAAGGAACAGCAAATGAACCTGAAGTTATATTTAGGTTTTAGATTTTGGTTAAGGTTGGACCTACCATACGTCCCGGTTTCAGCAAGCTGAAGCTCATCAAGACATATTTAAAAAGTACTATGCGACAGACTAACGAACCTTGCTCTTGTGAGCATCGAGCATGACAAGTTGGAGAGAGCGGATTTCACTAAACTGGTCAGCAACTTTGCTGTGGTAAAGGCCAGGAAAGTGTTACTTTAAGTGTTTGATTCTTGTTACTTTTGATTCTGTGGTTGTATGATCTTAATCTTGAAGAAACATTCAATACTGTTGAAAGAATGATCTGATTCAACCGCTTTCGCACATTTGTTCTCAGGTTACATACGAATCGTGCTAGTGACCATCAGATATGGAAGGTGGTGATAGCAATCAGTGTTATGTATGACGCTGACACAGTAAAGAAAAAATCTTGTCGGAAGCAAACACGAAAAATTGTAATTTAGCTCTGTTAACGACGCGTCTGAGTGTTCAGCTTCTCTGCAGTCTGCACTGCCTGTGCCTAGACGCCCACGTGTTGCTGTCATAACGCAAAGGATGTGTCATTACAGCTTGTTTCTGCTACTAAATCTGCGGAAATTTGAGAATTTTTCTTAGTAAATGGTATTTCATCAACTCACCTTTTAACACTGATGGAACTACACGCTGCACCTATATGTAATGATGTTTATACGAAATGTCATTTGGCGTCTGCGTCGTGCGAGAGTGAGTTCTGTTGCGTCCTTTATCCAAGAAATAAACATATGGATATTGTAGGTCACCTATCTATCATTAAGAAGCTCTCAACCACGACCTTCTGCGCAACTTACAAGTATCTGTACAGTTGTTGCAACCTATGCGTCGACACAGCCTTAGGAACGAGGCATTTTCCTAACATATTGTAGTAATTGTACATACTGTATGTAAAAAAAAATACAGCGCCAGAAAAACCACATCGGCGTATGTTGCATTTGACTCTATACATAAATATCAGTGGCATTGCTTATTTTGTACAAGCAATGCTTTGCACATTATGCCACCCTCCTGTGTAATTCAGTTTTTTAATGATACAGTATGACATTTAATTCAACAACGTTGTATTTACATTCTTTTTGGACGTTGGACACGTCAGTCAATTTGCCAGTAGCTCATCGACCACACAAAAGAATGCGTCCAGTATTTTCTGTAATACAGACATATTTATTCCATTACAACAATTTGTATGCACACAATAGGCTACACCTATGAATTTTGTAAGCGTGGACAACAAAACGCGATGAACTACTCACATTCGTAATGAGGTACAATAGGTTGTCCAGCTCGTGATGGAAAGCTAATGTTGAGTGATGCGCAGAGCATACTGCGCCGTCGCCGGGACTTAGCTGCCAGCAGGCTGTTGCCACTGTAAAAGGAGACACGAATGTGATAAAAGAGGTAAATACATTTATTTGGCTGGACTGAGAGCATTGCATAAAAAATACCCTTCAAGACAAGAAATGCGAGCACCAAAACACCCAGAGGTTATGTTTCAAGTGCCCCATAAATAGGAAGAAATCGAGAAGAGGTACACAGTAAAAGTTTGTGCCGGTCATAAGACTTAAGGGACCAGAGTAATTCTGAGTCTTAGTGGGCCCTTCAGCTTAATTTTTCCCACCTGGCTGAAACCTCTACTTACGCCATTGGTCATCAGCGATTATAATAAGCTACGTAGTTGTTCAAGCAACATAGCTTATGGGGCAAAGTTGGAATTACACGCTACGATCGATGGGCCTAAACGCATGTCTGAGAACAAAAATTCATCTCTGCAACGGTTAGATAATTGTAAATCATTTATATTACCAGGGATAGCCACGCCTCATGGATAGCCTAGTCTACTTGCTAAGCTGGGAAGGAATAAAGCCTGGCCGGCTTTGGCTTAAAATGCACTCGTGAAACATGCAAGATTTTATCTGACTACCAGTTGGACTTAGCCTACACATATATTGCAGGCCTACAACAACTGTTCGTTATTCTGCCAACATCAACAACGCAATATAAGTTCACTCTAACACACCACCATTAAATCAAAACCACTGATCTCACTGGTCCATATATTTTAATTATATTACATCAAACCATCGGTCAAGCGTCACTTACACTGGTGATAATGGTCACATGTTAACTGATTCTTTTCCCCTTTACAAAAGAAAACTAACCCACTCCAATTAAAAGTCGTAAGCCTACCTGCTGCAATGACAACTCTCACACATCACGGTGAAAACTCCCACCCACTGCAGTGAGAATTCTCACCCGCCAAAGTACCTAAAGAGAACTTTCACCCGTCAGAGTAAGAACTCGCGGTTTCGGTGAAAAAAATGACTTCTACCTCGCCTCCACTTGGGGGATGCAGGATCTGGCTCAGTGTTGCCAGTTGGGCGGTTTTCCCGCACAATTGGCCTGTTTTTTCGTTGCGTTGCGGGAAATTTTTTGCTGTTGCGAGTTGCGTTTTCTTGGGCTAGTTTTATCAAAGTTCATGCGTTTTTCGGGCTGTTGTTGCTAAACAATTTTTCTGTCATAGAGTATAGTTTTAGTCGATTTTACTGAAGTAGTGAGAATTGTTTTGACTTGAAGCAATGTGACGCCATTTTTTTAGTTCGTTTCTGTTCTCTTGATGTAAGAACCAATATAACAAGCCTCGAGATCACGTGATCAATTGTGTGTGATCGCATGGGCAACAGCGTTGATCACATTCTTACTGGACAAGGAGGTGGTTTGCTGTGGTCACATCACACCAGGGGCGGATCCAGCCAGGCGATTTCAGTAATATTTGGCAGTCAAGTCTCATAACAGCTTCGCTGCTGTAAGAGAGATGAAGTGTACTTAGCAAAACTGCTGTGACAAAACAATTTAAAAATGGACGACAAATAGCCTTACATCGCGAATGTTGTTTTCCGAATTGTACAAAATCATGGTGAATAAAGTTACTTTTTTAGGTTTTAGGGGGGGCTATTGCCCCAATCTCCCCCCCTAGATCCGCCCTGCATCATACAGTCCATTACTGTGGTTGGTATTCGATACCACGAATGAAGTTTATACGCATGCAAGACGTAGTCACAATAGTCAATTACCACAGGAAAAATAGCCAAAGCACAACTCGCTATGTTCGTTTGTGCAGAGCGAGTGAGGCATTACTAATTCTTTTGCTGTAGACGGGAGTGCGCGCCACTGTAATTTAGTTAAACAGCAGTGTACAAGTATCAGAGTGTGATAAAAGATTTGATGTAGGGGAGACCGGGTAGAGTTGTTACGATTTTCACTTAAATTAATGTAACCACCAGTGTACAATAGCTGCAGCAAAGAAAATTTGCAGAAGTTTTGCTACATCCTTCCGCTAATAAACCCAACAAACAAACCAAAAAAGTCATTCTCTGAGAACTTTATTGAATGATAAGTGAGACGGTGTCAAGTGTAACAATTGACCCCATGGACGGGGTACATTGTTACACACCATGGGGTAACCTGTTATAAGAACGCAAACATGCAATTATTGCATGAATAAACCTGTCAATTCAAATGCAGCAAGACCTCAAAGAAACGATAAGCCACACAGCGTGATAGGGAGCTAAACATTCACATCTAAAGTGCCGTTTCTGTCACCAGGCATAGTTTTCTAACTGCAAACACATTCAACTTAAAAACAATGCATGCTCAAAAGCTGCAAGAAAAGGAAAGTAACGGTTTAAGAACACAATCAATGCAATAAACAAGCCCAGTCACTGCAAAAATACAGAAAAATTCATGCAATGACTGGACTAATGTGCAGTGGCACTGCAAATCACAATAACAGTGTTTTAATCCTGGCAAATATCATAAACATATAGGTCACTACCATCACTGCAAGCTGAATGTGACCAACCTGTGCATTTTATGCACTTCACCCACATCTCACCAAAGGCAGATTTAAAGTAGAAGTCGCTACAGACTAAAACATGGACGTCAGACACGACTCTCTTTTCCTCTTGGCAGAATTGGTCCTCGAGATTTATTACAAACTTCTGCAACTCTTTGATCCTTTCAACATCTTATCAGCAGATAATGTCAAGATAACCGAATGACGTTTTTGTGATGATGGTGTTTTTTAACTTTTGGAGCGGCTTTGGGACGAGAATGGATCATCACTGGTGCATGTCACGATACCTGGTGGCAATGTAACAACATGCCCAAACGTGTCTTGGAACACTCATCGACGATTTGATAAAAAACCACATAGGTCTAACTCTGAGTGTTGTTAGCACAAGTAAATGCATGGAAAACACTTCTATGCAAGATTAATACGACCAGGTGAAAGCGTTTAGCAACAGCTTAATAACAGTTTGTAGCCAGCCCATAAAAATTACTTTACATACCCTAAAACACATAAATCCTCCTAACACAGCCCTAACTTGTTGAAAACCAAAGTTTTTTTTGTGGGAATTGGCAGTGTTAATTCAAGCGGTCAACCGCATATTTTAAAGAGGGTATGGGGTGAAACATTATGTACGACCTGCATGAGATGGTGCAGGCATGATTTAGATCCAGTAGAAAACGAGTCTTTTTGGGGCTCTCATTACTGAATCCGGGATCGTATTCACAGGATACTAAGACTGCTTGACAACCCCTAATAGTTATTTCAGACATTCTGTACGTGTCTACTCTATTATCACATTGAACACTCTTTATGATAGTTTTGTATTCATATTTTTATTGATAAAAATAAGGTCATAAAAATACGAACAGACGGTACTCACCAATTCACAGTAGTCCATAATACTTCGGCACTTCTCGACGTGATTAAAACTCACACATAAAATAATCTCAACTTATACTCTCTTCAAATATTTCTTGTAACGAACATAAATCGTATACATATATATTTTTTTTACACTTCACAAATACTCTTCAATAATTAATATTACACCTATTTTAACGTTTCAATAATGCGCCATTACCGATACTACCTGCACTGTTCACTGACTGACTGTCTTGTCTAACTAACCATGATTCGGCCGGAGAAACAAGAAACGTTCGTTCGTGATGAAATTTGTCATCAATCAAATTTTGGTGGTGATGCGTTTACTCGAAAGAGCAATCTCCGTCAGAAGGGGTGATTCGGAGAAGAATCAAACTATTTAAGTGACCTCTGCCAAGCTGGGTTCGACCCAAGCGTGTCACAAAAAGAGATGTGACAGACATGCCGAGCAGGAAACAGTTAGATACAAAAATATCTAAGTGTGACCATATCAACCATAGGGGACTGCGTCCAAGTGCAGTTCAACTGCGGCATCATACAAAGTGTGTAAAACAAATTGTATGAGACATACCGAGTCGGAAGCGGAAAGATGCAAAGCATCTAACGGCGAAGAAATAACCAACTGACTGAGATTCGGAGTTTAGCAACAATTTATCAAAAGGAATTTGGGCCATAATTCAAGTGATTTCCACGAACATTTACGCTATCTCGTTTGACAAGGGTTAACCCGGACAAGCCAAATTTTACAGTTTGCTTTGACAGGGATTAATCCTGACAAGCCACTTTTTCTAAAGCTGTTGCAGTCCCTTGAACCTCACAACAGGAAGGGTAAGCTGTCGCAGTTTCTTGAACCTCACGACAGAAACAGTCTTATTGATAAGACCGACTTTTTGTCCAAATGCAGCCGTATTTATAATTGAGTATTTCCTCAGAGTTTCATTAACACCCCATCATTCTGGGTGTCTGATTGGTTACTTCTTGCTAATGTCTTTTGTGATTGGTTAGTTTAATTGGCTTCTAGAACTTTTTTGGATTTGTTTGTGTTTGGGTTTACTTCTTCTGAACTTCAGTTCGTGTTCCTTTGACACATTTCTTGTCACATGCCTTTCCTGTCATGTGTGCTTCTGGTCACATGCACTTCCTGAGCGTGACTGTCCATTAGGTAATAGTCATATGATTTTTGTTGATATTACGCTGCTATTTTACTGGGGTGACTTGAGGTTATTGTCCTTGGGCAGCAGTCTTGTAGTTTCCGTTGTCATAGTAAAGGGTTAATAGTCCATTTCAATTGGTTGTCGTTGCAGTTGTCTTGTCAAATGTGCTGATTTCATTGTAGTGCTGCTTTTATGTACAGGAGCTCGTGTTGAGGCAAAACTTGCCTGCAACAGGGTTTGTAACAACTTAGCCTTGTAACAACTCTACCCAGTCTCCCCTAAGCAGTGATTCTTATCCTTTTTTCTACCACGTCTCCCTTAAGTGATTGTCCTTTGTTTCAATTCAATCTCCTGACTTGAAATAGGCTGTAACACTAATGCAACTATTGGTATATTTATTGATCAGACTTTATATATTGTTGGATGCATAAGGGCTTGCGCCCCCATGGAAATTTATTGCATCTCCGTGGGGAAAGCACCCGCCAGTTAAGAACCACAGACATGAAGCTTTTTCGGGTAAATGGGCCCACTAAACAAGCGATACACCTATTGCGAAAATGAGAAAAGGATGTCAAGTTGAACGGTTGGATACACAAAACACAGATATAAAAACTTATTTTAAATATTGCTGATGTGAAAGAAGAGCACATTGCAATAACTTTTTAAAGAATTATTTTACAACTGCTAAACCCATTAAAAATGCAGCTCCATTTCCATCTAGGCGCAGTCTGTTTCATGCTGGCTAGCCTATAGCAGGGCCGTAATAGCATAGGTGGTAGTGTTAAATCTGCAGATATATCCTAGAAATCGCTGCGCATATTGCTGGCCATTCTAGTATAAATAGTGCAAGCCTACATCACCCTAAGAAATTACTAGGCGGTATATCAGCTCAAACATATTCTATTTTAGTTTGACGAATCGAAGTTGTATTTTCAAATTGCAAAAGATAAAGAAAACAGGAAACTTTCTCTTTATTCCCTAAAGCACATGCTTGATATACTATAGACAGTATGCATCTGGGTTTGCTATTAGCATTTTATTTGGACTGCAATGTGTGGTGATATTAATGACAATTTGATTGTCGTTACGATGCTACTCTACTAGCTGTTGTTATTTTGTATCTTTGAGGTTGCTCTGCAAGAAAGATCAGTAGTGTGTTCCATAAATATTGCAACTGCAGTAAGTTAATGGTGGTTACTTTCACTGCAAACTGCTAGCTTTATCGCAAATTTTGGGATGTAATTTGGGCTAGTTTGGAGTAATTTCGTCTGGTTTGGGCTTGTTTTAGGAGGACATTGGGCTGTTTTTTTAACCAGCATCTGGCAACACTGATCTGGCTTGCCAAGCCTATCTTGTGCAATCACTGCAATGTGCTGATGAGTTCCTTCCAAGAAGCGTGATTGGCTGAATTCGCGCGAGTGGCTGCGATTCGCGCTAATGCACATACGGATGTTTGCTCAATGCTCATGCAGATGGTGGAAGCTGGATACGGTTTTCTCCTCCTTGGAAAGGGAAAAACCAGATACGGTCGTTTGGACACTGCCTGATTTAATTTATTTGTTTATAGCAGACACGAAGTCCATAGTATGAACACACACACTCTGCAGAACGCAGGTTGATAAAAACAGACAATACAGAACG
>JGI24158J21664_10011674_pt1 | contig 11674 bp, 9 predicted proteins | sample Ectturendosymbi3_FD_21664 | JGI IMG/M metagenome (IMG submission 21664)
GTTGATTCACAAATATTAGCATGCACAACTGAAGCACCCTTGTTGCAACATGGACGGATACCGGTGACAAGCCAAATACTGCGACACTCTTACTAGCTGAACTTGAAAGTAACTCGGAATCTTTTGAAAGATAATGGTTACTGATGCTCTCGCAGTTTAGCGATAGTCTGACATAGTTAAGGCCATGATCAAGCTAGAAAAATCCGAAAGTACACACCTGCAATCACAAGGTTAAAAATCACGACCTTTCACAAGCAATAGGAAATTGTTATCAACATACGACCCTCGAATGAAACTTGGTACCTATCAACTAAAATTAGCCTTAGCGATTTTATGTTTGGCGGTCGTGAAAGTACATGAAAAAGTTTCATTTAAAAATAGCTGACTGTGCGCGCGGACCTGACTTTCTGAAGCCATCAACGCCGCTTCTTACTTGACTGCACCGCAGCTTCTAACCGAGAACTCTTTGGCTGCAGAAAACAGTTCAGCACGTAGAGATAGCACACAGAAAGCATCTAACTTCCTGCAGACGCCTACTTTTTCCTACTTGCTTGAACCACAGTTTTTCAAACTACTAGGCTCAAAGGTTTCAAAAGTATTTCGGTAATTGCAAAGCTTCTTTTGACTTGCAGTTGTTACCTCATTGCCAGGCACTCACCATTGCCCGAACTTGCCGATTAAGTTGAAAAAGTTATAACCAAATAAAACAATTATTCCCGACTTTGATACTATTTTCTCAATTGTGGACACGTACATAATATCAACAAGACACACTTTCAATAAAATTCAACAAACTCATTGGCGATAAAACATTAAATTGCGACTGACTTTGACTATCATTCACACATAATTTCGTTATGAGCAATTCGCCTATTACACATTTACACTGTCGCGTCAAAGAAGCCACATTTACGGTTTATTGAATAGTTGAATTAAATATGTAACAGTCAGTGTTTTTTAAACCGTTTTGGTGTCAAAACGACGCCCTAAAATTTTGCAATGACACCCTAAATTCTGAGAGTCAAGATATGGTTTTGCCTTGTATTAAAGTAAAACTATTTGAGGAAAGTTCGTTTTCCTGCACGTGGCTATTGCAATAGACAGCTGCAATGTTGTACGCTGACGTATTTTTCTGGCGCAGAAGTGGGAAGGGAAAATTATAAGTAGGCGTGCGGTATTTGTGCATTGTCATCCGCCTCGCTTCAGCCTGTTAATATAGTATAGGAGTATAGTCCATAGTGCCGCAGATTTGTACAGCATGGTGTACGAAACTGCGAAAGCACTTTAATGCAATTATGGAAATGTTTTACTGTTTCACCGTTGCGATCGGTTTGCCTTGCGATGCATCAGACTACAGTGAAGACAAAAGGTCGGAATGCAAAACAAGGTGGTTGTCGAGTGAGGTTTTTCTTTTACTTCGCCTCAAGCCATTAGGCCAAAGGAATCTTCCGATAGTGATTTCACTATCGAGGATGTTATGCTTTGGCCAGGTATGCACTTCTCCTTGCGCTCTCAATGTAAGCGCTGCTCTGCAGGGCGCTTACATAACTCCCTTCCCTACGGAAGTAGTTCGAGCCATTCGTGCTCAACAAGACGAAGCCTACGTATCGAAGATCGTGTGCTACCTGCACGTCATGGCTTCGAACCGCATCCTCCACCATGACGTGCCCCGCATCTCCACCATTTTTATTTTACTTCGCCTCAACCTATTAGGCCAAAAGAAGCTTTCGATAGTGATTTCACTATCGAGGATGTTATGCTTTGGCCGGGTATGCGCTTCTGCTTGCGCTCTCAATGTAAGCGCTGCTCTGCATGGCGCTTACAAGGTAACAGTGAGAGCAAGGAGTGAGATTTTGGCTATTTGGGCCGCACTGAAGCAGATGTCAGAAAATCAAAATGATGGCAATGTGCGTTGTTTAACTGCGATTTATGAAAACAAAAAATTTCAACATAGTACTTTCCTTTTGTCAACATTGGCAGCTCACCTGACAGAACTGAGCATAGTTTTTCAGGCGGGTTGTTTTAACTTGGCACAGATGAATGCAAGGTATTCCAGCCAGTAAAGTTAGGGGGGCGATTTCAGTAATATTTGGTAGCCACGTCTCATTAAGGGTTCACTACTGTAAGAGCGATGAAGTATACTTCACAACACTGCTGTGACGAAACAATGGATCGCAAAATGACCTTATAATCGAGAGTGGTGTTTTTCGAATTGTACAAAATCATGGTGAATAAAGTCATTTTTGCAGGTTTTACGGGGGGCGATCGCTCTCCTCTGGATCCGCACCTGGATGGAAGCTTCCGTAGAACTGTGCATCAATAAGCTCTCAGATTCCGCTGCTAAATCCGAGCTAAGCTAATTGTGAAAAGTTTTATAGTGGATTAGGGGAACTTAGAACGCCAAATGGTTCGACTGATTCGTGTGTGTGAAGTGGCATGGCGTTTTGCAAGGGCACCGAAAGATTGGCAAATTGACCATCCCCATACACAAAAGGGGTCAGGAGTGAATGAACCAACTACCGCGGCATATCTTTGCTTAGTCTCCCAGGAAAATTGTATGTCAAGATGCCGCAAAAATATTTTAACCAAAGCTGGATGATACCGAGTGCCGTTTTCGTCGCGGCCATAGCGCTGCAAACCAAATTTCCACTCTACAGCAAATTTTAGAGAAATCCTGGGAGCATGCCAAAGACGTATACACATGTTTTGTCGACCTCGGGAAAGTATAAGGTCGGGTTCCTCGTGAAAAGCTTTGAGGGCATTGTGGGAATACGGTGTTAACGGGTGCGTCATGCTGGCAGTCAAGTAACTGTATTCCTGCTCAAAAGATTGTGTCCGTATTGACGGAGTTAAATCACAACCGTTCAGCGTTGGTGTTGGACTTCGACAATGGTGTGTGCTGTCACCACTCCTCTTCATAGTCTATATCAGGGTTCTCGACACTGCGGCCCGCTGGCCAAATCTGACCTGCGAAGCCATTTAACCCGGCCGCAAAACACATTTTTGCCAATAATGAAACAAATACTATATTTACGAAAAATGTGTTGATTTGGTAGAATGCAACATATCCCGAAAAAATCACATTACGCAAAATGTCCGTCCCTCGAACAGTTATACAATAGCTTATGTGGTCCTCTCCCAAAAAAATTAGAGAGCCTTAGTCTATATGAATTGAATGACAGACAGTCACAGATGCTTCGACGAAGGTGTCATTGTTGGGAACTGCAGGATGAACCAGGCGCGGATTTACCATTAGGCTAAAAGGCTTATGCCTAGGGCCCCGATTTCGGGGTCCCCAAACTTTTTGTGAGTAAGGACAATTTCCAACATTTCCATAAGCAATTATATTTGTATTTTTGTTTTGGTTCAACGCACATTTTTTTACTATGCCGCTAACCAAAGATCTATACAGAACATGCTTTCACAACTTAAAAAGCTCAAAGAGCCAAATTATCAACATAAATTTGCTGCGGGCCGCAAATGTCTATTTCATTTCGATGTAGAGATTTGGTATGGGAGAAATTCTGGAAGGACATACAGTTACGGAATGGGACATTCCGGTGATGCCATTTCGGCGATGGACTTCAGATCAACGTTGTTACTTCCAAATTTTTGTTCTTACCCATAGTGTCAACCCTGCTCAGTTGCTCTAAGAAAATTTCTACTGTTGGTATTCATGACCAAAGTGGCCAAGAAAACTTGTCAGATGTCCAAAGAAAAAGCTTACTTGTCATTTGATTGTAAGTATGTGAGTTGGAGTTTGCCTTTGAGCAAACTCTGGCATTCCACTCCGCCAAACGCGTATTGGCGTTCGTCCAGAGGCAATTTCTGGCACCCTGCTGCTACTCAATAAATATCTAATGGGAGTGTTCCGATAAGTCACCGCTGCCTTTTTCGTTAGTTTTATTGTGACTGTTTTTTTATTGTGCCTGATAACGAGGGAATTCAGAATAAAGTAATATAATATGTTTATGAATTATTCAGTGAATGTAACTAGCACGTGTATGACATTGTTGCGATCGGAAAGCCCGAGCGGCAAGTGCGCAAAGCTTCTCACTGTGACAGCAAGCATCAATAGAGATCACCCGACGAGATCACTCTGTTAGTGCTTGTTCGTCCCACATATATACGGGTGTTATTCTTCGCACATCCCGTTCGTGGTGAATCGCACATTCAACGCAACGCCAACCGAGAGGGTGCAAAACATCAATCGTCACAAACATCCCTGAAGGGCCCCCAATTCAAAATAGCCTAGTGCCCCGAAAATTAAAATTCGCCTCTGGGATGAACCCTTTGCTTTTTGCGAACGAATTGGTACTGCATGCGTGAATCTTCTTAACAGGGTCTTCAGCACGCATTTGATCGGTTTTCTGCTGCGTGCGACCAAGCAGGAACGAAGATCAGCTCTACAAAGATTGAGGTATTGTGTCTGTCAACACGCCTAAGGCAGTGTTTTCTGCAAGTGAGCGGCAATTCACTGCAGTAGGTGGAGACGTTCAAGTACCTTGGGGTGATATTCACGCGTGACGAAAGCCGGAACAAAGGGATTGATACACGTAAGCAAACGCAGTTCTACATGAGCTTTATCGCTCTGTGGTGACGAAACGGGAGCTTTTTAAGACCTGAAAGCTTTCAGTTTTTAAATCGGTTTTTATTTCGATCCTCACCTGTGGTCATGAATCTTAGGCGACGACTGAAAGAATACTGTCAAAAGAACAAACGGCGGAGGTGGGACATTTGCGAAGAGATCTCGGTGTAACAGTTCGTGACAAAGAGCACAGGTCTGAAATCTGTAAAGCCTGGGACGTCAAACCACTTCTCCGAATTGAGAGATCCCAGCTATGTTAGTTCGGCCATGTGTCCAGAATGTCCCAAGAAAGAATGACGAACGAAGTCCTTCGGGCTACAGTCCACACCCACGGGAAAGCGCCCAGAGTTCGTCCAAGGAAGAGGTGGAGTGACTGTATCTCTGAACTTGCTTGGTCACGTCTTGGTGTGGAGCCAGCTCAAGTACCTGAAATTTCTGTTGATTGTGAGGTATTTCGGTCTTCCTAGGGCTGCTGCCCCTGCGACTCTCCCCAAAGGAAAACCGGGCACGGCAATGAACGAATGAGTATGCAGGCCTACATCGAACCTTTCCATTTATGAAATTGTCTTTAAATTGTTTGGCCAAAGCGAATGTTGTATTCAAATAATTCAGCATACTTGGACGGAAACTTGCGTTTTTGTGAAAATCAGTTAAAAGTATCAAACATAGAAGGTAAAATAGTGTTGACACCCTAAAGCTCTACTACGACACCCTTTTAAAAACCTTAAAAAAGCACTGCTTGAAACGTATATTGCTATCACTCAAATCATAGCCAGCAGATTGTGTAGTTTTGACTGGGTTTTCGTCGTCATTTCTTCTATATTTTCTGGTCTATTCATGTTGTAGGTCGAAGTTTCTACGACACGAGCGGCAAGTTCCAGCCGTTTAATCGCTGCCAGCAGGATAACGGCCAGTACAGGTCGGCCAGCCGAGACATTTTTACAGGCATTTCTCCTCCGATCTGATCAATGCCGCTCACTGTGACACAAACAGTGGATTCGCATCGTTAAGCACAAATACGTGACTCTATTCAACCGACCTTTCTGCTTTGTGAGCCGCGAATCACGCGTTTTATGTCGCACCCGCGAGAACGACCTCTAGAAACCAGAAATGCGGCCGAACAGTTACAACTTACTCAGTTTGCATTTGTTAGTTGCTCTCCGCTGCTGCAACCGGAAATTCATCCACGCCTGTGCCAAAGTCGCCTGTGCCAAGGTCGTTTTGTTGGCCTAGCGGAGATACAAGCGTCCGCGTTAAATATTTGAGTTATGCCTGAAGTATGTACTTCGTTTGTATCTCGGCTGGTGTTATCCGCGTCGCGGTTATATGTTGCTTTATTCCGACCATCCGTAAAAATTTGTGGAGTTTCCAATCAAGATTAAGAGAGGAGGAAACTTTAGGAAAATGATCATTTTATGATTTTTATGCTCCTGGCATTGCAAACTCTATTCATCTCGTAAAACCCTGTTTTGAGGATGTACGGAACACAAATGTTTTGAAAATGGCATATTCTCTATTCTCATGCATTTAGAGAACACTGTAGGAAATGAAAACAGAAGGGTGTTGTACTAAATGAATACTTACATTTACATATTCCACCAGTTCATGGCGTAATATTAATAATGAACTATTCTTCGAAAAGATAAAAATAATACCTGCACAATAACCTATTGCGAAATGAAATAAAAAAACATTAAATCCATTAGACGATAACCAACTTTTGGCGTATGTACTCGAGGTGGCAATCAAATTATTATGATGCAAATTGATCATATCATGAAAATTTATTCATAAATACTTATTACCAAATTAATAATGGTTATTGAGAGTAACTTTAAATGAAAATTTGACTATGGAATTAAGTTCTTACTTCTGTCAATAAAATTTGGATATTTTCATCGAATTGTTTTCAAATTACAGAATATTACAATACTTATATTCCAAAAAAGTGTAGAAAATAAATAAAAATGAACTATGGTGATCATATTAACGATAGGTTGCCAATAAAAGTTCCAAGTACTAAAAAAGATCTTACCAAACTGTTGGAAATCGAATCACCGTGAAATCCTAGAATGTTATGGGCACAAAGTTTTCATGAAGGAACGTTAGGGTTTGATAAAAGATCTCTTTTCTAAAGTGCAGATACACCATTCACCAAGAATAAACATAGAACAGCAATATCAACAGCTATTAGAAATACTAGAAAAGCAAATACCATCAAATTGTACGAAAAGATGTTCGCTTCAGAAATTGATGTACAACATGTGAAATTGGAATTTTACTAAGTGCATCATTTTTTTAGAGGCTACGAAAACCCCTCCGTTCACAGTAAACACTGCAGTTATCGCTTTTCATTCAAAGTAGGTTAGTTTGCTAATGCTTAACGTAAGGCTATAGACTATGCTCACAAAACGTACGTTTATACACTGTTTGAAACATTTTCAAACCAAACATTGTGGGAACTTCATGAAATTGTAAAGAAAATAATATGAAAGATAAATACATTTTCAAAAACCGTTCTTTTCAATAATTTCATTCAAAAATCCAGTGCCATTAAATATGCGCTTACTAATGCAGCTAAGATCTGCGACTGTTGAAAAAATGGCCAGTATTTTTACAAAACGCATCTGGCAACCATAGCTGTACTATACGGAGTTTCACACGTGCAGCTGTTATACTCTCATTGTTTCAAGACAATGGCGTTTCTTACAGAATAACACAAGGACAAAATGTCGGACAGAAGAAGTTGACAAACTTTCGCGGTTTCTAGAAACTTGCCGAATGCTGAAAACCAATTTATCGAAGATGAAATTCATAAAAATATCAGAATCAGCGATACCACACCAAACTCTGTTTCACCACCAACTTGGCTATCTAATATGCTCTTCACACAAGACCTGATAAACATCACTTTTATTTTTGAAACCTTTCCAAATACAAAATCTAAAGAGAAAAATGTGGGGGGCATGGCATTCTGTATATTCATCATCTAAAAAAATGGGTGTACGTCCCCCCACCTAATTGCGCCCATGGGTAGTAGAGTTAACAATACAAGAATTAATCTAATTGCAAATCTTGGCATGTTAGCTGTTCTACCTATATTCTGATTACTATACAAACAAGCTATACAAGTTTTGACGAGGAAACCAGAAGCTGGGGGGCGGTATATGTCTTCGTACGCCCACGGTAAAATTACTCTCGGAGGCCCTGCTTACAAGAAGCATAAAAACTAGTATTGACATTCTATCTATTCTATACAGAAACTCTTGAAAATAAAAGTGTTGTTAGGCTTCCCGTCGCATTGGCAAAAGACCTTTTTGGGAGATTTAAATCTTCAACAGAAATTAGAGCGTTTGCTACATTCCTCTCAACAGCAAATGTCAATGCGCTCTTTTCGTGGAATTTATAGTTTTTTCTTGTGGTACAGAAGTTCTTTTCTTTGAATTTCCGTGATGTCTAACTTTATGCAGGTTTATTTTTCGGATATATACATTTTCCTGCGGGATCATGTTGCCACCCTCGAAAACATCGTCTGGTTGTTGATCTGATTAGCTGCACGTAAACTCCATTTTTATAGTAACCGCATAGGCTATTTTATCGAACAAACGAGCACAATCCATTCAGCGGACGCAGGCTTTCCAAACAATACAAAATATTGTTCTTTAATCCTCTATGTTAGTATAGGCTGATGGTGAACAGCACGAAGACAAGTTTTGCACAACAAAGCATTTTCGCAACAACCCCAGGTTTCAGCTAACCATATGAAGTAAGCCCAATGTAGACACGTGTATCCAAGTAAAACTCACGAGAAATTGTTTTAACTGAATTAACTAACATCTAGAGCTTCATGAAGCAAGCTCTGTATACTGGCAATCTAGTTGGAAACAAGGAAAACAGGATCCGCATCAAACACACAACAAATTTGCCTACTAAGGCTGATATATTCCAGAAACAGCATAATTGACAAATGCCTAACTACTAGAGACCACTGTGCTGCAATGACTAGAGATCTAGTATTTCAGAAGCGAATAAATGATTGTCATGGCGTTTCACCAAACTTGCAGTATTCTCGGCAATCACGACCAAGCTCTGTGATAATCGCTTTAGTTTGCGTGTTCGTTTGCCGTTTTCGCAGTGTGTATCCAGGTAGCAATTAACATCCTTTTTCTTGTTGCTTAATAGCAACTCTGGCATGTTGATTTATTTCTATTCATGGGATGCTGTTGCTTTCGATGTCATTTCCTCACTTTGATGTTTGCACTGAACTAATACAGTGACAGAGCATTGAGTGTCTCCGCGTGCTAAAAATACAATGTTTTTATGTTTCAATATTACATTTTTAGGTTGCCGGATACTTAGTGCATTGGAATGTTTCCTAATAGTAACACAGAGGTTACGCATTCGCTGATGTTTTCTTCCCCAATGCCAACACATCAATTATCCCCCGACCAAGGTATAGTTTCACAATCGGCTGGTGACGTACGTTCGTCGCACACGCAACAGAATTCTCTTCAGCACCGAAGCAAATGCTGCGCAAATTTTTTCTATTATTTGAAATGTTTGACAAACAATCGGGGTTTGCTTCGATGAAATGTTCGTTACGGTTGGTTAATCATATGAAAGATTCGTTACCGATGGGTAGTCATGCGTAAGATACAAGTTGAGCCACCTATACAGACGGTTTAAACAGGTGACTTCGGCGAATATGCCGCAGTCTAGTTGTTCACAACCGTCATTCGCTCACGAGCGGCAAGTTCCAGCCGTTTCATCGTTGCCAGCAGGGCAAGGGACAGTACAGGTCGTTCAACCGAGACGTTATTACGGGTATTCCGCCTCCGATCTGATCAATGCCGCTCGCTGTGACACAAACAGTGGATTCACATCGTTAAGCACAATTATGTGACTGTATTCTACCGATCTTTCTGCTTTGCGAGCAGCGAATTCCGCGTTTTATGTCACGTCTGCGAGAACGACCTTGAGAAACCAGAAATGCGGCTGAACAGTGACAACTTGCCCACTGTCCAGTTTGCATTTGTTTGTTGCTCTCCGCTGGTGAAACAGGAAATTCATCCGCGCCTGTGCCAAAGCCGTTTTGTTGACCTGGCGGAGATACAAGCGTCGTGGTGTTATCCGCGTCGCGGTTAAATGTTGCTTTATTCCGACCAACCATAAATATTCATGGAGTTTCCAATTAATATCAAGAGAGGAGGAAACTTTGGAAAATTGATATGTATATTGCGATCTTTATGCTGCTGGACATTACATATTTTATTCATCTCGTAAAAGCTTGTATTGGGGATGTACGGAACACAAATGTTTGAAAAATGGCGTATTCTGTATTCTCATCGGGCCCGTAACCAGGGAGGCGCGGGGGTGGGCGAAGCACCTCCTAGAAAAATGTGTTGGGCGTGGTTTAAAACTATTGGACATAGTTCAAAAAATTTGCGCCCCTCTCTGAAAACTCCTCGCCCCTCCTGGAGTCCCAAGCTGGTTACGAGCCTGATTCTCATACATTACAAGCTAGGAAAGGAAAACGGAAGGGTATTGCATTAAATGAGTTGTGCCTTTGTGACTCGCATGCAGTAGCCTACACGTTTTGCTGGTGGGCTGTCGCGCCATCGAAGTATTTTCTGCTGCTGCTAAAGAGAAGGCTTTTGTAAATAAAGATTTGTGCACCTGCACCATGTAATCTATGAAACCGAACTTCAAAACGGGTGAAAGCCAAATCCCTTGTTTCGGCTTGGCAACTTAAAATATCAGGCAGTTTAGGTCGCAAAATTAAAAACTGCTCATCAACCAAATAAGCTGCTTCGTTATTATTAGCGTTCGGGGAAACCTGCAATTCTGCATGCAAGACGACCATCCGCAGTGCTCACAACAAATCTCTACGCTGGGCTGAACCTCCAATCCCTATAAGTAGATTTTGTAGGCGCGTATCGAAACCAATGGTTGAAAAATGGCAAACCTCGCCCATGTTTTCTTTTGTGTCCACTGCAACATTGCACCCACGCAATATCAGAAAAGTTTTTTATCAATTCTGACAATTATAGACGAGACGTGGAACTCAGGCTTAAAGTTTATATGTAGATCATTCGTGAATGTATTGTTTAAGCAGTGGCGTTACCAGAAGTTTGAGCCAGGGGAGCAAAAATTAGCTGAAGGGGGCCACCGCAGGGTGGCCACTTGCCAACACTCAGAAAAAAATTTAGGAAATGATAGTGAATCCGGATGTCGTAGATGTAGTAGTTTAAAAAACCGGAAACACCCTGAAAAATGAAAAAAATAAACAACAACGTACTGAAGACCAAAAAATGCTTAATATCAAAATGTCAGCTAAAGGGGGGCCAGTTTTTACATTTAGCTTGCCAGGAGGGCAGCTTGTCTTCCTGCTCCCCGTCCGTTACGCCACTGTCTCTGAGCATTGGGCAAAACTTATTAAATCAACCGCTGGTCCACGATATATTCGTGATTGCTGTCTGACGCTAGGACGCCGGTATGGTTTTCGCCCTGACGCTTGAGTGGGCAAGGCGTTGTTTTTAAAATGTTCTGGAGGGAAAACCTTGCACGATAGAAACCCAAATTCTGCACAAAAATGTCAGTCACATTGTTTATTTTAAGAAAAACAAAATCAAAGAATTTTTCCACTACTTTTGGAGAGAAATAGCACTCGAAAACAAGGGTGGATTGGCTGTTTTTTAACTTTGAAAGTTTATTGCGCTTTTTCCAATTCCAACAATGGGAAAAATGTAAAAATCACGGAAACGGTTGCTACAGCTGTTACAAAGCATCCTGCCAAGTTTTAAATTAAAAAATTGCAGAGAAGAAAAGTTATAACAGTTTTTATATCGCCAAGTCCTAGACAGCATTTTTGCTTTTCGACTCCTTCCGAAAACGCACATGCGTTCAACCATGAGCGCAATTTGGTGGGGAACGCGGGGGACGTGTCTCCCCACTTTTTCAGGTGGGGGGACATCATATGCGATGTCCCTCCACTTTTTCTCTTCAGGTTTTGTATTTGGAGAAGTTCCAAAAACAAAAGTGACGTTTGCCACGTTTTGTGTGAAGTGCTTATCATATTAGATGTTA